>ERZ761602.2113-NODE-2113-length-32660-cov-9.678301_pt1 | contig 32660 bp, 24 predicted proteins | sample MGYA00512165_ERZ761602 | MGnify/ENA primary metagenome ERZ761602 (study PRJEB28899, sample SAMN02445085) | bioreactor sludge metagenome | biome: EBPR sludge; isolation source: Thorneside wastewater treatment plant | place: Australia: Brisbane, Thorneside...
AAAATTATTTTCGGATCAACAACTTGAAGCATGCCCGGCGAACTGGAAATCGGGAATCGGGAATCGGGAGAGGCTGGCCTGAGCCTTGGTCTCGTCCCCGGCCGGGCGTATTGATGTTCGGACATCTTCGATGAGCACTGAATCCACCAACTCGCCGCCGGTTCCACTCCCGATTCCCGATTCCCGACTCCCGGCAGCCGACCGCCTCACCGTCGCGATCTCCTCGCGCGCGCTGTTCGATCTGTCGACTGAGCACCAGTTGTTCGAGCGCGAGGGGCTGGACGCGTACCAGGCCTACCAACTGGCGAACGAGGACGAAGTTCTCAAGCCGGGCATCGCCTTTCCGTTGACGCAGAAGCTGCTGCGACTGAACCAGATGCGGCCGGATACGCCGCAGGTGGAAGTGATCCTGCTCAGTCGCAACAGCGGCAATTCGGGGTTGCGCATCTTCAATTCGATCGAGCACTACGGGCTCGAAATCGTGCGCGCGGCGTTCACCAATGGCGCTCCGCCGTTCCAGTACATCGAACCCTTCGGCGTGCACCTGTTCCTGTCGGCGCATGCGGACGATGTGCGCCAGGCACTGATTGCCGGCTACGCCGCGGCGAGCATCCTGCCCTCGCAGGCCAGCGCCAGCCGCCATCCGGAGCTGCGCATCGCCTTCGACGGCGACGCCGTGCTGTTCTCCGACGAGGCCGAGCAGGTCAGCCATCACCAGGGACTGGATCGCTTCCACCAGAGCGAGCGGGAACTGGCCCACCAGGCCCTTTCCGGCGGCCCGTTCCGCAACGTGCTGCTGGCGCTGCACCGCATTCAGGCCGCATTCCCGGCCGAAAACTCGCCGATCCGCACCGCGCTGGTCACGGCGCGCTCGGCCCCGGCACACAAGCGCGTGATCCTCACCTTGCGCGAATGGGGCGTGCGCATCGACGAAGCGCTGTTCCTCGGTGGTCGCGACAAGGGACCGTTCCTGGCCGCGTTTGGCGCCGACATCTTCTTCGACGACCAGCGCAAGAACGCCGAAAGCGCCAGCCGCTACGTGCCCACCGGGCACGTACCGCACGGAGTGGCCAATCCTTAGAGGCACGGGGAAGCTCGCACCTCGCGAGCTATTGTGGGTCCACACTTGTCTCAACGCTTCTGCATTTGCCGGGGATATCGCCCAGTCTGGGCCCACCAGATCAAAAGCAGCAACAACGGCATCCAGACAAGTCTGGACCCACTTGAGCGAAGGCAACATTGAGGGCGTCCGGACACGTCAGGACCCACCAGGGCAAGAGCAACGGCCAGACCCACGCCAGACAGGGCTTTCGTTTCTGCTGACGGCGTTCAGTTGGCACTGCTGCACTGGCCGCTATTGTTCGCCAATGGCTTTGCGTCCTGCCCTGTTCCTGTGTTGTCTGTCGTTTGGCGCCTGCACGCCAGGCGTCAGTGTCGATGTCCGCAGACCGGAGCTTGCGCTCGAAGCACCCATGGCCACGGCGCCGACCCTGACTGCGGTAGCCATGTCGACCGCGGCAGCGGGCGTGGTGGAAATCCACGGGCCATTCGAACCCTCGCCGCGCCTGGACAGCAGCGAACTGCTGCCCGGCTTTCCTCTGACCGGTGCCGGTTACCGGATCAGCGAGCAGGTGCAGGTCGTCGATTATTACGGGCAGTTCGAATTGCGCACCGATGTCGGCGGCCTGGTCGCCGACGGCGCCGAGGTGCTCAAGCTGCGCGTGCGCGAACTCGACGCCGTGCGCGCGCTGGAACGAATAAGTTCCTCCGATGTCTTCGTCGAAGCCATGAAACGCACGGGACAGCGGCCGATCACCGCGGTTCAGCAGGTGGCGACCGAGCCCGTCGCCACCGTCTCTGGACTGCCCGCCGGCGTCGGACGATTCCTGGTGCGTTCGGCGCTCAACATCCGCGACCTCGCCCTCGATCTCAACGATGCCGCGATCGATGCGATGGCCGAAGACGAGAACGATCCCGACGGCGATGATCCAGCCAATGGCGGTGAGCAGCAGGCTGACCTGCGCATGAAGTCGCAGAAGGTCGCGACTTCGGCTGCCTTGCGTTACATCGGCTACAGCAAGGCGCGCCGCGAGATCGCGCGCCACGTCGGCGCCGATCCATACAGCACCAATCCGCTGTTGCGCGAACGCCTCGATCAGCTGGCCTGGGCGGCCTGGTCGGGCTCCAGGCTCACCGGTTATGCGCTCGGGCTGATTGGCGGCGCGGCCGCCGAGGCCATCGGTTACGCCAAGGATGCTTACGAGCTGGTCTGGGAACTGCCGCCTGAGGATCTCAAGCGCCGCAACCTTCAGGTCCTGGACGAACTCGGCATCAGCGGCAAACCGGCGCGCGATCTGGTGCGTCGCAGCAAGGCATTCACCCTTACCCAGCAAACCGAATTCATCGAACTGTTGCGCCTGCCGCTGTTCGCACCGGCACGCAGCAGCCTGTTCCAGCAGGCCTTGCAGGCCGAACGCGAAGTCCACGCGCGTTTCCTGATCGACGCCATGCGACTGCTGCGACTGGTCGATGCCGACGCCGCCAGCGCCACCGTGATCGGCTCGTCGCCGGCGCTGCGTCGCACCGATGGCAGTTTCGTGATCGCCATTCCGGTCGACTATCTGCACTGGACCGAAGAGATTGCCGCATTCGCCTGGCGCGATGACCTGATCGGCAGCCACAACCTGCTGCTGGTCACCGGCTCACTGTCGCCGCAGGCGCGCGACGCGTTCTCCATGGCTGGTTGGAGCGTGCGCGAACGCGTCGATGTGCTCACCGAGTTGCCGCGCGTGCAAAGCGCAGAGACGGCGCCCCTGCGCTGAGTTGTCTGGACCGACCAGAACCAGCGGTCAGCCCTCGTCTTCGGCGCCCACCGCCTTGCGCTTGCTGGCATGCGGCTTGATGCGCGCGACCATCGCGGCAGCCACCTTGATGTTTCCGGCGATCAGGTTGCCATGTTCGAACCAGGTTTCGCCGCCTTCAAAATCCAGCGCCACGCCGCCGGCCTCGCGCACCAGCAGCGCACCGGCAGCCATGTCCCACGGCATCAGTCCGTATTCGAAATAACCGTCGAGCCGGCCGCATGCCACGTAGGCCAGATCGAGCGCCGCCGAACCCGTGCGCCGCAGGTCTTCGGCATCTTCGAGCAAGGACTTGACCATGCGCATCTGCGTCGCAAAGCGCGCGCGCTGGCGAAACGGAAAGCCCGTCGCAATCAATGCACCGGGCAGGCCCAGTCGCGGACTGACGCGGATGCGGCGATCGTTGAGATAGGCGCCGGCGCCCTTGCTGGCGTGGAAGATCTCGTCGCGCATCGGGTCATACACCACGCCATGCTGGATCACGCCGTCTTCCATCATGGCGATCGACACCGAACAATGCGGATTGCCGCGCATGAAGTTGCTGGTACCGTCGATGGGATCGATCACCCACACATAACGCGACTTGCCGACGCGCCCGGATTCCTCGCCCCAGATGGCGTGATCGGGGTAGGACTTGCGGATCTCGCGGATGATCTCCTGCTCGGCCAGCTTGTCGGCGTCGGTGACAAAGTCGTACTGGCCCTTCTCGGTCACCGCGATGGCATCGGCACGATGGATGCTGCGCTGGATCACGGTGCCCGCCCGGCGCGCCGCCTGGACCGCGATATTGACTGCAGGCTTGCGCATGGGGACATCCAGGATCGGAAAAAAGGACCGCCTAGGTTAACAGAGGCGCATGGCGCGACCAAACCAGCGCCGGCAACCAGCGCCGGCGGCACGCAGGGCATGAGGGCACGAACGGCTTCAGGCAGCTTCGCGACCAGCACGCTCGAGCGCCGGGCCAAAAGGCGCGGAGAGACACTTGACTTGCGCCGCACCACATCAGAGCCCTGGCACACAACTCGGGTTTTCGTACAGCGCGCGGGCGAACGCGGCTTCGCCGGGCTCGCCCGCGCCGCGCTGCCGGCTGTACGCCATCTTGCATTCGATCGGACAGCAGTTGCGGCCACCTTTCCAGGGCTCGTTGCGGTCGCAGGTCGGTACTCGGGTGACACAGGAATCGGGGGTGGCTTCGGGTGCCTGGGTGCACAGTTTCCAAGTTTCCGCGCAGCGCTCCAGCAATGCCGCCGCGGTATCCGGATCGTTGCGATAGGACACCACACCGCCGCGAACCTGCACCAACTTGCCATCCGGGGCGGCAATGTATTCAACCATCTCGTCGGCAAAAGTCGGCAGGCACAGGTGCACGTTGCCGTCCCTTGCCTGTCCCCAGCGAGCCCCTGCGCGCGAGCCGTTGCGCGCGTACTCGGCCAGCGCCTGATTGACGCTGTTGCGTTGCGCCTGCGGCAATGCCGCCAGCGTTGCCCGGTCGAGGCCCGAGATGTCGCCGCGCGCGCCTGACTCGCTGTCGCACAGGGCCGCAGTGTCGATGATGTCCGGCAACGGCGCCGGCGCTATCGTCAACTTCTGCATGTCTTTTGCCGCGGCGCAGGGCTTGTCGCTGTAGACCAGCGCACCGCCTGGACTGGAACACTTGTAGACGTCATCGGCGACTGCAGGGCTCGACCCCAGGATCACGACCAGCAGCAGCACACGGCAAACCCCGGACATCGCGCTCTCTCGGTAGCCTTCGTCGCCCCCGAGTCTACCTGCAGGCGCCTCCCGGAAGCGCGCGCCACCCGGAACCGCAGGTTTCGCCGCGACACCCATCGAGCGCGCATGTGCGCCGCTCGGTGTAGCCTACGCGGTCTTGTTTTCGCTGCATTGGCTGCCCATGAGCATGTTGAAGCCCCGCACCCCCGCCGGCACGATGGAACTGCTGCCGCTGGACCAGATCGCGTTCCAGGACATGCTGGACACGATACGTCGCAACTATGAGCGTTTCGGCTTCCTGCCGGTGGAAACCCCGGTATTCGAACTGACCGACGTGCTGCTGACCAAGAGTGGCGGCGAAACCGAGCGCCAGGTGTATTTCGTGCAGTCCACCGGCAGCCTGAAACAGGGCGATGCGCCGGAACTGGCGCTGCGCTTCGATCTGACCGTGCCGCTGGCGCGCTATGTCGCCGAGCACGAGCACCTGCTCAGCTTCCCGTTCCGCCGCTACCAGATGCAGCGCGTCTACCGCGGCGAGAGCGCCCAGCGCGGCCGTTTCCGCGAGTTCTACCAGTGCGACATCGACATCATCGGCAAGGACGAGCTGTCCATCCGTTACGACGCCGAAGTGGTGGCGGTGATCGCCAGCGTGTTCCGCGAGCTGGCCGTGGGCCCGTTCACCATCCAGCTGAACAACCGCAAGCTGATGCGCGGATTCTTCGAGCGCGCCGGCGTGCTCGACGGCGAACAGCAGATGCTGGTGCTGCGCGAAGTCGACAAGCTGGACAAGCGCGGCGCCGACTATGTCCGTCGAACTCTGACTGGCGAGGGCTTCGGCCTGGCGGTCGAGCGGGTCGACGAAATCCTCGCTTTCGTGGCGCTGCGCTCGAACACTCACGCAGAAGCCCTGGCGATGCTGGCCGGGATCGGCGGCGGCAATGCGCAGCTCGACGCCGGCATCGCCGAACTCACCGAGGTGCTGAACCTGGTCAAGGGCTTCGGCGTGGCCGAGGAACACTACGCGCTGAACTTTTCGATCGCGCGCGGCCTCGACTACTACACCGGCACCGTTTACGAGACCATCCTCAGCGATCACCCGCAAATCGGCAGCGTGTGCTCCGGCGGGCGCTACGAGAACCTCGCCAGCCATTACACCAAGTCGCGCCTGCCCGGCGTCGGCATCTCGATCGGCGCCACGCGCCTCTATTACCAGTTGCGCGAAGCCGGCTTGATCGGCACTGCGGAAAGTACCGTCACCGTGCTGGTGACGCAGATGGACGCGGCACTGATGCCGACATACCTCGAGATCGCCACCCAACTGCGTCAAGCCGGCATCAACACCGAACTGGTGCTCGATTCCGGCAAGCTCGGCAAACAGCTCAAGTACGCCAGCAAGGCCGGCATCCGCTTTGCCGTGATCGTCGGCGAGAACGAGGTCGCCAAGTCGACGGTAATGGTCAAGGACCTGGCCAAGGAGGAGCAGTTCGAAGTGCCGCGCGCGGAACTGATCAAGGCGCTCCGGGTCGAGATCGAGCAGGCCGAGGCGCTCGGCGAACTGCGTCGGCGCGGTGGCGCCAAGGCAGCGCAGGCGTGAACGCTGCAACCGCCGCCGCGCGTCCGATCGACCTCGACGGACGCCGACTCAGCATCGAGTCGGTGCTCGACATCGCGCTCCGCCGGCGCCCGGTGCGGCTGTCGAAAGCCGCGCTCAAGCGCGTGCAGCTCTCGGCCGACTTCCTGGCGAAGGAGCTCAAGCGCGGCGAGCCGATCTACGGCGTCACCACCGGCTTCGGCTCGAATGCCGACCGCCTGCTGGAGAACGTGCGCCGGCGCGAGCGCCACGGCAGCGACGAACTGCCGGTCGTCGCCGAACTGCAGCGCAATCTGATCATCAGTCACGCCGTCTGCGTCGGCGATCCGCTGCCGCTGCCGATGGTGCGTGCGATGCTGGCGATCCGCATCAACACGCTGCTGCAGGGCCATTCCGGTGTGCGCGTGGTGACCCTGGAGCGCCTGCGCGACCTGCTCAGGCTGGACCTGATCCCTGTGGTGCCGGAGAAGGGTTCGGTGGGCGCCAGCGGCGACCTGGCGCCGCTCTCGCACCTGGCGCTGGCGGTGATCGGCGAGGGCGAGGTGTTCGAACACGGCATGCGCGTGCCGGCCGCCGAGGCACTCGCGCGCGCCGGCCTCACGCCGCTGACGCTGTCGTTCAAGGAAGGCCTGGCGCTGAACAACGGCACCGGCCAGATGCTCGCCTCGGCGATCCTCGCGCTCGGCCGGCTGACCGAGCTGTCGCGACTGGCGGACATCAACGCGGCGCTGGCGCTGGAGGCCTTCTGCGGCCGCTCGGCCGCATTCGACGAACGCGTGCACGAGTTGCGCCCGCATCCGGGCCAGATCGCTGCGGCGGCGAATATCCGCCGACTGATCGACGGCAGCCGTCTGGTCGACATTCCCTATCACCGCGTGCCGCGCTTCGCGCCGTGGACGGCAAAGGCCTGGGCCGGCGCCGAGGGCGAGCTGCGCACCTTCGACGTGCGCTGGGACTATGTACCGAAGGGCGAACGCGGCGCACGTTCGCGCCATTACCTGCGCAACCTGCCATTCCGCGGTGGCAAAAAGGTGCAGCCGCAGGACGCCTACTCGCTGCGCTGCGTGCCGCAGGTGCACGGCGCGGTCAAGGACACGCTGGCGCGGGTGCGTGAGATCGTCGAAATCGAGCTGAACTCGGTCACCGACAACCCGCTGATCTTCCCCGAGGTGGAGGAAGACCAGGATTCGGTGGTCTCGGCCGGCAACTTCCACGGCATGCCGATCGCGCTGGCGCTGACCCAACTCAAGTGCGCAATCCCGGTGCTCGCCTCGATCAGCGAGCGGCGCCTGGCCAAGCTGGTCGATCCGGCCACCAACGATGGCCTGCCACCGTTCCTGATCGGCAACGAGGACGGCACCGATTCCGGCCACATGATCGTGCAGTACACCGCGGCCGCGCTGGTCAACGAACTCGCCACCAAGGCGCACCCGGCGACCGTCTACTCGGTGCCGACCAGCGCCAATGCCGAAGACCACGTCTCGATGGGCACCACCGAGGCGCGCCACGTGCTGGAGATGATCGGCGACCTGGAAAAGACGCTGGCGCTGGAATTGCTGGTGGGCACCCAGGCGCTGGAGTTCCGCCTGCAGATCCTCGGCGCCAGCTACAGCCTGGCGACCAGCCTCGGCGTGCAGGCGTTGCGCTCCAAACTGCGCAACCTGTCGCAGGTGAGCAGCGATGAGAGCGTGGCGCTGGCCGAGGACGTCAAGCGCCTGCAGGCCGACCTCAAGCAGCTCAAGGAGGTGCGCCCGGCCACGCCGAGCCGCGTGGTGCTGGAGCTGGTGCGCAGCCGCGGCATCGAGTTCATGGCCCACGACCGCCTGCTGTCGCCGGACATCACCAAGGCGATCGAGATGGTCGAGTCGGGCGAAGTCGTGCGCGCGGTGGAAACCGCGCTGGGCGAGTCGCTGTTGTAGGAGCGGCGTGTACGCCGCGACCGACGTCGCATCCCTGCATGCCTGTCGCCAAGAGCCCTTGTCCGCAAAGGACGCAAAGAAAGCTCGAAACCAGACGGTTGTGGGCGGATGGGTTGCCAGCCTGTTCGCCCATCGATCTGACGCTTTCCTTTGCGTCCTTTGCGTCCTTTGCGGACCAATCGCTTCTCGCCGTCGCATTCAGCACCCGCACGACAGGTCGCGACGTACACGTCGCTCCTACAAGAACCTGAACATCGCCTCGATCCTGACGCCAGACTCCACCCGGCTCTGGCTATACTTCGCGCCCGTCTTTCCCGCCCAATGGCCCATCGGCGTCGCGCGCTGCGCGTTGCCCGCTCCGGCTGTGACTAGAGTTCCCATGATCGAAAAGCTGCGCAACATCGCCATCATCGCCCACGTCGACCACGGCAAGACCACGCTGGTCGACCAGTTGCTGAAACAGTCCGGAACCTGGGGCGAGCGCGCCGTGGTCCCGGATCGGGTGATGGACAGCAACGATCTGGAGAAGGAACGTGGCATCACGATCCTGGCCAAGAACACCGCGATCCGCTGGAACGACTGGCGCATCAACATCGTCGACACGCCGGGACACGCCGACTTCGGCGGTGAAGTCGAGCGCGTATTGAGCATGGTCGACTCGGTGCTGCTGGTGGTCGACGCGCTGGACGGCCCGATGCCGCAGACGCGCTTCGTCACCCAGAAGGCGTTCCAGCGCGGCCTGCACCCAATCGTCGTGGTCAACAAGATCGACCGTCCGGGCGCGCGTCCGGATTGGGTGGTCAACCAGACCTTCGACCTCTTCGACCGCCTCGGCGCCACCGAAGAGCAGCTCGATTTTCCTGTGATCTACACGTCGGCGCTGAATGGTTATGCCAGCCTCGATCACAATGCCCGCGAAGGCAACATGGACCCGCTGTTCCAGATCATCACCGAGCGCGTACCGGCGCCGGCGGTCGATCCTGAGGGTCCGTTCCAGATGCAGATCAGCCAGCTGGCCTACTCCAGCTACGTCGGCATCATCGGCATCGGCCGCATCCAGCGGGGTCGTGCGCGCAGCAACATGCCGGTGGTCGCCATCGACCGCGAGGGCAAGAAGCGCCAGGGCCGCATCCTGCAGGTGCTCGGCTTCCTTGGCCTTGAGCGCATCGAAGTGCCGGAAGCCAACGCTGGCGACATCGTCGCCATCACCGGCGTCGAAGGCATCTCGATCTCCGACACCCTGTGCGCCCCGGATTTCCCGGAAGCGCTGCCAACGCTGACCGTCGACGAACCGACCATCAGCATGTTTTTCTGCGTCAACTCCTCGCCGTTCGCCGGCAAGGACGGCAAGTTCCTGACCAGCCGCCAGATCCGCGATCGCCTCAAGCGCGAGCTGATGCACAACGTGGCGATGCGCGTCGAAGATACCGAGGACGCCGACAAGTTCCGCGTCTCCGGCCGCGGCGAGTTGCACCTGTCCATCCTGATCGAGACCATGCGTCGCGAAGGTTACGAGATTGCGGTTTCGCGCCCGGAAGTCATCGTCAAGGAAATCGACGGCCAGATGATGGAGCCGTACGAACTGCTGGTGATCGACCTCGAAGAGCAGTACCAGGGCGGCGTCATGGAGCGCCTGGGTACCCGTCGCGCCGAGATCCGCAACATGGAACCAGACGGCAAGGGCCGCACGCGCCTGGAGTTCATGATTCCATCGCGCGGGCTGATCGGCTTCCAGACCGAGTTCCGCACGCTGACCGCGGGCACCGGCCTGATGTTCCATACCTTCGAGCATTACGGCCCGCAGGTGAAGGGCGCCATCGCCAAGCGCCCGAACGGCGTGATGATCAGCAATGGCACCGGCTCCTCGCCGGCCTACGCGCAGTACGCGATGCAGGAACGTGGGCGTTTGCTGATTCCGGAAGGCGCCGAGATCTACGAGGGCCAGATTGTCGGTATCCATGCCAAGGACAACGACCTCGTGGTCAACGCCCTGCGCGCCAAGCAGTTGACCAACTTCCGCGCCGCCGGCAAGGACGACAACCTGATGCTGACGCCGCCGGTGAAGTTCTCGCTGGAACAGGCGCTGGAGTTCATCGAGGACGACGAACTGGTCGAAGTCACGCCGCACGCCGTGCGCCTGCGCAAGAAGCTGCTGACCGAAAACGACCGCAAGCAGGCGATGCGCAAGGCGGGCTGAACACGCGGGGCACGGGAGGCGCGACGTCGGTCGAATCCGGCTCTGGTGGGTCCAGACTTGTCTGGACGCTTTTCATGGGACCGAAGAGCGTCCAGACAAGTCTGGACCCACCAACAGCTCCCGACGAACGAAGCCCTCGTGCGCCCCGTGTACCTTGCCTCGTGCCCCGCCCCTTTTACGCACCCATGACCGACCTCCTCCACGCCTTCGTCCTGCCCGAACTCGGTGTCCGCGGCGCCGCCGTGCGGCTGTCGGCGGGCTATCGCGAGGTGCTCAGTCACCAGCCCTATCCGGCCGCGGTCGGTTGCTGGCTGGGTGAAGCCCTGGCGGCGGCGGCGCTGCTGCAGACCGGCATCAAGTTCACCGGCCGGCTGTCGTTGCAACTGCAGGGCGGCAGCGGTCTCGAACTGATGTATGTCGAGAGCACCAGCGAAGGCGATCTGCGGGGTATCGCGCGAGTTGCCGAGCGCGCAGTCGACTGGAACGCCGGGTTTGCCGCAGCGACCGCGGGTGCCGTGCTGGCGATCACGCTGGAGCCGCGCCAACGCAGTGAGCGCTACCAGGGCATTGTGCCGCTCGCCGGCGCGTCGCTCGGAGACGCGCTCGAAGGCTACTTCGCGCAAAGCGAACAACTGCCGACACGCCTGCTGCTGGCCGGCGATGGCGCGTTCGCCGCTGGCCTGCTGCTGCAGCGACTGCCGTCTGCAGGCGGCAATGATCGCGCAATCGATCCCGATGGCTGGAACCGCGTCGAGCACCTGCTCGGCACCGTGCAACCGGACGAATTGCTGGACACGCCCAGCGAGCTGTTGCTGCATCGCCTGTTCCACGATGTCGACCGCAACAGCCGCGATCCGTTGCCGCTGCATGTGCGTTGTCGCTGCTCGCGCGAAAAGGTCGCTGACGTGCTTCGCCGTATCGGCCGCGAAGAGGCGATTGCCGCCAGCCATGAACTTGGCCATGCCGAGGTCATCTGCGAGTTCTGCGGCAAGACCTATCGATTCGATCCGATCGAAATCGCGCAATTGTTCTTGCCGGCACCACCGGCGGCGGCACCGCCCAGACCCCAATGAACGATGCCGGGAACGGCTTGATTTCCTGATCCAGAGTCTCAAATTGAGCAGCGGGCCGCTGATTCTGCTATCGTTGCCCCAAACTGAATGACTCGATCGGTGCACGCTGGGAACCTTCCCGCAAGACGCGGATCGAAACAGAAGAAGTCGAGGCAGCCCCGATGCCCGCACGCAAGATTCCAATGAAGATCATCGCAACCGCTCTCGCCGCTGGGCTGTGGGCCACGCAAGCCTTTGCCCAGACGCCGGCAGCTACGGTCGAATCGTTGCCCACTTTGGTGCGCGATGCCGCGCATCCGGTGTCGTGGCCGCAGGCCCTTGATGGCAGCACCTGGGTGCCGGTGTTCATGCTGGGCGACGACGATGACCGTCTGCTGGCCAGCCCGTTTGCGTCCGATTCAGCGGGTGGCGTCTTGCTCGGTATCGCTCAGGTGCGTGGCCAGTCGTTTGGCGGTCAGGACACGGTGTCGGTGTCGCCCTCGTTGCGCTTCAGCCTCAACGAGGATCTGCGTTTCGGCGCGGCGATGACGGTCACCGAGTTTGTTCCCTGCCGCAGCTTGATGCAGTCGCCGCTGGCTCCCGTGCAGTTGGACGCGTGCGAGAGTTTCGCCGCGCAGAATTCCGCCAGCCTCGGCGTGTCCGGCGCACTCAGCTTCGGCAACGCAAGTTTTTCGTTGGGCTACAGCGAGAGCCCGGCAATCTGGGTATTGCCCGGCGCCATTGGGCCGACGTCCGCCGTGGGCAGTCCTTCACCGGCGTCGTTGCCGATGGCACCCTTGGCGAGCGTCGCCAACGAGCCGGCGCAGACCATCACTTTCGGCAGCGAGCTGTCGCTGTCGGCGCAATCGCGGTTGGGCGTCGCACTGGCGATGTCGCGCTTGCCGCGACTGGAAAACAGCCCGGATATCGGCCGCTTGCAGTTCAGCGTCGCCTATGGCGATTTCAGCGCCGACATGGCAACGCAGATGATCCGTCAAGGCATCGAAACGGTCAGTCCATGGTGGGCCGGCATGGATCTTGGCGTCAGTTGGCGCACGCCGTGGTCCGGCATCATCTCGGTCGGCGCGCGCAACCTGTTCAGCACAGGCGACCCGCCGCTACTCGGCAACTCGCCGGTGGTCAGCCCGAGTGAGGCGGATGCCTTCAGCCGCACGCCGTACGTGCGCTACGAGCAGGATTTCTGAGCGCAGGTTTGCTGCACGCGTGACGACGTATCGCCGGTTCTTCGCTCAGTCAGGCACTGCTTGCTGCAATTGCGGCAAGTAGCGCAGGCCCAGCAGCCCGACGCCGAGAAACAACAATCCCAGCGGCAAGGGCGCGTAAACCCCAACGGAAGCCCCGGGATCCAGCACGGCTTGTGCCGGGTTGCGCGGATCGTAATACACCGGGAGGGTGGACTGCGCCGGAAACCGTGCTGCAGCGGCCTCGGCCTGTTCGCGACTGTCGAATTTTTCGTGGCTGGTTCCGAGCCGGTAACGTGAGCCGCTGTAGACCTGCCCATCCACGCTCCAACGATAATGGATATCGGGGTAGTAGCGCTGCGTGCGTGCGCGCTCGGCTGCACTCAGGCCACGATCGGTCTGGCTGTGATCGGTGCGCACCTGAGTGGACACCACGTGCCCGGTCACGCTCGGCCAGCTTGCCGCCTGACGACTCAGCGCGATGAAATAGATGCCGAAAAGGGTGGTGGCGAGCCCGATTACCGCCAACGCAATGAAGAAGATCTTGAACATCGAGCAGGCCCCAAAGGCTCGCGGCGCAAGGTCCAGGATGGTACCCGGCGTTTTGGTCCCTGCCCAGCGGCGGCATCCTTCGCGTTCGGCCGCTGGCATACTCCGGCGACCCGAAGCCCGAGGCCACCATGAGCACACCCCGCGTCGTTCCCGTCAGTCGCGAATTCCTCGGCCATCCGGTGGGCCTGTTCGTCTGCTTCATGACCGAAATGTGGGAGCGCTTTTCGTTTTACGGCATGAAGGCGCTGCTGTTCCTGTACCTGACCAAGTACCACCTGTTCAACGACAGCGACGGTTATGTATTGCTCGGCACCTACGCCGGTCTGGCCTATGCGCTGCCGTTGCTCGGCGGCATGATCGCCGACCGTTGGCTGGGAATGCGCAAGGCGGTACTGTTCGGCGGCGCGCTGCTGGTTCTGGGACAACTCGGCATGGCCTGGACCGGCGATCCGGCGAGCGGCTCGGTAGCCGCTGCGACGCGCGATTCGCTGGCGATCCAGATGATGTACCTGTCGCTGGCGCTGATCGCGGTCGGCGTCGGCTTCCTGAAACCGAACATCTCGACCATCGTCGGTCGCCTGTATGCAGACAATGATCCGCGCCGCGATTCAGGCTTCACCATCTTCTACATGGGCATCAATGTCGGCGCCGCGCTGTCGTCGCTGATCGTCGCCTACATCGGCGAGAACTATGGCTGGGGATATGGCTTCGCGCTGGCCGGCATCATGATGGCGGCGGGCCTGGTGCAGTTCATCTGGGGCCAGAAGCACCTGATGGGCCAGGCCGAACCGCCGCACCCGACGGCGCTCAGCGAGCCGGTGTTCGGTTTGCCGCGTGAGTGGCTGATCTACCTTTCGGGCCTGATCACGGTGATCGTGGTCTGGCAAGTCCTGCAGATCAAGATCGATTTCGGGCCGCTGACCGCGTTGGCGGGCGGCCATGAGGTAACACTGACCGAAGTCGTTGCGGTCGTCATGGGACTTGGTCTTGCGGTGTGGTTCGTGCGCTTCCTGTTCAGCGGCATCAGCAGCGTCGACCGCGGTCGCATGATCGTGCTGATGGTGCTGATCTCGATCAGCGCGCTGTTCTGGGGCATATACGAGCAGAGCTACGGCACCTGGGTCGCTTTTGCCGAACGCGGCATGGACCGCACCACCTTCGGCGTCGAATGGACTGCCGGACAGACGACATCGTTCGGCGCCATTTACGTGATCCTGTTCAGTCCGATCTTCGCCTGGCTGTGGCCACGCCTGGACAAGCTCGGCTTGAATCCGAGCCTGTCGGCCAAGTTCGGCTGGGGGCTGATCTTCTGTGGCCTCGGTACTGGATTGCTCGGCATCGCCGCGGAGAATCCTGGCAGCGATGGGCTGGTCAGTCTGTGGTGGATGATTGCCGCCTACGCGATTCTGGTCCTCGGCGAGATGGTGCTGTCGCCGATTGGCCTGTCGGCAGTAACCACCTTGTCGGTCCCGCGTGTGGTTGGCCTGATGATGGGCGCCTGGTTCCTGGCATCCGCCTTCGGCGAAATGATCGCCGGCCGTTTCGGCACCTGGGCGTCGATCGCGCCGAACGCCGACGGCAGTTTCGACACTGCCGCTGCCCTGCTGGTTTACGCCGATGTATTCGCCAAGCTGATGTGGATCGGTGTGATCAGCGGCATCGTCATGCTGCTGCTGACGCCATGGATGAAGCGCGCCAGCCAGGGCGCGAGCTGAAGCCTGGTGTCGCTGGCCGGCGGGTGCACGTTGGGCACGGCCTGCGGCCTTTGCCCAACCTACCCATGAACCGGCAGCAGCCGGAATCGGCGGTTTGTTGAGCGGAGCTTGCTCCGCTGCCTTTGCGCGTCACCGAGCCGAGCAAGCTCGGCTCTACAGAAGCACCGTTCCTCGCCTGCTCACCATCAAGCGGGAATCGGCTGTTTGTAGAGCGGAGCTTGCTCCGCTGCCTTTGCGCGTCACCGAGCCGAGCAAGCTCGGATCTACAGAAGCACCGCCTCTCGCCTGCTCGCCATCAAGCGGAACCGGCGGTTTGTAGAGCGGAGCTTGCTCCGCTGCATTTGCGCGTCACCGAGCCGAGCAAGCTCGGCTCTACAGAAGCACCGCTCCTCGCCTACTCGCCGTCAATCTGGACGCGCTCCTGACGCTTGCGCACCAGGATGTTCAAGGCTTCGACGCCGGCCGAGAAGGCCATCGCGAAGTACAGGTAGGCGCGCGGAATATGGAACTCGAAGCCATCGGCGATCAGTGCCACGCCGACCAGGATCAGGAACGACAATGCCAGCATCTTCAGCGTCGGGCGACGCTCGATGAAATCGGCAACCGGATTGGCCGCCAACAACATCACCGCCACCGATATCAGGATTGCGCTGACCATGATCGGAATGTTGTTGACCATGCCTACCGCGGTGATGACCGAATCGAGTGAAAACACGATGTCGATCACGGCGATCATCGCGATGGCGCCCCAGTAGCTCGACGCCGGGCGCGCGGCCTGGTCGTTGTCGTCGTCGCCCTCGACTTCGGCGTGGATCTCCATGGTTGCCTTGACCAGCAGGAACAGGCCGCCGACGATCAACACCATATCGCGCACCGAAAAACCCATGTCGGCAAGGGTGAAGACGTCGTGGCGCATGCTCGCCAGCCACGACAGGCTGAGCAACAGCATGATGCGCGTGACGCAGGCCAGCGCGATGCCGAAGCGACGCGCGCTGGGACGCTGTTCAACGGGCAGTCGCGCGGTGACGATGGACAGAAACACCAGGTTGTCGATGCCGAGCACGATCTCCAGCGTCGCCAGGGTCAGCAGCGCGATCAGCCCTTCCGTGGTGAACAGGATTTCCATCGACTCACTCGATTCGAAGGTAACGTGGCGCCAGGATCAAGGCCCACACCGCAACCGCGTTCAACATGCACAGGAAAACCGCGGCCGAGCCCATGTCCTTGGATCGCCCGGCGAGTTCGTTGTGCTCAGGCGTGGTCTTGTCGACGATGGCTTCGATGGCACCGTTGAGCAGTTCCGCGACCAGGACCAGCACCAGCGCACCCAACAGCAGCGCGCGTTCGATACCGTCGACGCCCAACCACAGCGCAAGCGGCGCCAGCAGCGCGAACAGGTACAGCTCCAGGCGGAACGAGCTTTCGTGGCGCCAGGCAGCCCGCAGGCCCTGCAGCGAATAACGCGCGGCCTGGAGCATCTGCCGAGGTCCCCGAGCTTCGATGCTGGCCATGCCCCGGGCCGACTCAGGCGACCGTGTCGAGCAGGAGTCCTGCGCCCACGACAACAGGGATTGGCTGTGGATTCGGCGTATTCGTGTTGCGCATCGACTCGACACTCGGCATTGCGCAACATCACGTCTTCACATAACAGCCACGTATGATCGCATCGGCTCGGCATGGCAACAAGCGCGATCCGTCGACTTGCCGACGGCGAGGCGCGCAGCGGAGGATTGCATGTCGGGCGTCGCCGATGGACGATGCCTGGCGACGGCCGGCGTGCGAGCAACAGGAACCGATCAGGAGAAGCGTGGATGTTCGATGTCGAAAAACTGCTGGGTCAGATGATCTCGGGTGGCGCCGGTAGCCGGCGCAAGCGCGGCTCGTCGGCTGCGTTCGGCATCCCCGGCGTCAGCAAGGCGCAACTCGGTGTAGGCGCCATCGGCCTGGCGATCGCCGCGTGGGAACATTTCAAGGCCAAACCCGGCGCCCCAACGCAATCGGCACCCGCGCCCGCCCCGCTGATGGCGCCGCCGCCTCCGCCGCCGCCGATGGCGATTCCGGCCACGCCGCCTCCGCTGGTTGCGAACGCAGCGACAGCGCCCAGCGCAATCGACGCCGCCGACCAGGCGCGCGTCGCCGATGCCGCACACCTGATTCGTTCGATGATTGCCGCAGCCAACGCCGACGCCGTGATCGACGCCGACGAACGTGCGGGCATCCTCGAGCGCGCACTCGAGGCCGGTCTCGATGCGCCCACGCAACAGTTCCTGATGAGCGAATTGCGCGCGCCGGCATCGCTGCAACAGATCGTGGCCGCAACCCGACCCGAACTGCGCCTGGAAACCTACGCTGCGGCGCTGATCGCGATCAACGTCGACAACGATGCCGAACGTGAGTACCTGGAGCGCCTTGCCAGCGCGCTGGGGCTGACTGCCGACGACGTGCAGCAGGTGCGCGCGCAGTTGGGAATGACCTGAAGAGCGGTTCCTGGTTGTTGGTTGCGGGTTGTTGGCAGCAACCGTCGCATGCTCGCTGCCAACAACCAGCACCCGACAAACAACAACCCGCTGTCAAGGATCCGCCCCCATGCACCAATGGTATTTCAGCTACAACGGTAACCAGACCGGCCCGTTCGAACATGCCGCTGCGGTGGCACAGGCAAGAAACGACGCCAATGGCTTCTGCTGGCGCGCCGGTTTCGCCGAATGGGTGCCGATCGCGCATGTCGCCGAGCTCAAGCCGGGCGCGACACGGATCATGATGGCGCCGCCGGTGCCAATGGCGCCACGCGCGGACGAGATCGATTACGTGATCTACGGCGAAGACATGCAGTTCGTCGAGATCGAGCTGGATCCTGGCGAAAGCTGCGTCGCCGAGGCCGGCACGCTGATGTACAAAGAGTCCTCGATCAGGATGGAGTCGGTGTTCGGCGACGGCAGTCAGCAGGGCGCCGGCGGCGGCTTCCTCGACAAGCTGGTCGGCGCCGGCAAGCGCCTGATCACCGGCGAGAGCCTGTTCACCACGGTGTTCACCAACGGCGCCGGCAGCGGCAAGGCCAAGGCCGCCTTTGCCGCGCCCTACCCCGGCACCATCATTCCGATGACGCTGAAGAACTTCGGCGGCACCATGATCTGCCAGAAGGACAGCTTCCTGGCCGCGGCAAAAGGCGTGCAGATCGGCATTTTCTTCCAGAAGAAGATCCTCACCGGCCTGTTCGGCGGCGAGGGTTTCATCATGCAGAAGCTCGAAGGCGACGGCCTGGTGTTCATTCACGCCGGCGGCACGGTGGTCGAGCGCGAGTTGAAGGCCGGCGAGACCATCCAGGTGGACACCGGTTGCGTGGTGGCGCTGACCAGCAGCGTGCAGTTCGACGTCGAGCAGGTCGGTGGCATCAAGAGCGTACTGTTCGGCGGCGAGGGATTGTTCTTCGCCCGCCTGACCGGTCCCGGGCATGTCTGGATGCAGAGCCTGCCGTTCTCGAGACTCGCCGGACGCATGTACGCAGCGGCTTACCAGAAGGGCGGAAGCAAGGACGAAGGCTCGATTCTCGGTGGCCTCGGCGGTATCGTGAGCGGCGATCGCGGGTTCTGAGCGGCACCGAGATCCGCCGGTCAGTTGGCCGGCGAGTCTCGGCGCCGCGGTAAAACGTGAAACGTGAAACGTCAATTGGCCTGCGTCTTTGCCGACGTTTTACGTTTCACGTTTAACCGCTCTCCCGCGTCACCTTGCCACCACGCAATTCCGCTACACTCGCGCGCCATGGTCGCTGATCTGCACACCACTCGCGTCTTGTCGCTGGATAGTTCTGGTCGCATCCTCGACTGGATCAGCTGGCAGTCGGCGGTTTGTCTGTATGTGCGCGATGCCGTGTCGTGGACCTTGGGGCAACCCTGCCTGACCGTGCATGGTGGACAGAACCGGCACTCGGGCCGGCAGAGCCTGATCCATCTGCACCCGATCATCGCCAGCCGCTCGCGCGCGCGGCCGCCGTTGATCGATCCGGCGCCCGCATTGAACAACCAGGCCTTGTTCGCACGCGATCGCCATCTGTGCATGTACTGCGGTCAGCAATACACGCGATCGGAACTGACCCGCGACCATGTCATGCCGCTGTCGCGCGGCGGTCAGGACATCTGGGAGAACGTGGTCGCCGCCTGCCTGCCGTGCAATGTGCGCAAGAGCAACCGCACGCCGCAGCAGGCCGGCATGCCGCTGCTGGCGGTGCCGTTCCGGCCCAGTTGGGTCGAACACCTGATCCTCTCCAACCGGCACATTCTTGCCGACCAGATGGACTTCCTGATGGGCCACTTGCCGCGCAAGAAGCGACTGGCGTGAACGATTTCATCGAGGTCTACCCGAATCTGCTCGACGCCGAGCAATGTCGCCGCATCATCGCGCGGTTCGAAGCCAGTCCGGCGCGCCAGCCAGGTCGGGTCGGGTCGGGCGTAGACCGCAAGTTGAAGGACAGCCGCGATCTGACCATCAGCCTGCATCCGCAATGGCGCGATGTCGAGGAGCTGTTGAATCAGACGATGATGCGCGCGCTGTGTGCGTATCTGCGCCGTTATCCGCAAACGCTGATCTCGCCACTGGCGCTCGGCTGGCACGATCCGGACACCGGTGAGGAGCGCCTGCTGCGGGCCGACGACTTCCCCGGCATGGCTGAGGAGCAGTTGGCCGCGTTTGCGCGCTACGTGTTCCGTCCCGGCAGCATCAATGTGCAGGGCTACACCGCCGACCAGGGCGGTTATCCCTACTGGCACTGCGAGCAGTATCCGCGCGACGCGCAATGCGAGGCCTTGCATCGCGTACTGCTGTGGACGCTGTACCTCAACGACAACTTCGAGCAGGGCGAGACCGAGTTCTTGCTGCAGCAACGCAAAGTCAGGCCGCAGGCCGGCGCGATGGTGATCGCGCCGGCGGCGTTCACGCACACCCACCGCGGCAACCGCCCGAGCGGCGGCGACAAGTTCATCGCCACTTCGTGGGTTTTGTTCCGGCGTGCCGAGCAGTTGTTTCCGACCAACTGAAGTTGATCGCACTGGATGGGTGCGCTTTGGTCGGCATCGCAGCCGGGCAACAGCTCCTGAAACCCCAGCTCTGAAAAGTGTCCCCAGCTCCCCGGATGAGCCGGCAGCGGACAGTGCCGTCCTGCCGGCCACCTTTTTGCGAGGACTTGAATGCGCTCAGTCCTCCATGCCGCTGGCGAACAGGATGTCGCTGCCAGTCGGATGCAGTCGGAAGGTAATACCCTGACCATCGATCGCATGCAGCGACGAAACGTCGACGCCCTGGGTCAGGCTGCACAGGCCAAGATAGGCTGGCCCGATCGGGCACTGCACATCGTCGTACACCTCGTTGACGTAACTGCCGCCGGCGCTGGTCGCAAGTCGATAGGACGACCAGAATGCATCCACTGCCGGTATCACGAAACGACCGTCGGCACCGGTAAGCCCCGAGCGCACATAGTTGGTGCCGGTGGTGCCGGAACTCCACATGTCGACAATGACGCCAACCAGCGGCTGCCCGGTCACTGCGTCGAGCACGCGTCCCTTGCCGCCACGCTGCAGGCGCAGATTGAAATCGATGTTGTTCAGCGCATTGGACCCCACCGTCAGCAGTTGCCCAAGGGTCTGCGTGGTGCAGTTGCTACCCGCGCAATCGATACCCGGATAAGCCTGCCCGTAGGCGAGGCTGGAATCCTCAACCAGCACCCGGTAATCGCCGGGCGCGACATCGGTGAGGCTGTACACACCGGCGCCGGCCTGCAGGACACCCTGCCCCGAGGTGCCGTCGACGTGTCGCAAGCGCACTTGGGGACTGTGGTAGAGCGGCGCGCCTTCCTGCGTCATGCGGCCACTGATGCGGCCACTGGGCGTCAAGCTGAAATCGAACCGGAAGTTGTTCGGCGTAGCGGTGATCGCGACAGGTGTCGCGGTCGCGCAGACCAGGGAAAAGGAGCTGCCGGTGCAGGGCGCATCGGGATAGGCGACATCGACGTGCTCGGGCGACATGACTGCGACCAGATAAGCGCCCGGGCGTGCGTAATTGAATCGGTATTGCCCGGTCCCTCCGACCGATATGCTTTGCTGGTAGCCGCTCGACAAGGGCAACAAGTGCGCGGTCGCGCCGGCAACCGGATTGCCGCTGATTTGATCGACCACGCTGCCGTCTACACTCGGGAACGGGCGCGGATCGATGAAGTACTCCAGCGTCTGCGTGCCCGCAGTTACCGTGATTGCCTGCGCCTGGCTCAGCAACGACTGGCAGTCGGTCAGGCAGTCGATGTCCGGGTAGATCCGCCAGAAGCTGGCTTCGGCGTACCCCCCTTGCAGGTAATAGGTCCCCGGGACGGGCTCGGAAAAGACCGCAGTTCGCCAACCGGACAAGCTGCCCGAATAGTAGGCGCCGCCGCTCATTGCAACCTGGCCGCTGGGGTAGAGCAGGCTGACCATGGCGCTGAAAGGGGCCTGCGGCAGATCACGCACATGCACCACCAGGCGCCGCACCGGGGTCAGCGCGACCGCATGATCCCTGAAATACGGATCGTTGGTCTGAAACGAGATCGGCGTACCCTGCCCCGTCTGGCAGTAACTGCTGCACGGGACGTTGTCGAAGGATTCCGGACGGAAGCCGTCGGCGCTGAACGATGCGTGGTAGGTGATGCCTGTGCGCAATCCGAGAAAGGTGACGCGACCCGTAGCGTCGGCGTAGGCGGAGACCGAGGTGCCGCCGGAGGCACTCAGAGAAGCAGAACTGGAGCTCAGCGCTGTACCGTCGGACTCATTGGAAATCCGGAAGGTCAATGCGCGTCCCAGGCCCAGCTCGAAGTCGATTCCCGAAGTCACCTGGCTGCCGGCAACCGTGATGACCCCCAGGGTGCCCGGCGTGCACGAGCTCAGATAGTAATAGTCGGGGCTGGTGCAAGGCACATCAGGATAAGCCTCGTGAATGATGGATCCGGGCGGATAGGAACCCGTGCGCGCGTAATAGGTGCCGTCGCCGCTGACGAAAATGGTGTAGTTGCCCAAGGCATCGGTGTACGCGGTGCCGTTGAAGAAGCCAGTCGTCGCCGAGAAACTGGCCACCTGCAGGCCAGTCACCGAAACGGTTGGCGGATCGGTCGTGACCCTGCCGCTGAAACCGGCAGCGAGCACGGCTTCGATGCGCGCCGGTACCGGGCGGGCGCCATCGAGGTTGCCGATGCGCACCCGATAGCTAATCCCGGGCTGCTCTGGCAGAACAGCCAACGCCTGCAATCCGTAGTGATCGTCGTTGGCCACTGACGGCTGCGCATCGGCGCAGTTGGCAAATGCGGCAATATCGACATCGCCGGTCGACCCCAGGGTAGATACCGCCAAGCGACCCTGGGCAGGCGTGGTGACGCGCACCCACAAGGAATCGCCCACCTGACCAGCTGCCGACAGCGTCGATGCCAGCGCGACGTGGTGACCCAGATCGATCGGGTTGGCGCAGGTCGCGCCCACACTCTGCGGGGTAGAGGCGCGCACCTCGCGGGCGGGCGCCAGCTCCGCATACGGTGGGACCGCCGGCGTCCGTTGCTGACGCAATTGGTTGTAGCGTCGCGCGTTGAACAACAGCCCGCGCAGCTGGTCCAGTTTCGAAGCCTCCTCGCCGCGATTGCCGCGCCGTTTCCATTCGTCGCTGCCGGAATCGACCTCGGCCTGGATTCGGTCCAGTGCCGCCGGATCGATGTCGGCCTGCCTGCTCCGGGCATCCGCCAGGATGGCCGTGAGTTCGGACTCAAGGCGCTGCGCCAACACGCTTGGGTGGTTCGACGGCGCAGCGGCCAACGTGGCCGCGGACAGCGAAAGCAGGAGGATCAGCGTGATGACGCGAGTCGAGTTCATGCGGTGAGGTGCGTTCGGCGAAGGCGGCGAGTATAGGGACCGTCGATGGGTTGTAAACGATCGTGATCAAGGGTAGGGAGCCCGGTTCGTCGCTCCAGCAATCTCGCGCATCAGGCAGCGCAGAGCCGCACGCGCCTGACCAGGCGTGGCGCCCGCACTGCTGCTTTAGTTCAACATTGCCCCGATTTGGCCCATCGACCGCGCCGACTGCTCATGCTCGCTGGCTATACTTCGCTGGCTGCCGGCCCTTGTTGCGGCGCACCAATCCCCGTCCCTGAAAGCCACTATCGCCGTGTGTGCTGATCTGAACGAGTTGTACCAGTCCTCGCAATTGTCCGGCGCCAACGCCGCCTTCGTGGAAGAGTTGTACGAAGCCTGGCTGGCCGACCCCAAAGCCGTTCCCGACCACTGGCAGAGCTACTTCGACACGCTGCAGACCGAGGGCACGCCCGACGTGGCGCATGGCCCGATCATGGATCGCATCGCCGAGATCTCGCGCATCCATGGCCGCTGGGCGACTGCAATTGCGGCCGATGCGGCGCATTCGGTCGACCAGCACAAACAGGGCGCGATGCTGCGCCTGATCAACTCGTATCGCGTGCGCGGCCATCTCGCCGCCAAACTCGATCCGCTGGGCTTGAGACCACCTGAGGTGGTGCCCGACCTGTCGCTGGAGTTCCACGACATCGGCCCGGCCGATCTCGATACCGAATTCGACGCCGGCTCGCTGATCGGCAAGCGCCGCAAGAAACTGCGCGATGCCGTCGCCCAACTGGAAGGCGCCTATTGCGGTTCGATCGGCGTCGAGTACATGCACATCAGCGACTACCCGCAGCGGCGCTGGATGCAGGAGCGCTTCGAGGGCACCGCGGGCAAGTTCGGCTTCAGTGCCGCGCAGAAACAGCGCGTGCTCGACCGCCTGACCGCCGCCGAGGGGCTGGAACGGTATCTGCACACCAAGTACGTTGGCCAGAAGCGCTTTTCGCTGGAGGGCGGCGACAGCTTGATTCCGCTGATCGACGAAATGATCCAGCGCGCCGGCAGCGGCGGCGCCAAGGACGTGGTCATCGGCATGGCCCATCGCGGGCGCCTCAATGTGCTGGTCAACACGCTCGGCAAGCCGCCGCGCAATCTGTTCGACGCCTTCGAGGGCAAGTACGAGGAGCACCCGGATCCGGCGCATTCCGGCGACGTCAAATACCACCTGGGCTTCTCGTCCGACGTGACCACGCCGGGCGGCACCGTGCACCTGGCGCTGGGCTTCAATCCGTCGCACCTGGAGATCATCGACCCGGTGGTTGCCGGCTCGGTGCGCGCGCGGCAGACGCGGCGCCAAAACGCCGATCGCACCCAGGTCGTGCCGATCCTGATCCATGGCGATGCCGCCTTCTCCGGGCAGGGCGTGGTGATGGAGCTGTTCCAGATGTCGCAGGCGCGCAACTACACGGTCGGCGGCACCATCCACATCGTGGTCAACAACCAGGTCGGCTTCACCACCAGCAACCCGGTGGACACGCGCTCGACGCATTACTGCACCGATGTCGCCAAGATCGTTTCGGCGCCGGTGCTGCACGTCAACGGCGACGATCCGGAAGCCGTGCTGTTCTGTGCGCAGATCGCGCTCGACTACCGCCAGACCTTCAAGCGCGACGTGGTCGTCGACCTGGTCTGCTACCGTCGCCACGGCCACAACGAGGCCGACGAGCCGGCGGCGACGCAGCCGCTGATGTACCAGAACATCCGTGCCCGCCCGAGCACGCGCGAGCTCTACGCGCGCAAGCTGGAGGCCGAGGGCGTGATCGCCGCCGGCGAAGCCAAGGCGATGACCGACCGTTACCGCGCCGCGCTGGAACATGGCGATCCGGTGGTTGCCGAACTGACCACGGTCGATCCCGGTGCGGCTGGCGTCGCCGTCGACTGGTCGCCTTACTTGCGCGGCAAGTTGGCCGATCGCGTGACCAGCGGCGTGCCGGCGGCGCGCATCCAGGCATTGGCGGCGCGTATCAATACGCTGCCCGCCGAACTCAAGCTGCACTCGCGCGTGGCCAAGGTCTACGAAGATCGCCTGAAGATGGCCAGCGGCGAGTTGCGCATGGACTGGGGCTTCGCCGAGACCATGGCTTACGCCTCGCTGCTGGAAGACGGCTACAACCTGCGCCTGTCCGGTCAGGATTGCGGACGCGGCACGTTTTTCCATCGGCACGCGGTGCTGCACGACCAGAACAACGGCTCAACCCATGTGCCCTTGCACCAGCTGGTCGATGAGCCGGAACGCGTCGTCATCATCGATTCCTTGCTGTCGGAAGAAGCGGTGATGGCCTACGAATACGGCTACGCCACCGCCGATCCACGCACCTTGACCATCTGGGAAGGCCAGTTCGGCGACTTCTGCAACGGCGCCCAGGTGGTGATCGACCAGTTCATCAGCTCCGGCGAAGCCAAGTGGGGCCGTCTGTGCGGCCTGGTGCTGTTCCTGCCGCATGGCTACGAAGGCCAGGGCCCGGAGCATTCGTCGGCGCGGCTGGAGCGTTTCCTGCAACTGTGCGCGCTCGACAACATGCAGGTGTGCGTACCCACCACGCCGGCGCAAATGTTCCACATGCTGCGCCGGCAGATGCTGCGCGGCACGCGCAAGCCACTGATCGTGATGACGCCCAAGAGCATGCTGCGCCATCGCCTGTCGACCTCGACCCTGGCCGATCTGGAGCATGGCGAATACCAGCGTGTGATCCCCGATTCGCTGGCGAAGGATGCGCAGGCGGTCAACCGCGTCGTGCTGTGCAGCGGCAAGGTCTACTACGACCTGGTCGAGGAATACGAGAAGCGCCAGATCAGCGATGTCGCCGTGGTCCGCATCGAGCAGTTGTACCCGTTCCCGCGCGTCGAACTTTACGCCGAACTGGTGCGTTTCCCGAATGCGCGCACGGTCGTCTGGTGCCAGGAGGAGCCGATGAATCAGGGCGCCTGGTTCCAGATCCGGCATCATCTGCAGGCATCGATCACCGAGCGTCATGACTTGCACTACACCGGGCGCCATCGCTCGCCGGCGCCGGCCACCGGAAACTCCAATACGCACGCGCGGGAGCAGGCGGCGCTGGTCCACGAAGCGCTGTCGGTGGCCGATCTCGGCAGTTTGCCCAAACACGAATGAAAGGCGCGGTCCAACCGTCGCCATTTGCCATCACCTGTTTTGAGGATCACCCATGACCGTCGAAGTCAAAGTCCCCATCCTCCCCGAGTCGGTCGCCGACGCGATCATCGCCACCTGGCACAAGAAGCCCGGCGACGCGGTCAAGCGCGAGGAAAACCTGGTCGACCTGGAAACCGACAAGGTCGTGCTCGAAGTGCCCTCCCCGGTCGACGGCGTGCTGGTCTCGATCGTCAAGCAGACCGGCGACAGCGTCACCAGCCAGGAGTTGATTGCGACGATCGCGGAGGGCGCAAGTGCTGCCGCCACAGCGCCGGCGGCTGCTTCCCCAGGTCCCGGGCCCCGGGCCTCAGGTCCCGATGCTTCCGATCAAGCGCCGTCGGTGCGCCGAATTGCTGCCGAAACGGGTATCGATCCGGCCAGCGTCGCCGGTACTGGCCGTGGCGAGCGGGTGACCAAGGAAGACATGTTGAAGGCGCAGAGCGCTCCGGCGCCCGCGGCATCGCCGAGCAAGGCGGTCGCCACCACGCCGCAGGCGAGCACCGCGATCAGCGTGCCGGCCGGCGCGCGCACCGAGCAGCGCGTACCGATGACGCGCCTGCGCGCGCGCATCGCCGAACGCATGATGCAGAGCAAGAACTCGATCGCCATGCTGACCTCGTTCAACGAGATCAACATGAAGCCGGTCATGGACATCCGCAAGAAGTACGCCGAGACCTTCGAGAAGGTGCACGGCATCAAGCTCGGTTTCATGAGCTTCTTCGTCAAGGCCTGTACCGAGGCTCTCAAGCTGCATCCGATCGTCAATGCCAGCGTCGACGGCAACGACGTGATCTACCACGCCTACCAGGACATCGGCGTCGCCGTGGCCACCGACAAGGGCCTGGTGGTGCCGATCCTGCGCAACACCGACACCATGAGCCTGGCCGACGTCGAAAAAGGCATCGGCGGCTTCGCCAAACAAGCGCGCGAAGGCGGCCTGCAACTGGAAGACCTGCAGGGCGGTACCTTCACCATCACCAACGGTGGCACCTTCGGCTCGCTGTTCTCCACCCCGATCGTCAACCCGCCGCAGAGCGCGATCCTCGGCATGCACGCGATCAAGGAACGCGCCGTGGTCGAAGACGGCCAGGTCGTCGCCCGCCCGATGATGTACGTGGCGATCAGCTACGACCACCGCATCATCGACGGCAAGGACGCGGTGCTGTTCCTGGTGGCAGTGAAGAATTTCCTGGAAGATCCGGTGAGGTTGATGTTGCACCTCTGATCGGCCGGAGGCCGATCAGAGATGTTGGAAAAAGGAAAAGGGAAAAAGGAAAAGGGACAGCGGCCTGAGGCAAGCGCGATTCGATGGCGCTGAAGCAAGGCTCGTCCCCGGCGCCAGGGCCCGGGATGAGAGCCCTCCTTTTTCCATTTTCCCTTTTCCTTTTTCCTGTTGATTACCTTTTCCTTTTTCCTTCTCCCAAGGCTCTCCGCAATGTCCCCAACCTTCGACGTCCTCGTCATCGGCGCCGGCCCGGCCGGTTATGTCGCCGCCATCCGCGCAGCGCAGCTCGGCCTGAAGACGGCCTGCGTCGACGACTTCATCGGCAAGGACGGCAAGCCGGCGCTGGGCGGGACTTGCCTCAATGTCGGCTGCATTCCGTCCAAGGCGCTGCTTGAATCGACCAAGCAGTTCCATGCGTTGAAGCACTCGTTCAAGGATCACGGCATCAGCGCCGGCGAGCCGGTGATGGACGTGCCGACGATGATCGGGCGCAAGGACAAGATCGTTAAGCAGCTGACCGGCGGCATCGCCACACTGTTCAAGGCCAACAAGGTCACCGCCTACGCCGGACGCGGCAAACTGCTGGCCGGCAAGAAGGTCGAGATCACCGCTCATGACGGCAGCGTCGAAGTGGTTGGTGCCCATCACATCATCCTCGCGGCAGGATCGATCCCGATCCAGATTCCGGGCATCCCGTTCGACGGCAAGCACATCGTGGACAACGTCGGCGCTCTCAACATCGATGCCACGCCGAAGCGCTTCGGCGTCATTGGTGCCGGGGTCATCGGCCTGGAAATGGGCTCGGTCTGGAAGCGGCTCGGTAGCGAGGTCACCATCCTTGAAGCCCTGCCCGACTTCCTCGCCTCGGTGGATGCCGACATCGCCCGCGTTGCGGGTCGCGAGTTCAAGAAGCAGGGCCTCGACATCAAGCTCGGCTGCAAGGTCAGCGCGGCCAATGTGGTCGGAGACGAAGTCCAGATCAGCTACACCGATGCCAGCGGCGCCGCGCAGCAGTTGGTCGTCGACCGCCTGCTGGTCTCGGTCGGTCGCCGCGCCCACACCAAGGGTTTGCTCGCCGACGATTGCGGCGTCACGCTGAACCCGCGTGGCCAGATCGAGGTGGATGAGCACAACCGCACCGGTGTCGACGACGTGTGGGCGATCGGCGATTGTGTGCGCGGCCCGATGCTGGCACACAGAGGTTCCGAAGAAGGCATCGCAGTGGCTGAACTGATCGCCGGCAAGGCGGGTCACGTCAACCTCGACACCATTCCCTGGGTGATCTACACCGAGCCGGAAATCGCCTGGGTCGGCAAGACCGAGGCCGAATGCAAGGGCGCCGGCATCCCGGTGAGGACCGGCAGCTTCCCGTTCGCCGCGATTGGCCGTGCGATGGCGATGAACGAAGCGTACGGCCAGGTCAAGGTCATCGCCCATGCGGAAACTGACCGCGTGCTCGGCGTGCACATGATCGGGCCGATGGTCTCCGAACTGATCGCCGAGTGCGTGGTCGCCATGGAGTTCCAGGCCTCCAGCGAGGACCTTGCACGCATCTGCCACGCCCACCCGACCCTGTCGGAAGCGGTGCATGAAGCGGCGCTTGGCGTCGACAAAAGGGCGATTCACCGGGTGAACTGAGCTGAAGGCACAGTGCACGCGACGCCGATCGGCCGCCAGGTCAACCGTCGACGTTCGTGCGCGTTGTGAAATCGCTTCCGAGGTTTCTGGCACTGGCTGGATGACGAAGATCGCCACATGGGCCGCCTGGCGCGTACTGATCTGCTGCGCGCTGCTGACGCCCTGCGCTCTGCCCCGATGGGCCGTAGCCGGCGCGGCGCCAGCCTGGGTCACGCCACCAGTCAGCGCACCCAATGTCGCGCAACATCTGTTCTTCAGCGCCGCCGTTGGCGCACCGGTCAGTTACCACGTCTATCTGCCCGACGCCTACACCAGCGAGCCGCTGCGGCGCTTTCCGGTGCTCTACTGGTTGCACGGCAGCAACAGCGTACTGACCGGCATCACGCCGGTCTCGGCAGCCTTCGACGCGGCCATCGATGCCGGACACCTGCCACCGTTGATCCTGGTTTTCGCCAACGGTTTGCCGCAGGGCATGTGGTGCGACGCTGAAAGCGGGCTGCAGCCGGTGGAATCGATGCTCATCGACGACCTGCTGACGGAAGTCGACCTGCGCTTTCGCACCCTTGCAGAAACCCGCGCGCGGCTCGTCGAGGGCTTCAGCATGGGCGGTTACGGCGCAGCGCGTCTGGCCTTGCTCCATCCCGACCGCTTCGGCGCTGCCTCGATGCTCGGCGCGGGACCGTTGCAGCTCGACTTTCTGGTCGACGATCCGAACCTGCAGCCGATCGAAGTGCGCCAACGCATCCTTGCCGAGGTCTACGGCAACAGTCTTGCCGTCTTCGAAGCACGCAGCCCGTGGCGCTTGGCCGAACTCAATCCACCCTCACCGGGCTACCGATTGCGCCAGATCATCGGCACGCTCGACTTCACGCTTGGACCCAACCGCGACTTCCACGCCCACCTCGACAAACTCGGCATCAGCCACAGCTACATCGAGGTCGCCAACGTCGGCCATTCCGTGCCGGCGATCATGAATGCCCTGGGTGCGGACTTCTGGGCTTTTCATCGGGAAGCGCTGGCGCAGGCCGACCGATTGCACGCAGATGGCTTCGAATGAAGTGCGGCCGCCGATGACCCGGCAGGCCGCATTGGGTTCGACACTCACCGCAGGTTGATTCACCGCATTTCGTCGCCGGCCCGCCACAGGCAGGGCCGGCAGCACGGTGAGCGCTGATCTACGCCGCCGCAGCGGACTCCGAGTCCAGATCGGCCAGTCGATAACCCGCACTGTGGATCGTGTGCAGCAGGGTCGACTGAAACGGCTTGTCGATCACCTTGCGCAGGTTGTACAGATGCGAACGCAGCGTGTCGCTGTCCGGCAGCATGTCGCCCCACACTTCGCGTTCGATGTCGCGGCGCGACACCACGCGCGGCGATTCGCGCATCAGGATGGTCAGCAGTTTGAGACCGATCGGCGAAACCGCCAGGTCCTTGCCCGCGCGCGTCAGGCGCAGCGTTGCCGTATCCAGCACCAGATCGCCCACGCGCAGCACTTCCTGACTCACCTGGCGACGGTCGCGTCGAATCAACGCGCGCACCCGTGCCTCCAGTTCCTTGACCTCGAAGGGCTTGACCAGATAGTCGTCGGCACCGGCATCGAGCCCGGTGACCTTGTCCTCCAGCGTGTCGCGCGCCGTCAGCATCAGCACCGGCGTCGACTTCTTGGCCTCTTGTCGCAACTTGCGGCAAACATCCAGGCCATCCATGCCCGGCAACATCAGATCCAGCACGATCACGTCGTAACTGTTGCTCACTGCCAGATGCAGGCCGGTAACGCCATCCGCGGCGTAGTCGACGGAATAGCCGCGACGCTCAAGAAACTCGCCAACCGTCTCCGAAATTCCGCGATTGTCCTCGACCAGCAGCACCAGACCCGATTGCTCATCACGCTTGTTCATTCACATTCTCCTGGCCCGGCATTGGGCGTCATCACGGATGTGAAGATACGCGGGCGAATATCGTGAAGATGTGAAGAACGCTTGTCAGGCAATACCGACACGACATGCCTAGAACATCGGACTGGTGGTGTCGTGGCGTCGCTTCTACAATCCGCGCCCCTGCTGTTGTTGACGTGCCAACCTTCTCCATGTCCGACCACCTACGCGAAACCTCGCGCCGGCGTACGTTTGCGATCATTTCGCATCCGGATGCCGGCAAGACCACGCTGACCGAGAAGCTCTTGCTGTTCGGCGGTGCGATCCAGATGGCGGGGTCGGTGAAGTCGCGCAAGGCGGCGCGGCATGCGACGTCGGACTGGATGGCGCTGGAAAAGGAACGCGGCATCTCGGTGACCTCGTCGGTGATGCAGTTTCCGTACGCGGATCGCATCATCAATCTGCTCGACACGCCGGGCCACGCGGATTTCTCGGAGGACACCTATCGCGTGCTCACCGCGGTCGATTCGGCGTTGATGGTTATCGACTGCGCCAAGGGCGTCGAGGAACGCACGATCAAGCTGATGGATGTGTGCCGGCTGCGCGATACGCCGATCATGACCTTCATCAACAAGCTCGACCGCGAAGGGCGTTCGCCGATCGAGCTGCTCGATGAGATCGAGAGCGTGCTGAAAATCCAGTGCGCGCCGGTCACCTGGCCGATCGGCATGGGCTCGCGCCTGAAGGGCGTGTATCACCTGCTGCTCGACGAAGTGCATATCTACGAGACCGGGCGCAATTTCTCGCGGCAGGATTCGACGATCTTCCAGGGATTGGATGCACCAGGTTTGGCCGAGCGCATCGGTGCGGAAGTACTCGCGGACCTTCGGGAAGAACTGGAACTGGTGCAGGGCGCCTCGCATCCGTTCGATCAGGATGCTTATCTGTCGGGCAAGCAGGCGCCGGTGTTCTTCGGCTCGGGCATCAACAATTTCGGCGTGCAACTGCTGCTGGATTTCTTCGTCGAGCACGCGCCCTCGCCGCGTCCACGCGCCACCGAAACGCGTTGCGTCGATCCGGCAGAAGACAAATTCAGCGGCTTCGTATTCAAGATCCAGGCGAACATGGATCCGATGCACCGCGATCGCGTCGCTTTCTTCCGCGTCTGTTCGGGTCGCTACGAGACCGGCATGAAAGCCTGGCATGTGCGCGCCGGCAAGGAATTTCGCATCGCCAACGCGCTGACCTTCATGGCCAGCGACCGCGAGATCGCGATCAACGCCTACCCCGGCGACATCCTCGGCATCCACAACCACGGCACGCTGTCGATTGGCGACACCTTCACCGAGGGCGAAGTGCTGAAGTTCACCGGCATCCCGAACTTCGCGCCGGAGCTGTTCCGCCGCGCGCGCTTGCGCGATCCACTGCGGCTCAAGCAGTTGCAGAAGGGGCTGACGCAGTTGTCGGAGGAAGGCGCGACGCAGTTCTTCAAACCGCTGCTGGGGCACGATCTGATTCTCGGTGCGGTCGGGACGCTGCAGTTCGATGTGGTCGCGTACCGCCTTAAAGATGAGTACGGCGTCGACTGCGTGTTCGAGAATGTGCAGATCCATACCGCGCGCTGGATCGGCGGCGACGATGCGAAGTCGATCGAGGACCTGGAGGCGAAGGCGATGCAGAACATGGCGCGCGATGCGTCCGGCGCACTCGTGTACCTGGCGCCGACGCGGGTCAACCTGCAACTGACCATCGAACGCTACCCGAAGCTCAGGTTCGCCGCGACCAAGGAACATGCGCAGCCGGTGGAGATGTAGGAGTTGGTGTGGGAGCGGGCTGTTGTGGGAGCGGGCTGTTGTGGGAGCGGGCTGTTGTGGGAGCGAGCTGTTGTGGGAGCGAGCTGCTGTGGGAGCGGGCTGTTGTCGGAGCGAGCTGTTGTGGGAGCGGGTTTATCCCGCGATCTTTGCTTTTCCCGTGCTGAAGTCAGCCGGGTGAATGGAGAATCAAGAGCTCGCGGGGTGAACCCGCTCCCACAGAGAAGCGAAGGCAAAGCTCGCGGGGTG
>ERZ761602.2114-NODE-2114-length-32659-cov-7.490676_pt1 | contig 32659 bp, 26 predicted proteins | sample MGYA00512165_ERZ761602 | MGnify/ENA primary metagenome ERZ761602 (study PRJEB28899, sample SAMN02445085) | bioreactor sludge metagenome | biome: EBPR sludge; isolation source: Thorneside wastewater treatment plant | place: Australia: Brisbane, Thorneside...
CGCCGCCGATGGCGACCGCGTGGTCTTCCAGCACCACGCCGTGCGGGACGACCGGCACCACGAAACCGGCTTCGATCAACAGGTCGCAGGCTTCGGGGGCGCGTTCGCTCATCGCGTGTCGGTTCTCAGAATCCCAGGGTATAGGTCAGGCCGATGGCGCCTGCGCCGAACAGCAGCCAGCACAGCAGCATCAGCGCCAGCGCGCGGCCGTAGCCCAGCCGCGGCACGGCCGGGAACAGCCGCGGCAGGGTGGCGTTCCAGCACAGCATCACGCCCAGCCCGGCGAGCAGCACGCCGACCGCCCAGACGCCCAGGTAGAAGGCGAGCTGCTCCATCACTTCACGCGGCTGACGTATTCGCCGGAACGGGTGTCGACTTTGATGATCTCTTCCTGGCCCACGAACAGCGGCACGCGCACCACGGCGCCGGTTTCCAGCGTGGCCGGCTTGCCGCCGCCGCCGGAGGTGTCGCCGCGCACGCCCGGGTCGGTCTCGACGATCTTCAGCTCGACGAAGTTGGGCGGGGTGACCATGATCGGGGTGCCGTTCCACAGCGTCACCACGCATTCCTCCTCGCCCTTCAGCCACTTCTCGGCGCCGCCCATGCCGGCCTTGTCGGCCTGCACCTGCTCGAAGGTCTCCTGCTGCATGAAGTGCCAGTACTCGCCGTCGGAATACAGATACTGCATGTCGGTGTCCACCACGTCCGCCGCCTCGACCGAGTCGGTCGACTTCATGGTGATTTCCTGCACGCGGCCGGTGCGGATCTGGCGATACTTCACGCGGGTGAAGGCCTGGCCCTTGCCCGGCTTGACGTATTCGGTGTCGCTGATGATCGCCGGTTCGTTGTTGACCAGGATCTTCATCCCGTTCTTGACGTCGTTCATGCCGTAACTGGCCATGCGGAAACTCCTTGGGTATGGCCGACCCGCCGCGGGGCGCGGCCGGCCGGATAGAATGGGGGACCCACCGGACCCGGCGGGTGCTTGTTTCTGGCCGTCTATGATAACCGCAGCCCCCGACCCCCGACAGCCCGCACCCCTGCAGCCGCCCCGCTGGCAGCAGGCCTGGCGCGCCAGCGTGCGCGACCCGCGCGAGCTGTTGCGCCTGCTGGGACTGGAGGCGCTGGCCGGCCGCGTGTCCGACGCGGCCGCGGAGCAGTTCCCGCTGCGGGTGCCGCGGAGCTTCGTGGCGCGCATGCGCCCGGGCGATCCGCACGACCCCCTGCTGCGGCAGGTGCTGCCGCTGGACGAGGAAATGCGCCCGGCCGCCGGCTTCGGGCTGGACGCAGTGGGCGACGCCGCCGCCCGCACCGGGACCGGGGTGATCCAGAAGTACCGCGGCCGCGCCCTGCTGGTGGCCACCGGCAGTTGCGCGGTGAACTGCCGCTACTGCTTCCGCCGGCACTTTCCCTATCCGGACGAGACCGCCGCCCGCGACGGCTGGCGCGAGGCCGTGGAGCTGATCCGCGCCGACCCCGGCATCGAGGAAGTGCTGCTGTCCGGCGGCGACCCGCTGTCACTGGCCACGTCCAAGCTGGCCGAACTGACCGGCGCGCTGGCGGGTATCCCCCACATCAAGCGCCTGCGCATCCACAGCCGCCTGCCCATCGTGCTGCCCGAGCGCGTGGACGATGGCCTGCTGGCCTGGCTGTCCGCACTGCCCTGGCCGGTGGCGCTGGTCGTCCACGCCAACCATGCCAACGAGTTCGACGCCGATGTGGACGCGGCGCTGGCGCGCCTGCGCGGCGTCGGCGCGCACCTGCTCAACCAGGCGGTGCTGCTGCGCGGCGTGAACGACAGCGTGGACGCACTGGCCGCCCTGTGCGAACGCGGCTTCGCCGCCGGCGTCCTGCCCTACTACCTGCACCAACTGGACCGGGTGGCCGGCGTGGCCCATTTCGAAGTGGACGACGCGCGTGCCAAAGCCCTGCACACGACCCTCGCCGCGCGCCTGTCCGGCTACCTGGTACCGAAGCTGGTGCGGGAAGTGCCGGGGGACACCGGCAAGCGGCCGCTGTAGGCGGTGGGGAGCCGCGCCGGTGGCGCGGGCAAGGGTGAGTCGGCCGCTTCGCGGCCTGCCAGTCGAAAGAGTGCTTTCCTGCTGACGCAGGCTGCGCAGCCGCCGGGTTTTCCCTATCGGTGTAGGAGCAATGCGGCTTCGTGATGCTGCGACCTTGTGTCGCAGATGGGGCGGGAAGTGGCGGGCGGCATGGGCAAAACGATGGTTGCAGGCCGGGGGGGATCGTGCCGGTGGCGCAATAGAAGGCGGCGAGAAGTGAGTCGGCCGCTGCGCGGCCTGTGAGCGGGAGCGTTTCTCTTGTTGGCAGGCGGTGGGCGACTCCCCTGCCGATGCACGAAGCCTGCAACTTTCCTGCTCTTCTGCGACGGCTGCATTGGACGCCCCTGCCGCCTTCGTGTATTAAAGCCCGCACCTCCGGCGGACACGCTGCATGCAGATCGGCAAAGACACCACGCTCAGGCTCACCCTCGTCGACGACAGCGGCGAGGACGCGGAAGCCGTCGTCTCGGCCCTGCGCAACGGCGGCATCGCGGTGCGCCCGCTGCGTCCGCTGGACCCGGCCGAACTGCAGCAGATGGTCGCCTCCCAGCCGATGGACCTGCTGCTGGCCTCGCGCTCGGCCACCGGCATCCCGCTGGCCACGGTGCTGGCGCAGGTGGACGCCAGCGGCAAGGACATCCCGGTCATCGTGCTGGCCGATGCCCTCAGCGAAGCCGACCTGCTGGCCGACCAGACCGCCGGCGCGCGCGCCGTCGCCCTGCGCGGACGTACCGACCACGTGCTGACCGTGCTGCGCCGGGAATGGGCCGACCTGGCCGCGCGGCGCTCGCAGCGCCTGCTGGAAAGCCAGCTCCGCGAGACCGAGCGCCGCTGCGATGCGCTGATCTCGTCCTCGCGCGACCCCATCGCCTACATCCACGAAGGCATGCACATCCGCGCCAACGACGCCTACCTGGAGATGTTCGGGTTCGAGTCGTTCGAAGACGTGGAGGGACTGTCGCTGCTGGACCTGGTGGCGCCGCAGTACGTTTCCGACTTCAAGGCCCTGCTGAAGAAGCTGGGCAAGGGCGAACCGCCGCCGCCGCGCTTCGAGCTGGAAGCGCGCAGCCTGGACGGCGACAGTTTCCCGGCCACGCTGGAATTCGCTACCGCCACCTACGAGGGCGAAGCCTGCGTGCAGGTGGTGTTCCGCCGCCGCGAGGAGTTCGATCCCGAACTGGCCCGCGAGGTGGAAGAGCTTCGCCAGCGCGACCAGGGCACCGGGCTAATGAACCGCCCCACCTTCCTGCGCGAATTGGAAACCGCGGTGGCGCAGGTCGCGCGCGGCGAGCATCCGTTCGGCCTGCTGCTGATCGAGCCCGACCACTACCAGCGCCTGCTGTCGGAGATCGGTATCGGCTCGGCCGACGACCTGGTGGCCGCCCTGGCCGCGCGCCTGTCGGAGAAGCTGGACGAAGGCTGCACCGCCGCCCGCTTCGGCGAGCGCACCTTCGCCGTGCTGCTGCGCGGCAACCACGCGCGCACCACCGAACTGGCCGAGAAGCTGCGGGCCTCGTTCGCCTCGCACGTGTTCAACGTCGGCGAACGCTCGGCCGCGGTGACCGCCAGCATCGGCGGCGTGCAGATCGGCGAGAAGATCGCCAGCGTCGGCCCGGTGCTGACGCGCGCCACCGACAGCCTGCAGACCGCCAGCAACCTGGGCGGCAACCGCGTCGAGATCTTCGACCCCGGCGCGGTGGACCGCGCCGAGGAAGAGCGCGTGCAGAACTGGATCAACCGATTGATGGCCGCGCTGCAGGACGGCAGCTTCCACCTGCACTACCAGCCGGTGGTCAGCCTGCAGGGCGAGTCCGGCGAAGTGTACGAAGCGCTGCTGCGTCTGGAATCCGGCGGCGAACTGGTGTCGCCGCAGTCCTTCATCGGCATCGCCGAGGAACACGGCCTGCTCGGCGACATCGACCGCTGGGTGGTGGGCCGCGCCATCGAAGTGCTGGCCGAGCGCCGGCGCGGCGGCCACGACACCCGCCTGGTAGTGAAGGTCAGCCCGGCCTCGTTCGCCGACGACCGCCTGCTGCAATTGCTGGCGCGCGAGCTGGCCGCGCACGACGTGCCCGGCGACCGCCTGTGGCTGCAGACGCCCGAGTCCAAGGTGTTCACCCACCTGCGCCAAGCCCAGGCCTTCCAGGCCGGCGCGGCGCGGCTGGGCTGCCGGGTGGGCCTGGAGCATTTCGGCGCGGGGCTGGATTCGTTCCAGTTGCTGTCGCACTTCAAGCCGACCTTCCTCAAGATCGACCGCGTGTTCTCCGCCGACCTGGGCAAGACCCCGGAGCACCAGGAGAAGATCCGCGAGATCGCCGCCCGCGCGCAGACGCTGGGCATCCTGACCGTCGCCGAACACGTGCAGGACGCGGCGACCATGGCCTTCCTGTTCACCACCGGCGTGGATTACGTGGAAGGCCACTTCCTCGCCTCGTCCGGCCCGGCGATGAACTACGACTTCGGCTGACCGCCCGCACTCACCTGCAGGAGCGGCTTCAGCCGAGACCGCGGCCCCCGAACAAGCCTTTGGCCACGGATTGCGCGGATCAACACGGATAAAGCTTTTTGCTTTGATCCGCGTAATCCGCGTGATCCGTGGCGAATGCTTTACCTGCCGGTCTCCGGTCGCGGCTGAAGCCGCTCCTGCAGGGGAAACGAAGAACCCGCCTTGCGGCGGGTTCTTCGGGTCGGGGCCCGTGCGCGGTGCGCCGGGACGCGTCTACGCGGCGCGCAGGGCGGCGATGCGCTCTTCCAGCGGCGGGTGGCTCAGGAACAGCTTCTTCAGGCCTTGGCCGATGCCGCCGGCGATGCCGAACGCCTCCACCTGCGCCGGCAGCGTGCTGGGGCGGTGTTGCTGTTGCAGGCGCTCCAGCGCGGCGATCATCTTCTGCCGGCCGGCGAGCGAGGCGCCGCCGTGGTCGGCGCGGAATTCGCGGCGGCGCGAGAACCACATCGCGATCATGGTGGCGAACAGGCCGAACACGACTTCCAACACCATCACGATCAGGTAGTAGGCGAAGCCGCGGCCGCCGTTGTCGCGGTTGCCTGACAGGGCGCTGTCCACGATGCCGCCCACCACGCGCGCCAGCACGATGACGAAGGTGTTCAGCACGCCCTGCAGCAGCGCCATCGTCACCATGTCGCCGTTGGCGACGTGGCTGACCTCGTGGCCCAGCACGGCCTCGGCCTCGTCGCGGCTCATGCCGCGCAACAGGCCGGTGGACACGGCGACCAGCGCGTTGTTGCGGTTGGCGCCGGTGGCGAAGGCGTTGATTTCCGGCGCGTCGTAGACGGCCACTTCCGGCATGCCGATGCCGGCGGCCTGCGCCTGCCGCTGCACCGTGGCCAGCAGCCAGCGCTCGGCGTCGTTGCGCGGCTGGGTGACGACCTGCGCGCCGGTGGCGCGCTTGGCCATCCACTTGGACGTCAGCAGCGACACCAGCGAGCCGCCGAAGCCGAAGATCGCCGCCATCACCAGCAGCCCGCTCATCTGGCGCGGATCGACGCCCAGCAGCGACATGACGATGCCGGCCAGCACCAGCACGGCCAGGTTGGTGGCGAGGAACAGGGCGATGCGGTTGAACACGGGCGGCCATCTCCGGGGCGTGAACGAGGGGATACGCGGCGAACGTGCGGCTGCGGCGGCTAGAATTCAAGCGCGTGGCTGACTGCACGGTTCAGCTTCACTTCTTCACTACGACGAATGACCGCTTCCCTTCCCTATCGCGGGCGATTCGCGCCCTCGCCCACCGGCCCGCTGCATTTCGGCTCACTCGTCGCCGCGCTGGGCAGTTGGCTGCTGGCGCGCCATCACGGCGGCGAATGGCTGGTACGGGTGGAGGACCTGGACCCGCCGCGCGAAGTCCCCGGCGCGGCGCAGGCGCAACTGGCGACGCTGGCCGCATTCGGCATGGAATCGGACGGCCCGGTGGCGTGGCAGAGCCGGCGCCATGCGCTGTACGAGGAAGCGCTGGCACGCCTGCTCGCGTCCGGCGCGGCCTTCCCCTGCCATTGCAGCCGCAGCGACCTGGCGGCGGTGGGCGGCATCCACCGGCAGTGCATCGCCGGCGGCCGGGCGCGCACGCCGGCGATCCGGCTGCGCGTGGCGGACGCGAGCCGGGTCGCCTTCGACGACGGACTGCAAGGACGCTGCGAACAAGCCGTGGACCGCGAGGTCGGCGATTTCGTGCTGCGGCGCGCCGACGGCTTCTGGGCCTACCAGCTCGCGGTGGTGGTGGACGATGCCGCACAGGGCATCACTCACGTGGTGCGCGGCGCGGACCTGCTGGACTCCACGCCGCGGCAGATCCTGCTGCAACGCGCGCTGGGCCTGCCCACGCCGCACTACCTGCACCTGCCGCTGATCGTGGACGACGCCGGGCAGAAACTGTCCAAGTCACTGGCAGCGCTGCCGCTGGACGATGCCTCGCCGCTGCCCGCGCTGCGCGCCGCCTGGATAGTGCTGGGGCAGTCGGCGCAACCGCTGGCGGCGCTGGCTTCGGTGCCGGCCTGGATGGCCGCCGCCGCACGGCATTTCGTGCCCGCCGCATTGCCTCACACGTCCGCCGTGACGCTTGCCGCGTCGCACAACGCGCCTGCCGCGAACGCTGTCTAGAATCGGGACGACCGCCGGATTGGCGGAGGAACGGAGAAACACGACATGACATCGCGCGTCGCCCTGGTCACGGGCGGCACCGGAGGTATCGGTACCGCCATCTGCAAGAAACTGGCCGACATGGGCCACAAGGTCGCCACCAACTACCGCAACGAAGAGAAGGCCCGGGCCTGGCAGGCGCAGATGAAGGCCGAGGGCTACGACTTCGCGCTGGTCAAGGGCGATGTCACTTCGCCCGACGAGGCGCAGGCGATGGTCAAGGAAGTCGAACAGACGCTCGGCCCGGTCGAGATCCTGATCAACAACGCCGGCATCACCCGCGACGGCACCTTCCACAAGATGACCGCCGCGCAATGGGGCGACGTCATCAACACCAACCTCAACTCGGTATTCAACGTCACCCGCCCGGTGATCGAGGGCATGCGCGACCGCAAGTGGGGCCGGATCATCCAGATCAGCTCGATCAACGGCCTGAAGGGCCAGTACGGCCAGGCCAACTACGCAGCCGCCAAGGCCGGCATGCACGGCTTCACCATTTCGCTGGCGCGCGAGAACGCCAAGCTCGGCATCACCGTCAACACGGTCTCGCCCGGCTACGTGGCCACCGACATGGTGATGGCGGTGCCGGAGGAAGTGCGCGCCAAGATCGCCGCCGACATCCCCACCGGCCGCCTCGGCAAGCCGGAGGAGATCGCCTACGCGGTCGGCTTCCTGGTGGACGAGCAGGCCGCCTGGATCACCGGCTCCAACCTGGACATCAACGGCGGCCACCACATGGGCTGGTGAGGAAAGCAGGAGCGGGAACGGGGAATAGAGAATGGGGAAACAGGGGAACGCGGATTTCCCGTCTTCGGAATTCCCCGTTTCCGCTCCCCATTCCCCGCCCCCGCTTTCCTGAACAGGGCATCCCTGCCCTGCGACCAGTTGCAAGGGCTGTTGCGCTGCGTCATGCTGGTGCATACGCGTTTAGAGTGAATGCTCAATGGCTGCGATCCGCATCATCAAGAAGTACCCCAACCGCCGGTTGTACGACACCGAGATTTCCAGCTACATCACCATCGAGGACGTGCGCCAGCTCATCGTCGACGGCGAGGACTTCGAGGTCCGCGACGCCAAGACCGGGGACGACCTGACCCGCAGCGTGCTGCTGCAGATCATCGCCGAGCAGGAACAGGACGGCGAGCCGGTGCTGTCCACGCAGTTGCTGAGCCAGATCATCCGCTTCTACGGCGACTCGCTGCAGGGCTTCATGGGCAACTACCTGGAGCGCAGCATGCAGGTGTTCATGGAGCAGCAGCAGCAGTTCCGCAGCCAGATGGGCAACCTGCTGGGGCAGACGCCCTGGACCATGATGAACCAGTTGACCGAGCGCAACATGGAGCTGTGGCAGGAGTTCCAGCGCAACCTCACCGGCGGCATGGGCCGTCCGACGACGGTCAAGCCGAAGGAAGCCCCGCGCGAGACGCCCAAGCCGCGCGCACGCTGACCCGCTCCGTAGCGAAACCCGGCCCGCGCGTGCCTGCGCGGGCCTTTTTTTGAGCCGAACGAAGGACATCCGCATGACGCAACGCATCGCCGTGGTCACCGGCGGCATGGGCGGCCTGGGCCTGGCCATCTGCCGGGCGCTGGCCCGCGCCGGCCGGCGCGTGGTCGCCGCCGACCTCCCCGCTTCCGCCGAACGCCTGGCCGAATTCCAGGCGCGCACCGACGGCCTGGAGATCGAGGCCGCGCCGGTGGACGTCAGCGACTTCGACGCCTGCGGCGCGCTGGTGCGCTCGGTGCAGGAGAAGCACGGCGCGCTCGACATCCTGGTCAACAACGCCGGCATCACCCGCGACGCCACCCTGCGCAAGATGGACAAGCCGCAATGGGACGCGGTGCTGGGCGTGCACCTGGACGGCGCCTTCCACCTCTGCCGGCACGCGCTGGACGGCATGCAGGCGCGCGGATTCGGCCGCATCGTCAACATCAGCTCGGTCAGCGGCCAGACCGGCAATTTCGGCCAGACCAACTACGCCGCCGCCAAGGCCGGCCTGCACGGCTTCACCATGTCGCTGGCGCGCGAAGTCGCACGCAAGGGCATCACCGTCAACAGCCTGTCGCCGGGCTACATCGAGACGCCGATGACCAAGGCGATGCCGGCCGACGTGCTGGAGCGTACCGTCGCCGGCATCCCGGTCGGCCGCATCGGTCTGCCGGAGGACATCGCCCGCGCAGTGGCCTTCCTCACCGCCGACGACGCCGGCTACCTCACCGGCGTCAACCTGCCGGTGAACGGCGGACTGTTCATGAGCTTCTGAGCGGCCGCAGCGCGCGGCCGACACATCCTGCAACGACGCAACCGAGACCGTCCATGAAACTGACTCCTCCCACCTTCGGCGTCTGGCTGATCGCGCTGCTGCTCGGCAGCGGCGGCATCGCCGCCCGGTTTGGCTACGTGCCGGTGCTGGCGCCGCATGCGTTCTGGCTGGTCGTGGCCGGCTTCGGCCTGCTGGTGCTGGCGACGGTCTTCAGCAAGCTCTGAGCGCCCGGCGCATCGCCTTGCGGCGGTGCGCACACAGATCCGCGCGGCAGGCACCCGGCCGCACGCGCGACGGTACGCCGCCTGCATCCGTGCAACCCGGCCGCCCTACTCCATCTCGAACCGGTCGAACGCGATCTCCAGCGTTTCGAACAGCGTGGCCGCCGCGGCCGCGTTCATCGGCGACGTCAGATAGGCCACCGGCTGCGCGCGCAGGAAGCGCCAGGCCAGCACCGGCTCGTGCCGCTCATCCAGCAACTGCACGGTGACCGTGCGCAGGTCGCGTCCGCCGTTGCGGGCGTCGTTCCACCAGTGGTACCAGGACAGCGAACCGATCACCCCGCGCCGCAGGACCAGGTTGCCGTAATGCGTCAACGACGCGAGCTTGCCCGGTTCGTGGGTCCTGCCGTTGCCCGTACGGTATTCGTCGACCTGTAGGCGGGCCTCGGGGAACACGACCTCGGCCACGCCCGCATCCGGCCCGTCCTGGCCGGTGCCGATGTCGACGAGGAAATTCATGCCCGCATAGGGCTTGTCGCGCTGGACCGGCATGTGCGTTCTCGCTGGGGGAAGGGAATCGCGGATACGGACGAACTCTCCGCCGCATGGCCACATGCTCTCGACAACGCGGCGCTGCGCCGCGAGCGGTCATCACCACGCGTGTGCGTGCGCAAGACGAGCTTCAGTGCTGCCTGACGGCCACCGGCAGCGGCCGCACCGTCAATCCCACCGGCCCGCCCCACTAGTCAGGTCAGGCGACAGGACCGGCCAGCCGCGTGCCCGGCCTCACTTCGCGCCCGGCGTGGTGCAGAAGCGCTGGCGGTATTCCATCGCCCGGGGCATCAGCGCGGTGAGGTTCTGGATGCGCGTGCCGGGATTGGGGTGGGTGGAGGAGAATTCCGGCGGCGCCTGGCCGCCGCTGGCCTCGCTCATGCGCTGCCACAGCGGCACGGCTTCCTGCGGGTTGAAGCAGGCGGCGGCGGCCAGCATCAGGCCCACTTCGTCGGCCTGGGTCTCGTGCCCGCGCGCGTAAGGCAGCAGGTAGCCGTAGCCCATCGCCGCCATCACCATCTGCTGCTGTTGCGCGTCCATGCCGCTCATGGCGCCAGCCATCTGGCCGATCTGGGTGAGCTTCTGCTGCGACATGCGCTGGGCGCCGTGGCGCAGCAGCGCATGGGCGATCTCGTGGCCCATCACCACCGCCACCGCGTCGGCGTTCTGCGCCACCGGGATCAGCCCGGTGTAGACGGCCATCTTGCCGCCGGGCAGGCAGAAGGCGTTGGCCTGGTCGGACTGGATGACGTTGACGTCCCAGTCGAAGGTCTTCCAGTTGCCGCTGGGCTGGGTGCCGTGCTCCTGCGCGATCGCCGCCTCCACTTCCGGCACCTTGTCGATCAGCCGCTGGGCGATGGCGCGCACCTGCCGGGCGATCTGCGAATCCGGGTCGACCGGGCGCTCCTGGGAGAGGATCTCCTGGTACGCCTGCAGGCCCAGGGCCTTCTCCTCCTCCACGCCGATGGAGTTGTCGATCAGCACCTTCTCGCCGGTATAGGGGTCCACCACCCGGTTGGAGAAGTAGTAACAGCCGCCGTAGACCAGGAAGCCCAGCAGGATCAGCCAGCGGATGTTGCCGAACACGCCGCGGCGCTGGCCGCCGCCGCGCTGGCCGTACTGTCCCTGGCCGTAGGGATCCTGCCTCATCGTCCTTCTCCCTGCGGCTAGATGCCGCGCACCACGCGGAAACCGACCCGCGCGCTAGTCATATCCGAATCCGACGACGAACGCCATGCCGCCCGCGCCTGGACGGGCGAACTGGACCAGCCCGCACCCCGGACCACCCGCGAGCGGCAGCCGGGATTGAACCACGGCGCACCGTCGGCCGGCGCGCGCCGGTAGCTGGCGTGCCAGCAGTCGGCCACCCATTCGCTGGTGTTGCCTCCCATGTCCTTCAGCCCCCAGGCGTTGGCGCGGAAGCGGCCGACCGGCGCCGCGCCCCAGTAGCCATCGCCGTAGCCGGCGAAGGCGTTGTTCCAGTGCCGCCCGCTGGGCGAAACGTCGTCGCTCCCGGTGAGGTTGCCGAAGCCGCGCGGCGGCGGTCCGCCGCCCCAGGGATAGCGCCCCTGCACGCCGGCGCGCAGGGCGTATTCGTACTCCGCCTCGCTGGGCAGGCGATAGCCGTGCCCGGTCTGGCCGGACAGCCATTCGGCGTAGGCTTCGGCGTCGTAGACGCTGACGTGCACCACCGGCATGTCGTCGGCGGCCGGGTCGCCGGCATGGTCGGACTGCCAGTCCACGCCGCTGCGGCGGACGAAATTGCCGCTGCGCTCGTCGTAGACGATGGAATGGCCGCGGCGGGTGGCGCGCGGGCGGTACTGGGTGGCCTGCACGAAGCGGCGGAACTCGCCCACCGTCACCTGGTTGCGCGACATCGCGAAGCCGCGGTCGAAGCGCACGTAGTGCGCGGGCTTCTCGGCGTCCGGAGCGTCCGCCTCGTCGTCGGCCGCGCCCATCAGGAAACCGCCGTGCGGCACCACCACCATTTCCGGCCCGCGCCCGCCGTGTTGGAGCGCGTCGGTGAACGCCTGGCCCGGGCGGAACAGGCCGTAGTGGGTGGCCAGGTCGATGCGCTGGCGGAACTCCGCCGCCACCGCGTTGCCCGGCTCGGCGATGCGCAGGACTTCGGCCAGCTTGTTGCGCGCCTCCTTCAGACCCTGGAGAGTGGTCAGGTCCTTCACCCCTGCGTCGCGCAGTTCGAGGATGTGCGCCAGGCGGATGGCCTCCACCCGCCGGCGGGCGTCCTCCACCGTGCCGACGTCCTCGCCGCGCACGCCGGCGGCATGGTCCAGCCAGCGCCGTGCGGTGGCGAAGTCGGCCGCTTCGGCCGCGGTCTCGGCGCGCCGGATCATCGCGCTCTCCACCGCCGCCACGCCCTGCGAGGCACGCGCCTGCCCGGGCTTCCACTTCAGGATCTCGCGGAAGCCGGCCAGCGCGCCGCCCCCTTCCTCGCCCAGCCGGCCTTCTTGGAGGGCGCGTTCGCTGGCCAGGTTAAGTCGGGTGAGCTGGTCGGCCTCGTCCACCTTCGCCAGGTAGGCGGCCACGCCCGCGTCGGCGGGCGCCAAGGTGCGCGCGACAGCGGCGACCAGCCGCGCCCGGCGCAGCGCTTCGTCGCTGTCCTCAGCCTCCTCCAGCGCCTGCCGCCCCTGCACGAGCAGGCGGTCCAGGCTGCGCTCCAGGCCGCGCCGCGCCACGGCGTCGGCCGGATCGCGCCGTTGCAGGGCCAGGAACAGCGGGATCGCATCGTCGGCGGCCTCGAACAGGCGACCCTCGGCCAGCGCGCGTTCGGCCCGCCGGCGCGCCTGAGCGGCCTGCTCCGGCGCGATGGCAACGGCCGGCGGCTGCCAGTTCAGTTCGTTCATGCCGCTGTCGTCGCCGCTGACCGTCACCCGCGGCATGCGCACGGGCGCTTCGGTGTCCTGCCCCCGCTCCGCCGGCGGCGCCCCGCGCGAGCAGGCGGCCAGCAACGGCAGCGCCAGCAGCAGGAAAGCGATGGTGCGCAAACGACCTCCGTGCATCCGCCATGCAGTCCCGGGCGTGTCCATGGAGGGGACAGGCCATGGACGGGACGTTAGGCTATTGTCCCCTGCCTGAGCAAACCACGCACCTCGCGGAGAATTCGTGCCCCATTGGATCGACACACCGGCCGCGCTGGAAGCGCGGCTCCAGCACCGCCCGGCCCGCATCGGCCTGGATACCGAATTCGTGCGGGAGCGGACCTTCTGGCCGCAACTGGCCCTGGTGCAGATCGCCGTGGAGGACGAGATCCTGCTGGTGGACGCGCTGGTGCCCGGCATGGCGCAGGCGCTGGCGCCGGTGCTGGCCGACCCGGCCGTGACCAAGGTGATGCACAGCGCCAGCGAGGACCTGGTGGCGTTCAAGGTGAGTTGCGGCGTGCTGCCCACCCCGCTGTTCGACACCCAGATGGCCGCCGCGCTGGCGGGCATCGCCGCAGGCATCGGCTACCAGAAGCTGGTCGAGCGCATCACCGGCGTGTCGCTGCCGAAGGGAGAGACGCGCTCGGACTGGCTGCGCCGCCCGCTCAGCGAAGCCCAGTTGCACTACGCCGCCGACGACGTGCGCTACCTGTTCGCCCTGCACGACGCCCTGCGCGCGCAACTCCAGGAAACCGGCCGCCTGTCCTGGCTGGAGGAGGACTGCGCGCGCTTCGTCGAGAACGCCGCGCAGGACGAACCCGAGCGCTGGCCGCACCTGGCCGTGCGCAGCGCCCAGTTCCTCGACGCCCCGGCGCAGCAGCGCCTGGTCCGGCTGCTGCGCTGGCGCGAAGCGCAGGCCCGCAGCAGCGACAAGCCGCGGAGCTGGATCCTGGACAACGAACTGGCCGCCACCTTGGCCCGCACGCCGCCCACCGACCGCGACGCCCTGCTGCGGCTGTTCGACGGCCAGCCCAAGGCCCCGCGCAAGCTGGCCGACGCGGTCTGGCACGCGCTCACCACCCCGGTGGAGGACGAAGCCGGACTGCCGCTGGCGCGCACCGCCAGCGACGGCGACAAGGCCCTGCTGAAGCGCCTGCAGGACGCCGTCTCCCGGCACAGCGAAACCCTCGGCCTGCCCGACGGCGTACTGGCCTCGCGCCGCTACCTGGAAGCCCTGCTGGAATCCGGCCGCTGGCCCGGCGCCCTCTCCGGCTGGCGCCGCACCCAACTGGAACCCCTGCTCGCGCCGCTGCTGCCTTCCGCCGGCTGAGCGTCGGGAGAGCGGAAAGCCGGCAAGGGTGTCGCCGTTCAGGTGCGTCACGACGGCCGGCCGGCGCCACCCGCTTCCCGCGGGAATATTCGTGCGCACGCGCTGGTCGGTCCCTTGCGATGCGGCTTCTTCCCCCTTGCCGCCCCCCATGCATGGTATTTCCAGCGTGAACCCGGAAGAGGCCGTCTTCCCCACGATGACGGCCTCCTCCATCCGTACCCTGCCCGCAACAACCACACGGCCCCGGCTTGGCACCGTCGGCGGCGCAGGCTAGAATAGCGCCGCTCTTGTGGGGCCATAGCTCAGCTGGGAGAGCGCGTCGTTCGCAATGACGAGGTCGGGAGTTCGATCCTCCCTGGCTCCACCACTTACACGAAGCCCCGCTCACGCGGGGCTTTCTGTTTCAAGGACCTGACCGATCCGACAGTGGATGCGGCTAGTCCTTGTCCAAACACCGATACGCGGCCCTTCCTATGTTTTGGCTTAAGCCGAACTTACGGAAAGAACCCCAGACATGCGTAAACCGCCCAAGATCACGCTTCGGGCATTTCTGGACGGACCTACGCACCGTGGGGCAGGACGGAACTGAAGCAGGCAGACGACACGCTGCGGCGTATCGAACAAACGTCAGATCTGCTGCCGATGCCCCTAAAGGACATCAACGCCAAGGTGTTGAACGCTTGTGGGTTACAGCCCTGTAAACAGTTGAGCCGAGATTGAAACCACAGAATGAGTCCGTGGTGGTTTGGTCCTTTTCGCGATCAGACATAGCGAAACCGCGGACATGGATAATCGGAAGATATCTAATTTTGGGCATATTCCTGCTCCGATCGGGGAAGATATCCACAATCCAGTCCGTTAGCGTTGACTATTAGAGCCGATCGATGATCGAAGTCCGTTGCGAACGTAAGTTGCACAGCACTGAATGTGCGCGATCTTGCCTCCTCCATCGCATCCGGACTTCCCCACTTGTGCGCATCGAACGATAGGTCGTAGCCCCCCTCATCCGCTATTTGGCCAAGTGCTTCTGCCATAGCTAAAGCCCGATCATTCGCCAGATGCCAGTTTATCTGACGACTATCCTTTCTCTCCCCGCCTGCCGCATCAAGAAAAGGGGCTGCACTGGCGAAACCAAGCACCGTAAAACTCTTAACACCGCCGCTGGTGTAGCAGTACTTCGAGATAGCCTCCACGACATCCCTGATCCGACCTCTGCTCTTCGTATCGAATGCAAGTACCGCCGGCTCGAATAATCCAGACGGAACAGGCCGCTCGCCGCTCACTTCGGCCATTCGGTTGGACGCGAGCCTGCCTCGTGGAAACAAGATTGCCGGAGCAGCTACGTACGTCGTTGCAGGCGATGTCCGAAGCACTATTAGCTGGGCCGCTGCCTTCTCCTCCGCCGCCTGACTCTCCTCTCCGCGAACGACGATCTCACTCCATGAGAGACAACCAAGTGCGACCGTCATGCATAGAACCCAAAAATTCCCGATTGTCCTGGGCTTCAAGAAGATGTCCGACCTCTTCTGAATCCAGTCATCGGCTATCTCGGTGAGCGCGAACAGATCGCCCATGCACTTGACAGCGACACCAACCGCGACCGCCAAAGTAGCCCACACATATCCGATGTTCTTCTGCGACTTCTTCTCCAGAAGATGCTCGTCGATGGCAAATGCTGCGACCAGGGCAAGTGCAAGAACAACTGTTAGAAGCAATAGAACTGCAAGCGCTCGAACAAGCTCTGATTTGAGCGCCTCACTCCAACTACGGGCGAGCATTTGCCGAAGCCCCTGCCACCTGCTCATTTGTGTCTCCGCCATACCCCCTCCGCGTCAGCCGCCATACGACGTCAACGAAACGTCCCTGTCCGAACCTGGACGGCATGTTGAGGCCAACGACGAGAGTTGGTTTGGGAGGACTGCCGCTTGTCGGCACGACCAGGTAAGTGCATTTACCTGGACTTTTTGCTCAGAGACGGCTTCGCGGGTTCCTCTCTCCAAGGACTAATGTCCACGCAAAATTCGCGTGATTCCCTCTCGCAAAACAGGCGTTATGCACACGCCTCTTGAAGGATGGCGCCGCGGCGAATGGCCGTGCATCCCATGCCCATCCCCTGCCCGCTTGTACGCGGCACGAAAAAAAGCCCGCCGGCGCAATGCCGGCGGGCCAAGGCAAGTCCTGACGAGGAGGGAGGTCAGAACCTGTAGTTCACGCCCAGCAGGTAGCTGCGGCCCCACTCCACGTATTCCAGCGGGCGGTCCTTGGTGCCGGCGTAGGTGCGGTAGGCTTCGTCGGTCAGGTTGCCGACCTGGAACAGGATGCTCAGGCCGCCCAGGGCGTGGCCCTCGGGGAACGAGTAGCTGACCTGCGCGTCGGTGATGTTCTCGCCGACCACGTAGCGCAGCGTGCGGTTGCCGTTGAAGTTGCCGATCTCGCCGATGAAGTCCGAACGCCGGCGCTGGTTGACGCGCGCCTCGAACCCGTTCCGCTCGTAGTAGACCGTCAGGTTGTAGACGCGCTTGGACAGGCCCGGCAGGTCGATGTCGCCGCCACCCACGCTGGAGGCGCTTTCCGGGTCGCGGATCTTGATGTTGCTGTCGTTGAACGTGGCGCTGGCGACCACGCCGAAACCCTGCAACGCCTCGCTGATCATCTCCAGCGGCAGCGACGCGGTGAGTTCCAGGCCCTGCAAGCTGCCACCCTTGCCGTTCTCCGGCTTGGCGAAGCTGCCGGTCGGATTGACGCCGACGCCCGGGAAGTTCGGGTGCGGCGGGATGTCGGCGGTGTACTCGGACAGATCGTAGAACGGATCGGTCTGGGTGTAGATGTACGACTTCAGGTCCTTGTAGAAATAGGCCGCCGCGACGTAGGCGCGGGTGCCGAAGTACTTCTCGTAGGAGATGTCGAACGCGTTGGCACGCCACGGATCCAGCGTGGGGTCGCCGCCGTTGGCGTAGCTGTTGCGCAGGCCGGTGCCGTTCTCCGGGTCGGGACCGTCGGACGCGCTCACTTCCAGCGAAGCGCGCAACTGGTCGACGCGCGGGCGCGCCACCTGCCTGGCCAGGGCGACGCGCAGGGTCTGGTCGTTCTCGAATCCGAACGCCAGGTTCATGCTCGGCAGCACGTCGGTGAAGGTCTTGCCGAGGTGGATCGGCCGGGGATCGCTGCCGCCCGTGAGCCGGATCGCGTCGGAGGACTGGTCGACGTGCTGGACCTGCACGCCGGCGTTGCCGCGCACGCTGACGCTGCCCCATTCGGTATCGATGTTGCCGCGGATGTAGGCGGTGGTGGTCTTCTCCCTGACGTCCCAGGCCTTGGCGACGAGGTACGGGAACGCCGTGGCGCTCGGCTCGAAGGTCATGTAGCGCGCCACGGCGGCGGGGACGTTCCAGGACGGGATGTAGCCGATGCCGGCGAAGCCGAGGTCGACCGGCCGGTACTGCAGGTCAGAGGCGATCGCCGTGATGCCCTGGGCGCCGAGGTTGATGTTGCCCTCGGGCTGGCGCTTGTTCTTCTCGCGGTCGGCGTAGTTCAGGCCGAAATCGACGTCCGAGAATCCCTTGAGGAACGCCGGCGCCGGCAGCGAGAGCGCCAGCTTGGCGGTCCTCAGCTCATCGACGACGTTCGGCACCTTGCCGTAGCCCGATCCGTAGATGGTGCCGGTCAGGTACAGCGAATCCGGGTCCGAATAGTCGCGGCCGGGATTCAACTGCGAGAAGCCGTTGTTCCTGATCTGGAGCTGCAGCGTATCCAACTGGGGCGCCGGCAGCATCTGCGTGTTGTTCTCGAGGTTGAGTTCGTCGCGCTTGGCGCGCGACCAGCCGAGGTCGGCGACGATGCGCGCCTGGCCGGCCGTGAACTCGTTGTTCCATCCGAAGGCGTTGATCTCGTCTTCCCGATGGTTGTACATGCCGCGCACCAGCGGATACACGTTGCCGACCGTGCCGCCGGTGAAGGTGTTGTCGCCGTTGATGGCGGGATTGGTGACGTCCAGCCGGCCGTAGCCGCCGTTGTAGTCGCCGATGTGGACTTCGAACTGGTTGGCCGTGTCGACCTGCTCGGCTTCCGAATGGAACAGGTCCAGCGTGCTGGTCCAGGCGTTCGACGGGCGGAACTGCAGGGTGGCCATCACGCCGTCGCGCTTGGTTTCGCCGGTGCGGCGCAGCGCCTTGATGCCGTCGGAGTAGAACGTGCCGGCCGGCACGCCCGGGCGCCAGTTGTCGCCGATGGCCTGCCAGGGCTCGTACAGGCCCACCTGGTTCTCCTGGATCGGCGTGGTCGTATGCGAATAGCCGATCGAGAAGCCGAAGGTGCGCGCCTGGTTCTGGGTGATGTAGCTGGCGTTGATGCGCTCGCCGTAGGCGGAGGCGTCGGCCGCGGCGCCAAGCGAGTTGCGCTGGCCGCGCACGCCCAGGGCGCCCACCGGCGCATCGAAGCTCAGCGGGCGCACCGTCTGCATGTCGATCGTGCCCGACAGGCCCTGGCCGATCAGGCCGGAGTCGGGCGTCTTGTACACCGTCACGCCGCTGACCAGTTCCGACGGGTACTGGTCGAACTCGACACTGCGGTTGTCGCCGGTGCTGACCATCTCGCGGCCGTTGAGCAGCGTGGTGGAGAAGTCCGGCGACAGACCGCGCACGCTGATCACCTGCGCACGGCCGGCGACGCGCTGCGCGGCCAGGCCCGGCAGGCGGCCGATGGATTCGCCGATGCTGACGTCCGGCAACTTGCCGATGTCTTCGGCGGAGACCGCCTCGACGATGGAGGTGGAATCGCGCTTGACCGAGATCGCGCTCTCGATGCCGCGGCGGATGCCGGTGACCACCACGGTGTCCAGTTCGGTGGCGTCGGTCTGCGGGTCCTGTGCGGCCGTTTCCGCCGTCTGGGCGTGCACGCCGGTCGCGGTCAGCGTGATGGCGGACGCCAACGCCGCACTAAGCAGGTTGCGCTTGAATTGCATGTTCCCCTCTCCAAGGACGTTGTATGCGATGAGCCGGGTGCGTCGTGCGGGACGATCGCCCGGCTCTGCTGCGCCGGAGCGATGGCGCTCCGGAACGTGCGGCAATGGTAGTGGCGCGCGCAGGCGCACAAACGGCCCTGCATACGTATTCATCGCCGTGCATCGCATTCACACGACACGCGCTCCGTGCACGTGCGGACACGCGCCGCATACGCCTGCGCGCACGCATCCGCGCGCCCTGCCGGCAGCGTGCACGACGTTGCGGTGCGCCCGATGCGAAGGCCCGGCGCGGCGTAAACGTTTTCCGGCCGGATCAGCCGATGACGGCGTAGTGCACGCCGCGCGGCGGCAGCAACAGGCGCTGACCATAGCGCGCGGCGGCGGCGAAGCCGTGGCCGTCGAGCGCCGCGCCCGTCCCGGGTGGCAACTGCCATTCCACCGGCGCAGCGGAGAGGTTGAACACCGCCAGCAACGCCTGGTCGCCGGCCCGACGAGTGAACGCGAGGACGGGTTCCGGCGCGTCGTGGAAACGGATGCTGCCGGTGCGCAAGGCGGGCTGGCCGTTGCGCCAGGCCAGGAAGCGGCGCACCTGGTTGAGCACGGAAGCGGGATCGGCTTCCTGCGCCGCCACGCTGATGGCGCGATGCTCCGGCGGGATCGGCAGCCACGGCGCGGCATGGCTGAAGCCCGCCTGCTCTTGGCCGTCCCACGGCATCGGCGTGCGGCAACCGTCGCGGCCCTTGAAGTTGGGCCAGAACGTCTTGCCGTAGGGATCCTGCAATGCATCGTAGGGCACGTCGGCTTCGGGCAGCCCAAGTTCCTCGCCCTGGTACAGGCAGACCGAGCCGCGCAGCGAGCACACCAGCGCCACCAGTTGCGCCGCCAAAGCCGGCGAAGCATCGCCATTGCCCCAGCGCGTCACCGCGCGCTGCACATCGTGGTTGGACACCGCCCAGCACGGCCAGCCCTCGGCCATCGCCGCCTCCAGCCGCTCGACCGTGGCGCGGATGTAGGCGGCGCTGCCGTCCTCGGTCAGCAGCTCGAAGCTGTAGCCCATGTGCAGGCGCTGGTCGGTGACGTACTCTGCGGTGGTCGCCAGCGAATCCTCCGACGAGATCTCGCCCAGCGCGGCCGCGTCCGGATAGCGGTCCAGCAGCGCGCGCAGGCGCTCCAGGAACGGGATGTTCTCCGGCTGCGTGTTGTTGTACCAGTGGTACTGGTAGGCGTAGGGATTGTCCGGGCTGAAGCCGCGGCCGAAGCGCTTGTCCTTCGGCTTGGGCGGATTGTCGCGCAGCCGCGCGTCGTGGAAGCAGAAGTTGATCGCGTCCAGGCGCAGGCCGTCCACGCCGCGGTCCAGCCAGAACCGCACGTTGTCCAGCGTGGCCTGCTGCACCTGCGGATTGTGGAAGTTCAGGTCGGGCTGGCTGGCGAGGAAGTTGTGCAGGTAGTACTGCTCGCGCCGCGGTTCCCAGCGCCAGGCCACGCCGCCGAACAGCGACATCCAGTTGTTGGGCGGCGTGCCGTCTTCCTTCGGATCGGCCCAGACGTACCAGTCGGCCTTCGGGTTGTCGCGGCTCTCGCGGCTCTCCTTGAACCAGGGATGCTCCACCGAGCAATGGCTCAGCACCTGGTCGATCATCACCTTGATGCCCAGCGAATGCGCCTTGGCCAGCAGCCGGTCGAAGTCGTCCAGCGTGCCGAACAGCGGGTCCACGTCGCGGTAGTCGGCGATGTCGTAGCCGAAGTCGGCCATCGGCGACTTGAAGAACGGCGAGATCCAGATGGCGTCCACGCCCAGCCCGGCGATGTAGTCGAGCTTCTCGACGATGCCCGGCAGGTCGCCCACGCCATCCCCGTTGGTATCCAGGAAGCTGCGGGGGTAGATCTGGTAGATCACCGCGCCGCGCCACCAGTTGTTCTTCGTCATCGCTGCACCAGGCTGCACGCATGGCGCGCCCTCGGCGCGCTCGGCGGGCGCCACTATTCCACGACTCGCCCGCGAACGTGAGAGCAGGCCGGCGCGCCTGCGCATGAATACGTATGCAGGCGAACGGCCGCCGCCGCGCCCATTCGCAACGCTGAAGACAAAAGCGCCACGCCGCGCCTTCCGCCAAATCCAATGCCGACAAGGAGTTGCGCGCGCATCGCCGGCCGGAACGGCGCATCGCGCGATGCGGATGGCGGGGCGCGACCTCCTTGCAGTGCAGCATGGAATCGCCCGCGCTTGCCTGCAAGATGCCGCCACGCCGCGCGGCGACGCGCGCCTCTTCTTCGCCACACGACCGGAAACACCGAATGACTCCGAAGCCGCGCCTGTCCTTCTGGCAGATCTGGAACATGTGCTTCGGCTTCCTCGGCATCCAGTTCGGGTTCGCCCTGCAGAACGCCAACGTCAGCCGCATCTTCCAGACGCTGGGCGCGGACATGGACGACGTGCCGGGCCTGTGGATCGCCGCGCCGCTGACGGGCCTGATCGTGCAGCCCATCATCGGCCACCTGTCCGACCGCACCTGGACCCGCCTGGGCCGGCGCCGCCCCTACTTCCTCTGGGGCGCGATCTTCTCCACCGCCGCGCTGTTCGTCATGCCCAATTCGCCGGCGCTTTGGATCGCGGCCGGCACGCTGTGGATCCTGGATGCGTCGCTCAACGTGTCGATGGAGCCATTCCGCGCCTTCGTCGGCGACCAGTTGCCGCCGAAGCAGCGCCCCGCAGGCTACGCCATGCAGAGCTTCTTCATCGGCGTGGGATCGGTGGTGGCGAGCATGCTGCCGTGGCTGCTGGCGAAGGCCGGCGTGTCGAACACGGCCGCCCCGGGCCTCGTGCCCGACACGGTGACCTACGCGTTCTACTTCGGCGGCGCGGTGCTGTTCCTCGCCGTCGCCTGGACAGTGCTGCGCACGCGCGAATATCCGCCGGAGCAACTGGCCGCATTCGACGACGCATCGCCCGCCGGCGTGGCATCGGACGCACACGTGGACCGCGACCGCGCACGCGCGCAGTCGATGGTGTGGCTGGTGGCCGGGCTGGCCGGCGTCGCCGCCATTGCGTGGTGGAGGCTCGACCGCCTGCTCTACGTGCTGGCCGGCGGTGTCGCTGCCTACGGCCTGGCGCTGCTGCTTGCCAGCGCCTGGCGCGCGCGCAACATGTTCACCTCCATCATGGCCGACCTGCAGGCGATGCCGGACACGATGCGGCGGCTGGCGGTGGTGCAGTTCTTCTCGTGGTTCGCGCTGTTCGCCATGTGGATCTACGCCACGGCGGCGGTGACCGGCGTGCACTACGGCGCCACCGACACCGCCTCGGCCGACTACAACGAGGGCGCCAACTGGGTGGGCGTGCTGTTCGCCGCTTACAACGGCTTCGCCGCGCTGGCGGCGATCCTGATCCCGTGGATGGTACGCGCATTCGGCCTGCGCATGAGCCACCTGGTCAACGTGTCGCTGGGCGGCCTGGGGCTGCTATCGTTCCTGCTGGTCCGCGATCCGCAATGGCTGCTGCTGTCGATGGTCGGCGTGGGCTTTGCCTGGGCGTCGATCCTATCGCTGCCCTACGCGCTGCTGTCCGACAGCCTGCCGGCGGAGAAGATGGGCGTATACATGGGCATCTTCAATTTCTTCATCGTCATCCCGCAATTGGTGGCGGTCAGCATCCTGGGCTTCCTGCTCAAGCTCTTCGCCGGCGGCCAGCCGATCTACGCGCTGGCCATCGGCGGCGCCAGCCTGCTGGTGGCGGGCCTGTGCGTCCTGTGGGTGAAAGAACCGCGCCCCGGTCCGGAGGCCGCCTAATGCACTGCATTCCCCTCGCCACCGCGTTGGCGCTGCTGCTGTCCTGCGCGCCCGCGCTGTCCGCCGACGATTTCTACGGCACCACCGAACCATTCGCGAAGGAAGCGGTGTACTTCGTGCTGACCGACCGTTTCGTCAACGGCGATCCGTCCAACGACCACCGCGACCAGGGCGGTGCGCATCCCACCTTCGACCGTCCCACCCCGGGCGCGCCGGAGGGCGAGTCGGACAACGTCGGCTACCTGGGCGGCGACTTCAAGGGCATCCTGGACAACGCCGGCTACATCCGCGGCCTGGGCTTCACCTCGGTATGGATCACGCCCATCGTGGACAACCCCGACGAAGCCTTCACCGGCGGCGAAGCGGTGACCTGGGGCGGCGCCTTCACCGACCGCGGCAAGACCGGCTACCACGGCTACTGGGGCATCAATTTCTACAAGCTGGACGAGCACCTGCCCAGCGACGGGCTGGACTTCGCCGGTTTCACCCGGGCGATGAAGGAGCGGAAGCTGGACGTGGTACTGGACATCGTCGCCAACCACGGCTCGCCGGCGTATTCGATGCCGAAGATGCAGCCGCAGTACGGCAAGGTCTGGGACAAGGACGGCCGGCTGGTCGCCGACCACCAGAACCTGGCCCCGGAAAGACTGGACCCGCGCCGCAAGCTGCTGCACGCCTTCTACAACACCGGCGGCGGGCTGGCGCAATTGTCCGACTTCGACGAGAACAATCCTGCCGTGCTGGACTACCTGGCCGGCGCCTACGCGCAGTGGATCGACCAGGGCGCGGCGGCGTTCCGCGTGGACACCATCGCCTGGATGCCGCATGCGTTCTGGAAGAAGTTCGCCGACCGCATCCGCGAGAAGCAGCCGGGCTTCTTCATGTTCGGCGAGAACTTCGACTACGACGCCGCCCGCATCGCCGGCCACACCTGGGCGCGCAACGGCAGCTACAGCGTGCTGGACTTCCCGCTGAAGGGGAAGCTGACCGAGGTGTTCGAGAAGCCCGGCAGCGACTTCGCCGAACTGGGCAAGGCGCTGTACCTGGAAGACGGCCCGTACGCGAATCCATACGAGTTGATGACCTTCTACGACAACCACGACATGGCGCGGATGGACGCGTCCGACCAAGGCTTCATCGATGCGCACCACTGGCTGTTCACCGCGCGCGGCATCCCGGTGGTCTATTACGGCTCGGAAACCGGCTTCATGCGCGGCCGCGCCGAGCACGCCGGCAACCGCAACTACTTCGGCCAGGCGCGCATCGACGCCGCGCCGCAGAGCCCGATCTTCGCCCCCTTGCAGCGCATCGCCCGGCTGCGCCGCGACACTCCGGCGCTGCAACGCGGCCTGCAACTCAACGTGCGGCTCAAGGGCGACCACGCCGTCTTCTACCGCGTGTTGCAGCATGAGGGCACGAACCAGACCGCACTGGTGATGCTCAACAAGGGCGACGCGCCGGCCAGGCTGGCGGTGACCGACTACCTGCAAGCCGGCCAGTGGCGCGACGCCTTCACCGGCCGCGTCCAGCGCGTGCGCAACCGCCTGCAGGCCGACGTGCCCGCGCACGGCGTGCGCGTATTCCTGCTCGACGCCCCCATCACCCGCCAGGACACCCGCGCCCGCCTGGCCGACCTGATGGCCCGCAAGAGCCCGAAGGCGGATTGATCGCCTGCGCCCGACCTGTGCACTGTAGGAGCGGCTTCAGCCGCGACCGCGGCTCCAAAGAAACCTTCAGCCGCGGATGACACGGATGAGCGCGGATAAAGCGGATCAGAGCAAAAGCTTTATCAGCGCCATCCGCGCTCATCCGCGTTGATCCGTGTCCCCCGCTTTCCAAGCCGTGCGGTTGCGACTGACGCCGCTCCTACAAGTGGATGCGCAGCCGGCGGCCCGTTCTAGGGGCTGTGCGGTTCGGCCCAGACGCTGTTGGGTTCGCCGGTCCTGGCGCGACGGGCCGTGGTGCGTGCCAACCAGGCGAAGGCGATGGCCATCGCCAGGGCGCCGGCGTCGATGGCGAACAGGGCCGTGTGGCCGACCGCCGCGCTCTTCCACAACCATTCGCCGGTCGCCGCGCCATGCGCCAGCGGCACCAGCGCGGTGACGATGGCGGCGGCCCACAGCAGTTCGCGCGCCGCGCGGGCCGGGGCGCGCAGGGCCGCCCACAGCAGACACAGCGCCCAGGTAGTGAAGCAGGTCCAGGTCACCCCGGCCGCGACCGGCACGTCCCAGGCGGCAGCGCGGGCTTCGAATACCTGCGCGGCGACGAACGCGGCCGAGATTGCCACGCACACGCCGATGCAGACGCCCACCGTCGCCTTCGCCATCCATACCTGCGCCTTGCCCTGCGTCGCCTGCCGCCGCTTGCGGCGCGATTCGATCCACAGCAGGTTGCCGGAATAGAACAGGAAAGCGCCGCCCAGACCGAGCAGGAAATACAACCACTGCACCCAGGCGTTGCCGTACTCGCCGAAGTGCAGCAGATAGGCGATCGACAACGTGGCGTGGTTGGCGTCGCGACGGCCGGGCAACTGGCTGGCGACCAGCTCGCCGGTGGCGGCGTTCAGCGCCACCGCGCCGAGCGCACCTAGCCTGCGCGGCGCTTCACCGGTGATCTCGACGATGGCGTTGGCGTCGCCGACGTGGGTGAGCTTGAGGTAAACCGGCTCGAACGCTTCCAGCCCCTGCGCCTTCGCCGCTTCCTGCGCGCGCGCATGCCACATCGCCACGCTGCCCGGCGCCTGCGGCCTGCCGGCCGGCTGCACCTGCGGGGCGGTGTCCAGCGCGGCCGGCATCGTTTCGGCCAGCTTGCCGCCGTAGACCAGCGGATCGAGCGCCAGCGCCACCACCATCACCAGGCACAGCAGCGCGCCGGTGACCGCGAACATCACGTGCAGGGGCAGGCTGAGCACGCCGATGACGTTGTGCGCGTCCTGCCAGAAGCGCTTGAAGTTGCGCCCCGGCCGCAGCGCGAACAGGTCTTCGGCCAGCTTCGGCAGATGGATCACCAGGCCCGACACCAGTGCCACGCCGTACAGCAGGCTGACGATGCCCATCAGGTAGGTGCCCGCCACCGGGATGCCGAGCGAATAGTGCAGCGCGTTGACCAGTTCCGACAGCGCGGCCGCGGGCGGATGCTCGGCGCCTTCGGGATCGTCAGGAGTGGCGTAGTGCCAGGTGCCGGCGGCGTCGGGCCAGTACACCACCGGCTGGGCGGTCTCTTCGCCGGGGAACATCATGCCCACCCACGCGCGCGCCTCCGGGTGGCGCGCCAGCGTGCCGTCGAGCAGGCGTTGCGCGTCGTCCAGCGTGCCGACCGGCTGCTCCGCCGCATGCGGCGACTGCCACACCATCAGGTCGTGGTGGAAGATGGTGATCGCGCCGGCGTAGAAGGCGACGAACAGCGCGAAGCCCGCGCACAGCCCCACCCACGTATGCAGCGTGGTGAAGGTACGCAGCGTGCCGGAGGAGAACCTGATCACCATGCCTCATTGCACCCATTGCAGATGGCGCAGCCACCACAGCGCCAGCAGGCCCGCGGCCGCCAGCCCCGCATAGGCCAGCCAGGCGCGCGCGCCGTCGCGGAAGGCGAAGGCCAGGCAGGCCAGTCCCACCCACACCGGGAAGAACGCCACCAGGCCGCCCACCAGCGTGGACTGCCATGGCCCCGGCAAGGCCCAGCCGATCAGGCCCACCAGCGCGGCGGCCAGGAAGAAGCCGGGCACGATGCCGGCGGTCGCGCGGCCCCACATCAGCCGCCGCCCCCGTTGCCGTTGCCGCCGCCCTGCCCGTCGGCCGGCGCCGCCGACAGCGCCGCCATATACGGCAGTGCCATCATCCCCAGCATCCACGTGCCCAGCATCGCGCAGCTTCCCGCACCCGCGCCGAGCACGGCGATCCACAGCGCCAGCGACACGGCGGCCAGCCCCAGCCCGGCCCAGGTACCGGCACGCCCCAGCCGGCGCCAGGACGGCCAGCGGCAATGGCGCGAACCGGCGTACAGCCCCGCCGCCGACAGCAGGGCGGCGAGGCAGGCGGCGAACACGGTCAAGGACGGCATGGCGATGGCGGGCCGGGCGTGCGTCAGCGGCTCACCACTGGTAGCGCGCCGTGGCGGTCACCGTGCGCTCGTAGCCGTAGTAGCACCAGTAGATCGCGTTGCAGGCACTGATGTATTGCTTGTCGGCCAGGTTCTGCACGTTCAACTGGAAGCGCCAGGCGGAGACGTCGTAGTGCACGGCCGCGTCGAACAGCGTGTACGAGGGCGTTTCCCACTCGTTGCGCGCGTCGCCGAAATGCGCGCCGGTATAGCGCGCGCCGGCGCCGAAGCCCAGCCCCGCCAGCGCGCCGCCGGTGACCGTGTAGTCCGCGCCCAGCGACGCGGCGTGCTCGGGCTGCAACGCGATCCGCTTGCCCAGCGTGGCGGCGTCGTTGCTCTTGGTCACTTCCGAATCGATGTAGGCGTAGGCGCCGTACACGCTCAGGCCGCGACCCAGGTTCCAGCGGCCTTCCAGTTCCACGCCGCGCACCTTGGTCTCGCCCTGCTGGATCGAGAACAGGGTGTGGTCCGGGTCCACGGTCAGCGTGTTCTGCTGGGTGATCTCGTACAGCGCCAGCGTGGCCAGCACCTTGCCGTTGGCCGGCTGGTACTTCAGGCCGGCCTCGACCTGCTCGCCGGTGGTCGGCACGAACGCGCGGCCGGCGAAGTCGGCGCCGACGGTGGGCTGGAACGACTGCGACCAGCCCGCGTAGGGCGCCAGGCCGTTGTCGAACACGTAGTTCACGCCCACGCGCGCGGAGAACCGGTCGTCGCTCTGGTGACCACCGTTGCTGTCGGTGCCCACCCAGTCCTGGCGCCCGCCCAGGGTGAACACCCAGCGATCCAGCTTGATCTGGTCCTGCACGTACAGGCCCAGTTGCGACTGTGTCTGGCGCGTGCTGGCGGTGGTGGCCGGGTTGAAGTCCGGACGCAGGTCCGGCATCGATCCGTACACCGGCTCGAACACGTCCAGGCCGGTGGCCGCGAACACGAAGTTGGAATCGTAGGCGTAGCGCGCGCGGCGGTAGTCCAGGCCGGCCAGCAGCGCGTGTTCGGCGCGGCCGGTGGCGAAGCGCCATTGCAGGTTGTTGTCCAGGCCGAAGGTGCGCTCGTCCTCGCGCGTGGACCACAGGTAGCGGAACAGGGTGCGCTGGTCGCCGATCAGGCCGAACGCGCCGACCGACACGCCGGGCTCGACTTCCGAGTCCATGATCCGCGCGCTCTGCTGGAAGCGCACGCCGCCGCCGAAGTCGTGGCCGAATTCGTAGCCCAGCGATTTCATCGTCTTCACGTAGTCGTTGGCGTTGGGCTCGCCGGTGTACAGGCTGGCGCGGATCCTGCCGTTGGGGTTGGGCAGCAGCGTGCCCTCGGCCGGTAGGAAGCCGGCACCGCCCTTGGTGTCGGCCTTCTGCCAGCGCGCCAGCACGGTCAGTTCGTTGACCTCGTCCGGCTTCCAGGTGACGGCGGGGGCGAAGTAGTAGCGGTCGTCGTGGATGTAGTCCACCGGCGTGTCGCCGTTGCGGCCCAGGCCGGTGAGGCGGTACAGCAGGGTGCCGCTCTCGTTGAGCCTGCCGCCGACGTCGAAGGCGATCTGCTTCATGGCGTCGCTGCCGACCTGCACTTCCACTTCGCGCGGCGCGTCCTCGCGCGGGCGCTTGCTGACGTAGTTGACCAGGCCGCCCGGCGGCATCGCGCCGTAGTTGACCGAGGCCGGCCCCTTCAGCACTTCCACCTGCTCCAGGCCGTAAGGCTCGATGCGGGTGATGCCGGTGCCGGAGCCTTCCGGCAGGGCCAGGCCGTCCAGGTAGCGCGCCGGGGTGAAGCCGCGCACCAGCAGCCAGTCGCTGCGGCTGTCGCTGCCGTAGCCGCCGCCCTGCGCGCCGGCGGTGAACCACACCGCCTCCTCTATGCCGTGGATACCGCGGTCGCGCATCTGCCGCTCGGTCACCACCGAGATAGACTGCGGGATCTCCTTCAGCGGCGTGGCGGTCTTGGTGGCGGTGCCGGAGCTGCGCGGGATCGGCGCCTGCACCTGCACGGCGTCCAGGGTGACGGCATCGGGCTGCGCCGACGCGGCGGACTGCGCGAAGACTGCCGGGGGAACGGCCAGCAGGAGGCCGATGGCCAGGCTCAGGGGACGCGGAGAGCGCGGGCGGCGCGGGGGAACGGAAGGCATGGGGAGGGACCGTGGAATGGCTGGCCGCCCCCGCGCCGCCCATCGGCGCAGCGAGCCGGCAGGCCAGGCCCGCCGCCAGCGGCAAATAAGAATAATTCTTATTCTAGGGAGGGCGCGGCCGGCCGGCAATGGCCGTCAGGCGCCGGTCGAGCCCCGCAGCGCCAGTTTCACGGGGATGGTCCGGCTCTCCGCCGCCTCGCCGTGGATCAGGGCCAGCAACGTCTCCACCAGCAACGCCCCGGCCTGCTTGGTGTCCTGCTGCACGGTGGACAGCCCGGGATTGACGAAGCTGGCCAGCGGGATGTCGTCGAAGCCGGCCACGGCCACGTCGTCGGGCACGCGCAGGCCACGTTCGTGCAGCGCCTTCATCGCCCCCACCGCGATCAGGTCGCTGGCGGCGAACACCGCGTCGAACTCCGCCCCGCCGGACAGCAGGTGCGTCACCGCCTCGTGGCCGGACTGCTCGGTGGTGATGGCGTCCACCTGCAGTGCCGGATCGGCGGCCAACCCGGCGGCTTCCAGCGCACGGCGGTGGCCGAGGTAGCGTTCGAGGAATTCCGGATAGTGGTTGGAAGCATGCCCGAGGAAGGCGATGCGCCGCCGCCCTTGCGCCAGCAGATGCGCGGTGATGTCGTGTCCGCCCTGGGCGTTGTCGCAGCCGATGGAAACGCCCGGCGTGTCCGGCTGCACCGCGCCCCAGCGCACGAAGTGGGTACCCTGCTCCACCAGCCGTTCCAGCCGCCCGCGCGACTCCAGGTAGTCGCCGTAGCCCAGCAGGATGATGCCGTCGGCCTTCATGCTGTCCTCGTAGTCGGCCTGCCAGTCGTTGGACAGTTGCTGGAACGAAATCAGCAGGTCGTAGCCGCGCAGCGCGCAGGCGCGGGTGATGCTGCCCAGCATGGACAGGAAGAACGGGTTGATCGCCGATTCGTCCGGCGTCGGGTCCTCGAAGAACAGCAGCGCCAGCGTCCCGGAGTGCTGCCGGCGCAGGTTGGAGGCGTTCTTGTCGACCTTGTAGTTGAGCTGCTCGGCGATGGCCAGGATGCGCTTGCGCGTCTCCTCGCTGACCATCGGGCTGCCGCGCAGCGCGCGCGAGACCGTGGGCTGGGACACGCCGGCCAGGTGGGCGATGTCCAGCGAAGTGGCTTTGCCTTTGATGGGCGCGATCACGGGCGGCGGACGCAGCGGACGGCGGGAACCGGATGATGCCACGCCGGCCCCGCGGCGACGACCGCGCGCGCCGTTCAGCCGGCCCGCGCGGCGCCGTGCAACCGCACGCCGTCGGCGTCGGTCACGCTGACGGTGACGTCCACGCCGTGGCGCACGCTCTCGGTCACCACGCAGAAGTTCTCGAACTGGGCCAGGATGCGCTCCAGCGACTGGTGCGCCGCGCCCGGCTCCGCCAAGTGGATGTCGGCGTGGATATGCCCCACCCGCAGCCGGCCCTGCTCGTTGCGCACCAGGTCGGCGGTGGCATGGGTGACCAGCTTCCCGGGCGCGTTGCGGTACTTGCGCAGCGCGAACAGCAGGCTGGCGGACAGGCAGTTGGCGACCGCCGCGGCCAGCAGGCGCGAGGGATTGGGCCCCTGGTCGTGGCCCAGCGGCGAGGGCTCGTCGGTCAGCAGTGGCGCCAGCGAGGTCTCGTCGAAGCGGATGCGGAAGGCGTAGTCGCCGTCCTGTTCAAGGGTCAGGCGGATCGGGGTCTCTTCGCTCACGGGGCGTTCTCCTGTCGTCCGGAGAGTGTCGCATCGTCGCGCGGCACTTCCACCCACAGCGCACCGCGCAGGTCGCCGGGCGCGAAGCCGGTGGCCGCGTCGCCGGGATAATGCCGGGCGATCGCCGCGCGCACGTCCGCCGCCACGTTCGCGCCATGGCAGGCCAGGCAGCCCGGCTCGGTGGCGATGCCGCGCATCATCCGCAGCGAAACGCCCGGCGGCAGCCCGTCGCGCTGCACGAAGACCTGTTCGCCGGCCGCCGCACCGCCTTCGACCGCCTGCTGGAACGCCAGCAACGGCGCCAGCCGCCAGTCGTCCGCGGCCTGCGCCGGATGGCGGTTGCGCCCCGGCAGCGCGACCCGGCCCAGGCGCACGCCGTGCTCGGCCATCACCGCTTCGCCGATGGCCGGCGCTTCAGCGTGGCAGACCTCGACCGCGGCGACGGGACCGCCCTCGGCCATCGCCGCCTGCAAGCGGCCGCGCAGCCGTCCGCTGAAAGCTTGCGCGGCGGTCTTGGCGCGTTCCAGATCGGCATCGGAATGTGCATGCGCTTCGGCGGAAGCGGCCGCTGCGCGGTCGGCGGCGGAGGATGCAGCGGCGATGCCGCCTTCCGGCTGCCGCGCGCAACCGCCCAGGACGAGCATTACGCCCGGCAACAGGACACGCAGAAGGGAACGACAGGTCATGGCAGGGCCTCCCTGGAACGACGGCGCGCGAGCAGCGCGTAGTACAGCAGCGGAATGACGACCAGAGTCAGCACGGTGGAGACCAGGATGCCGGAGATCAGCGCGATGGCCAAGCCGTTGAAGATCGGATCGTCGAGGATGAAGAACGCGCCGGCCATCGCCGCCAGCGCGGTCAGCGCGATCGGCTGCGCGCGCACCGCGCAGGCTTCCACCACCGCCCGCTCGGGCGAATGCCCGCGCACCAGCAGGTGGTTGACGAAATCCACCAGCAGGATCGAATTGCGCACGATGATGCCTGCCAGCGCGATCATGCCGATCATGCTGGTGGCGGTGAACTGCGCGCCCAGCAGCGCATGCCCGGGCATCACCCCGATCACGGTCAGCGGGATCGGCGCCATGATCACCAGCGGCACCGCGTAATCGCGGAAGTGCGCCACTACCAGCAGGTAGATCAGCACCATGCCCACCGCGTAGGCGATACCCATGTCGCGGAAGGTCTCGTAGGTGATCTGCCATTCGCCGTCCCACTTGATGCCGAAGCCGGCGGTGTCAGGCGGCTGGCGGACGAAGAACTGCGACAGCGCCTGGCCGTCGATGGCCTGGCGCGACACCTGCCCGACCAGGCCGAACATGCCGTACAGCGGGCTGTCCACGGCGCCGCCCTCGTCGCCGGTCACGTACACCACCGGCAGCAGGTCCTTGTGGTGGATGGCGCCGTCCCAGGGCAACCGCTGCGCCTGCACCAGTTCCGACAGCGGCACCAGTTGGCCCTCGCCGCCGCGCACGCGCAACGACAGCACGCCGTCCAGCGTGGCCTGGTCGGCCACCGGCAGGCGCAGGCGCACCGGGCGCGGATACCTGGATCCGTCGTCGACGATCCAGGTCGCGTCCATGCCGGCCAGGCCGGTGGCGATGGCCTCGGCGATGGCCGACTGCGGCACGCCCAGCCGCGCCGCACGCACGCGGTCGACGGCCAGCACTTCGCGCGTGGAATCGGCCTCGACGCTGCTGTCCACGTCGACGACGCCTTCGGTGGCGAGGAAGCGCCGCTCCAGCGCACGGCCGACGTCGCGCAGGCGCGCATAGTCCGGGCCGTACAGTTCGGCCACGATGGGCGACAGCACCGGCGGGCCGGGCGGCACTTCGACCACCTTCACCGAGGCGCCGTAGCGGCGGCCGACCTCGGCCACCTGCGGGCGCAGCGCCGCGGCGATGTCGTGGCTCTTGCGGTGGCGGTCGTGGCGGTCTACCAGGTTGACCTGAAGATCGCCAACGTTGGCGCCCTGGCGCAGGTCGTACTGGCGCACCAGGCCGTTGAAGTTGATCGGCGCGGCGGTGCCG
>ERZ761602.2117-NODE-2117-length-32567-cov-5.540324_pt1 | contig 32567 bp, 25 predicted proteins | sample MGYA00512165_ERZ761602 | MGnify/ENA primary metagenome ERZ761602 (study PRJEB28899, sample SAMN02445085) | bioreactor sludge metagenome | biome: EBPR sludge; isolation source: Thorneside wastewater treatment plant | place: Australia: Brisbane, Thorneside...
TGCTCGAGCTGGATGCCGTGGAAGTACGCCTCCGAGCCCCAGCCGTTGTCGTCCGACCACGCGGGGCCGTCGATCACGTCGAAGCCTTCGCCGTTCCACACGTTGCAGCGCATCGACGCGTTGCTGCGCAGGCAGAGGTCGTCCGCGCCGTCGCCGTTCACGTCGCCCACCCGCAAGGTCGCGTAGTTCGACACGTCGTTCCAGCCGCTCTCGTCCGAGTAGTTGCCGACGATCAGCGTCTCGCCGAACGCGGTTCCGTCGAAGAGCACGCAGCGCAGATCCGACGCGCTGCGCGCGCAGAGATCCGCGTTGCCGTCGCCGTTCACGTCCGCGAGGCGCATCGTCGCCCAGTACTGCATCGCGCCCCAGCCGGTCTCGTCGCTCCAGCGCGGACCTTCGACGCGGGTGGGGAAACCCGCGCCGTCCGAGAGGTAACAAGACACGCCCGCGATCGCGCGCGCGCACACGTCCGCGCGACCGTCGCCGTTCAGATCGCCGAAGCGGATCGTGCCGTAGTGTTTGGCCACGCCCCAACCGCTCTCGTCGCTCCAACGCGGGCCTTCAATCGGCGTCGCGAAGCTCGCGCCGTCGGAGAGCCAACACTGGAGGCCGCTCGCGCTGCGCGCGCAGAGATCGTCGCGCCCGTCGCCGTCGACGTCGGCCAGACGAAGCGTCAGGTAGAAGCGCGGCGCGTCCCAGCCGCTCTCGTCGGAGAGCGGGTACCAGACGCCGCCCGTCTCCGCGAAGCCGGTCTCGTTTCCGAGGTGGCAGACCACACCCGAGTTCGCGCGCGCGCACAGATCCGCGTGTCCGTCGCCGTTCAGATCGCCCATGCGGAACGTCGCGTAGTTGTCGACGTCGTTCCATCCGTTCGGGTCGCTCCACGCGGGCTGGGTGGGCGTCTTCTCGCTCCACCCTTCTTCGGTGGAGAAGTGACACCACACCCCGCCGAAGCCACGACCACACACGTCCGCGCGCCCGTCGCCGTTCACGTCGGTGGTGGTGGGCGGCGCGTACGAAGACACCGACTGTTCGAGCAGCGCGATCTCGCAGACGTCGCCTTCGTCCGTGCGTCCGTCGCAGTCGTCGTCGCCGCCCCCGCAACGCTCGGTGGTCGCGTGCTCGTCGACGCGTCCGTCGCAGTCGTCGTCGCGTCCGTTGCAGGTCTCCGCGCTCGCGACGCACGTGCTGCACGAGGTGCTCACCGGCTCGCGGTAGCCGTTCTGTCCGACCCACGCGCTCGTGCTCGCGCCGCAGCGCCCCTGGAAGGGATCGCGCGACGCGCCGCCGCCCGGACGCCAGCCGAGGTGCAGGTGCGGCCCCGTGCTGTTGCCGCTCGACGCGCTCTGCCCGATCGCCTGCCCACACGACACGCTCTGTCCGTTGCTCACGCGCAGCGAGTTGAGCTGCATGTGGCAGTAGATCGTGGTGCTGCCGTCCGCGTGGCGGAGCTGCACGTAGTTGCCGCAGCGACCGCCGCAGGTGTTCCCGAGGCCGCCGTAGTTCGCGCAGCCGTTGTTGGTCGCGATCACGGTGCCCGCTTGAGCGGCGACGATCACGGTGCCGATCGGGTTGCCGAAGTCCGAGCCGGTGTGCCCGTTGTAACAAGCGCCCGCGCACGTGTAGTCGGAGCAGCCGGCCGCGCTGCCGTTGTTGTCGAAGCCGTAGTTGAGCCGATGCGCTTCGTTGTAGGGGCGACGCAGGCGCGTCTGCGCGTCGGCACCGGTGGGCTCGAGCACGACCGCGAGCGAGACGAGCGACGTGCTCGCGAAGAGCACGCGCAGGAAAGACAGCGAGCTCATCGCGACACCTCCGCCACGTCGAGCGGACGCAGCGTTCCGTCCACGCCCGTCACCACGAGCCCCCCGTTCACCTCGAACACCGCGCCCGCTTCCTCGTCGACGGCGAGCAGCGCACCCGTGCGCGCGTCGACCACCACCGCGCCCGCTTCGTCGCCGAACGCGAGCCGCGCGCCGTCGAAGCGCGGCGCGACCGGGCTCGTCGGGAAACGTTCGGTCGGCAGCGCGCGCTCCCCCTGTGCTCCCGTGGCCTGTCCGTCGCGCACGAAGAGCGTCGGCCGCCCCTGGTTCGTCGCGTCGGCCTGCGTGCACACGTACGCCAGCGATCCGTCCGCCGCGATCGCGGGCGACCAGCACGAGCGCGCCTCGTCCGTGATCGCCTCCGGCGTCCCCACCGTCACGTCGAGCCGCACGATCGCGTAGAACGGCATCTCGCCGCGCGCGTACGCGAGGCGCGTGCCCTCGCTCGACAGCGGCGGCTCCACGCGCTCGTCGAGCTCCACCGGCGCCGCGCCGGGCTGCGCGTACCAACGCAGTCGATGATCGGTCGTCACCACCGCGACGCCGTCCCCCACGAACGCCGCGTCGAGCGCCTCCACTCCGTCGAGCTCGGGGAAGCCGTCGACCCGCAGCGTCACCACCCGGTCCGGATCCGCGTCGACCGGCGCGGGCAACACCCGCACGTGGATCGCGCGCCCCTCGTCGAGCGACCCGAGCGTTTCCCCTGGCGCACGCGTCGGCGTCGAGGGAACGGTGAGCGGAGCAGTCGAGGCCTCGGGCGCGGGCTCACGTCCGCACGCCACGAGGAGACAGAAGGTCAGCAGAGATCGGTGCACGCAGGCGCATTTCGCAACCCGCGTGCCCCGGAAGGACGTTTGCGCCAAATCGAAAAACCCAACGATCACCAATCGTTGCAGATCGGGCGGGTCGTCCCCGAACCCAAACGCGACACCCGTTCGCGCCGAAGCGTCACGTCACCGACCAACGACTGAACGCCTCGGGACCCAGAGTCCGCGCCCCACGACTCGCCGCGTGCCCTCCGAGCCCGTCGATTCGCGCCGTTGGACGCACGGACGACGACGCTCGCGCGCACCGCGAAACTTGATCGTTTCGCCACCCGTTACGTACCCTCGAACGCTGCCGGTTTCGCGCACCTCGGCAGTGGTCTGCGCGATCGGTGACTTCGAAGGGAACCCATGTTCGACCGGATTTCGCAGAGCAGCAGCTTCTGGCCGGGGGTCCTCGTGGGGCTCGTCGCCACCGCGGTGGGGACTTGGCTCGCGGGCAACGTGCACGAGCTCGGCGGCGCGCTCGTCGCGGGCGTCGGTGGGCTGCTCGGCGGCTTGGTGATCGCGTCGGGCATCCGCGCGACGAGCTTCGCGCCCTTCGCGCAGGTCGCGCGCGACGTCGCGGCGGGCAAGCGCCCCAAGCGCCCCGCGCTCTTGAAGGAAGGCGCGGCCCCCGAAGGCGCGGAGGATCTCTTCGAGGCGCTCGAAGAGACGGCCGAGCAGCTCGCGGAGCGCAAGAGCAGCGTGGACGGCGAGGGCAAGGCGCTGCGCGAAGAGGCGAAGGCGCTGCGCGAGGAGATCGCGAAGCTCGAGCGCGCGGTGCAGGAAGAGCAGCAGAAGGCGCGGCGAAACGAGGCACGCCTCGAAGAGCAGCGCCGCGAGGCGACGGAGGCCGAGGGCACCATCCGCACGACCCTCGACGATCTCTCGGGCGGGCTCGGCGAGCAGATGGCGGCGGTCGAGCAGACGGCGAGCTCGATGCGCGAGATGAGCGCGGCGCTCCAAGAGATCGCGCACCACGTCGAGGCGCTCGCGTCGAGCGCGGAGGAGTCGAGCTCCTCGATCCTCGAGATGACCGCCACCAACGACGAGGTCGCGGAGAACATGGCCAACCTCGCGTCGAGCGTGCGCGAGACGGTGAGCTCGATCGAGGAGATGGCCTACTCGATCAAGGAGGTCGCGCGGAACGTCGACGCTCTGAGCCTCACCGCGGAGGAGACCTCGTCGTCGATGAACCAGATGGACGTGTCCATCGATCAGGTGCAGTCGAACGCGAACGAGACCGCGCGCCTGTCGGAGGACGTCGCGATGGACGCCGAGCGCGGCGCGGAGTCGATTCAGTCGATCACGCGCGAGATCAACCGCATCAAGGAGACCTCCAGCGAGGCCGTCTCCGTGATCTCGAACCTCGGCAGCCGCATCGAGGCGATCGGCGACATCCTCAACGTCATCGACGACGTCGCCGAGCAGACGAATCTCTTGGCGCTCAACGCCGCCATCATCGCCGCGCAGGCGGGCGAGCACGGCAAGGGCTTCGCGGTCGTGGCGGACGAGATCAAGGATCTCGCGGAGCGCGCGGGCGCGAGCACCAAGGAGATCGCCGAGCTCATCAAGACGATCCAGCTCGAGTCGCGCAACGCGATCGCGGCGGTGGAGAAGGGCGCGAACACCGTCGACAACGGCGTGAAGGTCAGCCAGGAGGCGGACCGCGCGCTGAAGAAGATCCTCGAGAGCTCGCAGAAGTCGACCACGATGGTGCGGGCGATCGCGCGCGCGACGGTGGAGCAGGCCAAGGGCAGCAAGCAGGTCACGGACGCGATCGGGCGCATCGCCGAGACGGTGCAGCAGATCGCGGCGGCGACGGCGGAGCAGGCGCGTGGCTCGGAGCTCATCATGAAGAGCGCCGAGAAGATGCGGCTCATCACGCAGCACGTGGAGCGCAGCAGCCAGGAGCAGGCGAAGGGTGGTCGTCAGATCAGCCAGGCCATCGAGAACATCTCGAACATGGTCAACCACCTGCACCAGTCGCAGCGCGCGCAGGCCCGGGGCTCCGAGCAGACGCTGCAAGCCGCGCAGCGGATGCACGAGCTGACGAAGCGCTCGGAGCAGCGCGTGCGCGCGATCGGGCTCGTGGCGGACAAGCTGCGACGCCTCGGGACGTGAGCGTTCCGCCCGACATGACGTCGATCACATCCGGGGCAGGCGCGTGCTGGCGCGCGTGGAGCCCGCGAGACATGACGCGGCCATGATCCTGCGCAGCATCGCGTTCCTCGCCCTCTTCTCCCTCGCCTGCGGCGGCTCCTCCGAGTCGACCGAGGGCTCCTCGTCGGAGTCGACGTCGGGCGGCGAGCATCACCACGGGCACGGCCACCACGACGGCCACGGTCACGGTCACCACGACGGCCACGGTCACCACGACCACGGCAGCCTCCCGCCCGCGGTCGACGCGTTCCACGACGCGTTCGCGGCGCAGTGGCACGGCGACCGCACCGCGGCGTCGGTCTGCCCGAACGCGGCGGACCTGCAGGACGCGGCGGAGGCGGCGGTCGAGGAGCAGCAGGCGGCGCACCCCGAGGTGAGCGCGCGCGTGAGCCAGACGGCGGACGCGTTCGTGGCGGCCTGCCAAGCGGAGCCCGAGGGCGGCGCGGCGTTCGACGCGGCGTTCAGCACGTTCCACGACGCGCTCCACGCGATGATGGACGCGACGCGCGCGCCCGAGTGAAGACTGCACGGAGGGACGTCGACGCCACACGCGGCTTCGTCCTCACCACCCACGTCGGCCTCGAAGCCCGAGCCCGCGCGGACCTTCGCGCGCTCGGTCTCGACGCCGCGACCTTCGAGGGACACGAGGACGAGCCCGGTCGCGTGTACGTGCGCGTCGACGAGCGGCACCTGCCCGCGCTGCTCGCGCTGCGCAGCGTGCACCACGTCGGCCGTCCCTGCGGCGCACGGCGCTTCGAGCCGATCGCGCTCGACACGATCGGCGCGTGGGCGGCGTCGCTCACGATCCCGGAGTTGGAAGCCTCGAGCGCTGCGGGAGAAGGCTCGTTCGTCGTGCGCTGCGAGCGCGAAGGCACGCACGACTTCACGAGCCCCGACGTCGAGCGTGCGGTCGGCGCCGCGCTCGCGACGCGCCACGGGCGACCGGTGAGCCTGAAGACCCCCGACGTCCGCATCGCGGTCGACGTGGTGGGATCGCTCGTCACCCTCGACGTGCGCCTCACCGAGCCGGCCCTCTCGCACCGCGGCTACCCGCGCCCCTACCAACAGCGCACCGCGCTCAAGGCGGACGTCGCGTACGCGTGCCTACGCGCGGCCGAGGAAGCGCTCGCTCGTCCGCCGACGCGCGTGATCGATCCCTTCTGCGGCTCGGGCACGATCCTCCTCGAAGCAGCCGAGCTCTTCCCCGACGCGCAGCTCTTCGGCAGCGACAAGAAGCCGACCGCCGCCGAGGGCGCACGCGCGAACCTCGCCGCGTTCGGCCACGCCGCCCGCGCCACGATCGTCACCGCGGAGCTCGACCTCGCGGCGCGTCGCCTCGGCCTCGCTTCCTTCGGAGACAGAGTCCGCGACGGAGACCGTGGCCGAGACGAAGACCGTGGCCGAGACGAAGACGGTGGCCGAAGCAGTGCCCGAATCGTGGTCGTCGACGTGGACGTGGCCGGCGACGTGGTCGGCGACGAAGACGGAACCGACCTGAGCCGAGCCGGTGGCCGAGATCGAGACCGTGCGCCTCACGCGCTCGTGACCAACCCACCCTACGGGGTCCGCATGGGCGCGCGGCTCGACTTCCGGCAGCTCTACGCGCGCCTCTTCCAGGCCTTCGACGTCCCCGTCCGCGTGGTGCTCGCGACCGAAGAGGACGCGCTGCAGCAGGCCGCCACGTCTCTCGGTCTCCGCGCCGAGCTCGTCGCCCGACCCCGCACCGGCTCGGTGAGCCCCGCAATCTTCGTGGTCACGTCCTGACGGCCCTTCGTCCTGCGAGATCGTCCACGATTTCCGACACTTGGACGAGCGCGCGTGGATTCGTCGGTGGCTCCGAGCGTCGCCCCGGCGTTCGGCCGTCCCTCCCCCGTGACGCTCGGGCGTGACGATCGGGCGTGACGATCGCTCGCCTCCGACCTGTGAGATCCCTTACCCTTCTGGTCGGGATTGGATGGTGGGCCGTTTCGCGTACGCGAGGGGCCGTCGGAAACGAGGTGAGATGTGCGGACCTCTTCACGTTGGCTTCTCGGTGTCTCGGTCGCGGTGTGCCTGGGCGTGATCGGCGGGGCGGCGCCCGCCAGCGCGGCGCCCCTGATCAACGGGTTCGGCGGGCCCGCCGGCTACGGCAGCAGCTCCCTCCCCTCGAACGACGACGGCTCGTCGTCCGCGATCGATCTGACGACCGCGTTCCCGGGTGGGCTCACCTTCTTCGGTGGCCCCTACAACCAGACCTGGGTGAACACGAACGGGAACATCACCTTCGCGGGCGCGCTCCCGACCTTCACGCCCAACCCGTTCCCCGTCGCGTCGCGTCCGATGATCGCGCCCTATTGGGGTGACGTCGACATCCGAGGAACTCCGCGCACCGCGACCAGCAACCAGGTTTATTGGCACCTCCAACCGGGAATGATGGTCGTCACCTGGCACAACGTCGGGTACTACAATTCCCAGACTGACAAGCGCATGGATTTCCAGATGATCCTGCGCAACGCCCTCGGCTGCGGCATGGGCGATTTCGACGTGGAGTTCCGCTACAACCGCTGTGAGTGGACCACCGGCAGCGCGAGCGGCGGAAGTGGCGGCTTCGGCGGAACGCCCGCGCAGGCCGGCTTCGACGCCGGCAACGGCATGGACTTCGTGGAGATCCCCGGCTCGCGCACCATGGCGATCCTCGACCTCTGCACCACCTCGAACGTCGGTGAGCCCGGCATCTGGCGCTTCTCGGTGCGCAGCGGCGCGGTGAGCTGCCCCGACGCAGGCGAGAGCTGCACCATCGACGGCGCGCTCGGCGCGTGCAGCCTCGGCGTCACGCAGTGCGTGGGCCGCGAGATCGAGTGCTCGCCGATCGGCACCAGCACGGCCGAGCGCTGCGACGGCGTCGACAACGACTGCGACGGCGAGATCGACGACGGTGAGCTCTGCGCGAGCCCGAACGTCTGCGTGCGCGGCGCCTGCGTGCCGCCCTGCTTCGAAGGCGGCTGCGCGGAAGGCGAGACCTGCACCGAGGAAGGCATCTGCGTCGAGACCGCGTGCGGCGACGTCGAGTGCCCGGCCGGACAGCGCTGCGTCGGTGGCGCGTGCGTCGGCGCATGCGACGGCGTGACGTGCCCGCATGATCGCCAGTGCGTGGCGGGGCGCTGCATCGATCTCTGCTCGGTGCTCACCTGCAACGCGGGCGAGATCTGCGTCGACGGCGCGTGTCAGCCCCAATGCCCGTGCACCCGCTGCGCGGAGGGCGAGACCTGCCTCGCGGACGGAAGCTGCGAGCAACCCGGCTGCGACATCACGATCTGCGAGGCGGGCTTCCACTGCGTCGCGGGCTCCTGCATGGACTCGTGCGCGGGCGCGGTCTGCCCGGCCGGCCAGCGCTGCGAGGTCGGCGAGTGCGTCGACATCCCGCCGATGGAGCGCCCGGACGCCGGCCCGATCGGCCCGGGTCCAGGCACGGACGCCGGCACCGTCGGCCCCGGCCCCGGCACCGACGCGGGCACGGGCGAGCCGGAGATGGACGCGGGCCGCACACCGATGGGTACGGGCGGTGACGCGGGCTGTGGCTGCCGCACGATGGCGACCGGCCGTGACGCGGGCGGCTTCGCGGCGTTGCTCGGGGTGTTCGTGCTGAGCACGCGCCGTCGTCGGCGCTGAGCGCGTGCGAGGCGGAGGGCGCGTCGGTGACGGCGCGTCCTCTTCGTCTCCTCACGCGTTCTCACGCGTTTCTCTTCGCCGTTTCCAGGATCTCGTCACCGTTTCCCGAGGTTTCGTCGCCGGCCACGTCGCCGTTCACGACCACGTCAACGTCAACGTCAACGTCAACGTCCCAGCACCGACTCCGTCTCCGACACTGTCTCCGTCTCCGACACTGTCTCCGTCTCCGACACTGTCTCTGTCTCCGACACCGTCTCCGTCTCCGACACCGTCTCCGTCTCTGAATCCGTCTCCGCCCCAATCTCGCCGCCCATCACCCGAGGTTCTCCGCGATGACTCTCCGCCTCGTCTCCACCCTTCTCTTCGCGCTCCTCCTCGTCTCGCCCGCGTGCGGTGGAGACGACGACGCTCCGGGCGTCGACGGCGGCGGTACTCCGGGGGTCGACGGTGGCGGTCCGGGCGTCGACGGCGGCGGAACCCCGGGCGTCGACGGCGGCCCGCGCCCCGACGGCGGCGGCTGCGTGCCCACGGTCGAGATCTGCGGCGACCGCATCGATCAGAACTGCGACGGTCGCGACACCTCCTGCGGCGACACCGACGGCGACGGAATCGACGCCTGCCGCGCGGGCGACGACCTCACCCGCTGCGACTGCGACGACTCCCGCACCGACGTCCGCCCGCCCTTCGGCGGCGTCCCCGGCGCCCCCGAGCTCTGTGACGAGCGCGACAACGACTGCGACGGACGCGTCGACGAGGCCGCCGAGTGCTGTGCCGGCTGCGCCGCGGTCGAGCCGCGCAACCGCGCCGACGTCTGCCTCGAGACGGGCGAGTGCGACTGCTCCACCGAAGCCGGCGTGGGCCCGTGCGCGGCGGGGGAGACGTGTTGCTCGGGCGGGTGCGTGGACACGCAGACCGACTTCGACAATTGCGGGGGCTGCCAGACCATGTGCACCCCGCAGGCCGATCGCTGCGTCGCCGGCAACTGCCAGTGCGGAAGCAACCCCGTCTGCGACTTCATCACGATGTGTGTCGGCGGAAGCTGCGGCGGCTGAACGCGCCGCGCCGGGACCTCAACCCGAGGAACCCGACGACACCGGATCCACCAGAAGAGTCGACACCGGATCCACCGAGAGTCCGGCGGCACGAAGCTTCGCCGCGGACTCGTGATCGAGCACGGTCAGGACCAGCACCGACGGAAACTCCGGGTCGTCTTCGGGCAACCCGATCGAGAACCAACAGAACTCGCGTCCGGACGGAAGCTCGTCCGAGAGGCGAACAAGAAGCCTGAGAACGACGTCCAGGTCGTACCACGTGTTGCCGACGTACTCGGGCTTGGCTTGCTCGACGAGCTCCCGTCCGTCGCTGGCTCGAAGGACCACGCGCCCGGTGGGTGACACCCACGCTTCACCGACGAGCCAATCCGGATCGTCGGGATCGATCCGCTCGAGCCTCCCCGGCTCGCCGTAGCCGTCGCTGACGACGGCCCAACAATCGTCCAAGCCACCGAGACGAAGCATGGGAGTCAGGATCGTGGCGTACGTGGCCTCTTCCGGAAGCTCCGGAGACAAGAGGACGCCACGTAGCGTCCCCTGTCGATGTTCACGAACGACGCTCTCGGCGAAAGACTCTCCGGGCACCGTCTGCCGCACCAGTCCCATTTCGCGAAACACTTCGACGCTCGATCCCATACATGCCTCCGAGCAGCACAGCGACGTGGCGCCTACATCGCTGCATCGCTCAATTGCGTCACTTCGTCGCGTCTTCGAGGCCCGTCCCTCCACGTACTCTTCGAGTGCCTTCAGCGAGCCCGCTTCCCGATGAAGCTCTGCGAGCTCGCTCGTCTGCGGATCCAGCACCCGCCGAGCCACCGTCTTCGGTCGATCCACGGCAGCCTTCATGGTCTTCGTGGTCGACCGAAACGCCCGCGCGAGCTCCGCATCGCGCGTCGAGCACGCGGCCGCCAGCGCAGGCCCGCCGATCTCCGCGTCCAAGTAGCCCGCCGTCTCGAGCGCGAGGCGGGCCGCCATCGCGAGCCGTCGTCGAGCCCACCGCGGACCCCGTTGCTCGGCGTCGTCGCACACCTGTGCCACCGAAGACGAGGCCAACAGGTCATCCCGAGCACTCACGACTTGGGCGGCCTTCACACCGGCGACGCGGCGCGACGTCGAATCCGAAATGCCCCATCGTTCTCGAAGACTTCGCTCCAACAGTTGAGGAATCTCGACTGCGTCATAGTGATGCGCTTCGGTCATGTAAGCTGGGATCTCACGAACTTCGGTCCAGACTTCGTAGTCGTCGTCGACGGGATCCTTTTCTACGAGAAAGTATCCGACCTTCGACTCCTGTGCATCGGAGATTCTCGTCAGACCAACACGAGTACCGCGCACGAACTTCGTCCAAGAGTGGCAACACGATTCCGAGATCAAGCCATTCTGGGCGCGACCGCGTGTACGCGAAACAGAACCTCTTCACGCCCCTCAGCTTGGCAGAGTCCAGTCCTCGGCATTCCTCGTCCGAGAACAACCGATCCAGGATGCCGAACCCAGCACTCGTGCCGTGCGACTGCGTCACATGCCCCACCACACGAGCGTTGGCCGAGAGTGGGATGCTGAACAACGAAACGACGGAACCAAAACTACGCGTCTCGTGACCCATGATCCTACGAGGGCGCCGAAGACTGCCATCACACGCCGAGACGAAGCATGGGGGCACCAGGAGCGACCCGTCCATCATCGGCGACGATCGTCGTACGCTCGGCCGCAGGAACGTCATGCGAATCGCTCTCGTCGCATTCGTGCTCGTTGGCTGCGCGGGCACCGTGAAGGTCCCGGCCTCGAGCGAGAGGCCCGGCGCGAGCGCCGAGAACGCCGTCGAGGTCGAGCGCCCCGCGGTGTCCATCGCGAGTGAGTCGACGTACCCCGACGACTTCGAAACGCGCGACGACGCTGCGACGGAGTCCGCACGAACCGTCGCGGTCGATGCGGCACCGCCGGAGGTACCTCCCACCGAGGAGGAGATTCGGCAGGCGATGCAAGGCTCGATCTACTGGCTCGTCGGCGAAGGCGCGCAGAGCCGATGCCACGAATACCGTTGGACGCCGGCAAGGCAACCGCCGCATTCGGCCGAACTGGAGCGATCGATCCCTCGAGGAACCGAGTCGTTCGCAGTGCTGGTTCGGCAGAATCGGCTCACGCTCTTCGGCCCGACCCGTCGCTTCGGACGAAGGATTCAAGTGGCAGGTTGCTTCCGAGAGCTGGAGGTCACGCGGATCGACGAGACGACGTGGCGAACCACAGCCTCCCCGTGCACGGAACCGCGACCGACGTGGTACCGAACGGCCGAGGCCTGCGAGGCCGCTCGCGCCGCAGAGTGACGAAGGTGCCTTCGTCGTTGGTGTCTTTTGGGTCACAGACGACGGCGTTGTAGGTGGAATCTTGTCGTCCGCGGGTGCGCGCCCGCTCTCCAAACCATCCGCTTCCTCGTTCGGTGTTGCGCGCGCGCAACCGAACGAGCGGTCCCGTCGTTTCCGTTGCGCTGGTGCAACTCGATCGAGCGCGTTCGTCGTCGTGCGAGCGCGCGGGCAGCTCGACCGGTCGAGGCCTTCGATCTCGGTTGCGGCGGCGCAACGAGAACGACCGCGGACGTCGAGCGCGTTGCGCGACGGCAACTCGGAGGAGCGAGCGCGCACTTTCGGGTGCCGTCGCGCAGCTTCGAACGGAGAGGAGATCGTCCAGGGGTGGCGGCGCGCACCGGGGTCGAGCTCAGCGGTGCGTTCGGCGGCGCGGAAGCAGTACGGACGAGCTCGCGGCGGTCGTGAGGTTGGCGGCGCGCACCTGCGCCGAGCTGGGCGGCGTGTTCGGCCGTGCGAGCGCGGTGCGGACGACCGGGCGGCTCGAGCTCCACGTGTGCGTCGGCACGCAACTGGGCGCGCGGTGCTCCGAAGAGCGCGCCGTCGCCGGGGTCCTCGGGCTCCGCGACTCGACCTCTCGTTTCGGAGATCCGTCATGTTCGATCAGATGCACGCGGCTGCGACGACGCTCGCGGCGTACATGAGCCCGGTTCGGTTCAGCAGCCGTCACTGCGCGTTGGTGGCGCGGCTGCTCGCGGCGCACGCGCCCTCGGGGCTCACCGACGATCAGAGGCGCGCGCTCGATCGGGTGCTGGCGCGCGCGGACGCGGTCGACGAGGTGCGCAAGGAGCGGCAGCGGGTGTCGGCGCCTGCGCTGCGGGAGCCGCACAACGCGATGATCACGGCGTGGTCAGCGCTGTACGGCGCGCTGCAAGCGGTGGCGGCGGTTCCGCGGGAGCTGTCGCCCGCGCCTGCGGAAGCGGAGGCGCTCGCGTGGACGCTCTTCCCAAACGGGATTGGGCTCGCTTCGGTGGACGCGGCGGGGTTGTGGAGCTTGTCGCGGATGTTGCTGGAGCGGATCGAGGAAGAGGGGCTGCGTCCGCGGCTCGCCGCGATCGTGAATCCGGTGAACCTGCTCGCGGTCGAGGCCGCGTTCGCGACGCTCGGGATCGCGGTCGGCGCGGAGGGTCCGCTGGTGCGGCTGCCGGCGAAGCGGGCGCTCTTCGAGGCGACGGCGGCGTTCTCCTTCGCGGTGGCGGCGTATGCGCGGACGCTCGCGATCGGGGTGGACGAGACCGAGCGGGAAGATCTCGAGCGCTTCCGCGCCGCGCTCGCGTCGGTCGACACCTACAAGATCGTCGGGCGTTCGCGGGCGGGGCTCTCGGACGAGGAGCTGGAGGAACGCGACGAGCAGGACTCCGAGCCCGAGACGCCGGAGCCGGACGCGCCTTACGTGCCCGCGTCGGACGATCCGATCGACAACCCGTTCGTGACGACGTGAGCGACGCGCGACTCCGAGCCCGAGACGCCGGATCCGGACGCGCCTTACGTGCCCGCGTCGGACGATCCGATCGACAACCCGTTCGTGACGACGTGAGCGGCGACGCGCACGAGGCGGGCCGTCACACCGCGCGATCGAGGTGCTCATGGGCTTGGTTCGGTCGCCGGACGGCGACGCTCACGTGACGTCGGGTCGCTCGGCCGGCTCCAAAAGACGTCGACGCTTGCGTCTCGTCCGTGCGTCCCCACCTTCGCGCGCCTTCGAGGTGCCCGATGCTCACACCCGACGAACGCGCCCGCGCGCTCCGCTTCCTCCACGCCCACGCGCCGCCCGGCGCGCTGCTCCAATGCGGCGTCACGGGCGCGCACGCGTACGGCTTCCTCTCCCCCGACAGCGACGTCGATCTCAAGGGGCTGCACCTCGCGCCCACGGAGCAGGTGCTCGGCCTCGACGTGCCGCGTGAGACCCACGACGTGCTGGTCGACTTCGAAGGCGTCGAGCACGACCTGACGACGCACGAAGCGGGCAAGGCGCTCGGGCTGCTCGCGCGCGGCAACGGCAACGTGCTCGAGCGGTTGCTCTCGCCGCTGCAGCTCGTGGAGTCCGACGACGTCGAGGCCCTGCGTGAGCTCGCGCGTGGGGCCGCGAGCACGCGCTTCGTCGCGCACTACCGCGGCTTCTTCGGCGGCGTGCAGCGCGAGCACGTGCGCGCCCCGAAGGTGAAGTCGATGCTGTACGCGTACCGCGTCGCGCTCACGGGGGTGCACCTGCTGACGACGGGCGAGCTCGAGATGGACCTGCCCGCGCTCGCCGATCGTCACGGCTTCCCCGAGCTGCACGAGCTCGTCGCGCGCAAACGAAGCGGCGAAGAGAAAGGTGCGCTCGATCCCGAGAGCGACGAACGCTTCCGCGCCCGCTGGCCCGAGCTCGAAGCGGCGCTCGACCGGGCGCTCTCGGAGTCGACGTTGCCACCCGAGGTTCCGAACCGCGACGCGATGAGCGCCTGGCTCGTCGCGCGTCGCATGCGTTGAGAGGGGCTCGAGCCGTCGATCGTTTGGGGGCCGAGCGGACGGAACGGGTCGCCGATCGATTCGCGAACCCGAGGGCGGCGCGTGGCCACCGAGCCGAATAAGCTCGGATAAGTCCCCGCGGCTGAACACGAATTCGTTCGGCTTCGTACCAGCCTCCGCGGCGCACCTCTGCGCCCGAGGAGGACCCCATGGAAGCCACGACTCGCGGAGCGTTCACGCTCCCGACCCGTCGACACGCATCGTTCGTTTTGCTCGCCGTCTCGATCTCGCTCTCGGCGAGCGGCTGCGGATCTGGCGCGGACGAGCCCGATCCCACGCCCACACCGACCGGCTGCACGTCGGACGCGCACTGCAGCGCGACCGAGTACTGCGAGCTCGCGGGCTCGTCGAGCGCGGCGCTGCTCGATCCGCCGTGCTTCTTCGCCTGCCTCGACGCCGAGATGTGCATGACGCCGTCGTGCGAGAACGCGTGCGCGGAGTCGTGCGGCGCGACGTGTCCGGAGTTCTGCGACTTCGTGTGTGGGGGAGGCGCGGGCGCGCCGCCGGATGCGCTCTGCGTCGCGGATTGTGTGCCGAGCTGCGAAGCGGATCGCATGTCGACGCCACCGCCTCCGCCGCCTCCGCCGCCGCCGGCCGACGCGGGCACCAGCACGCCGCCTCCGCCGCAGGACGCGGGGACGAGCGCGCCGCCGGCGCGAGAAGGGGTCTGCCGCGCACGACCGACGCCGCCACCGCCGAGCGACGCGGGCACGCCGGTGCCCGCCGACTCCGGTCCGCCTCCGGCGGAGGACGCGGGCACGACGCCGACACCGATCGCGTGGGCGGGGACCTGGAACGTGCGCGCAGTGTTCACCGCCCGCTGCATGTGGAGCTCGGCCGGTGCGCCGCGTGACACGGCGCTCGACTACACGGTGACGGCCCGGCTCTCGGGTGCGAACGACGATCTCACTGCGGTGATCAGCACCGACTACGAGATGACGGGGACCGGCTCGGACAGCGGGCTCACCCTCTCCGGGCAGTTTCCGGGGCGCGATCACAACGACAACGCGGCGACCACCGTGCGGCGTGACAATCAGGTTTCGATCCGCGTTCGCGAGGTGATCGGGACGAACGAAGCGCGCGGTTCGATCGAAGGGCAGTACGAGACCAGCGGCGGCATCTCGTGTGTCATCCAAGACGGCGGAACCGTCACCTTCGAGCGGTGAAGCTCCGCGCGATCCGCACGTCCACCCTCCACCATGACGCCTGCGCCCGCGCTCGACGCCGAACGCGACCTCCACGAGGCGGCGGCCGAGCTCGTGCGTCGGCGTCTTCGGGAGGGCGCGCGGCGGATCGTGGTGTGGGGACCGCCGGGAGTCGGGCGGACGCGGCTGATGGAGCGGCTGCGTGGCGACGCGACCGCGTGGGCGCTCGCGTCGGAGCTCGAACCGTCGGTCGAGACCGAGGCGTCGACACTGGAAGCCTCGCGGCTCGAAGCCTCGAGGCTCGTGGCGGCGGGACCCACGCGAGGGACCGAGGCGGTGACCTTCGTGGACGCCCCGACGCTCGCGCATGCGCGCGCCGCGCTGCGAGCGGCGACCGGACCGATCGTGGTGGCGTGCGTGGAGCGCACCGACCTCGACGCGGACGCGTTCGTGGAGCTCGCTCCGCTGACCCTCGCGCGGAGCGAAGCCTTCCTCGCGGCGCTCGTGCGGCGCGACGGGGTCGAGGTCGACGAGGCCTCGCTCCGCGCGCTCGCGGCGCACGCGGAGGGAGCTCCGGCGGCGCTCGTCCGGGCGGCGGCGTTGTGTCGACTGCTCGCGCCGCCCGTGTGGGTCGCGCGTTGCGAAACGGCGCGCGCGGCGCTGGTGACGTTCGGACGGGCGGTCGAACATCCGCTGCTCGTCTCGGATCGCCCGCTCACGCTGGGAGAAACGACGCGCGGCGTGGCGGTGCTCCTGCTCGCGGCGGGGGAGCCGGTGTCGGCGAACGCGCTCGAGGCGTGGTCGCCCGGATCGCTGGACGCGCTGATCGAGCTGCGAGATCGCGCGTTGCTCGTCGGTGGGGACGCGCTCGCGCTGCGTCACGCCGCCGCGCGCGGGTTGTCGCTCGACGATTCGTTCGTGAACGACTTCCGTGCCGCGACGACGCGGATCGACGCGAGCACGATCGAACGAGCGCGCGCGGCGCGGGAGCGTTGGGTGAGCGCGGGAGACGAGGCCGCGCTGCACGAGCTCGCGCGCGACGAGGGCCGCATGCGGCGGGCGATGGAGCGTCTGCTCGTCGGGCGCGAGCCGCACGTGCGCGGCGTCGGTGCAGGTCGCGATTCGAGCTCGAACCTCGACGGCTCGAACCTCGATGGCCCGAAGCTCGACGGCTCGAACCTCGACGGCCCGAACCTCGACGGCCCGAACCTCGACGGCTCGAACCTCGACGGCTCGAACCTCGACGGCCGCGAGCTGAAGGATGCCGACGTGGACGCGCTCGTCGAGCTCGCGCTCGCGCTGCAGACACGCGCGGAGGTGCACGTCGGGCCGAAACCCTGCCCGGAGCTCGAGCGGGCCCACGCGATCGTGGGGTCACGTTCGTCGGAGCTCGCGATCGGATACGCCAGGGCGCACCGAATGGCGGGCGACGTGGAGACCTTCGAGCGCACGCTCCAGGCGATCGATCCGAACGTGCTCTGCCCGCGGCTCGCCGCGCGCTGGTGGTCCGAGCACGCGGCGGGGCTGCGCTTCCACCGCCGGCTCGACGATGCCGCCGAAGCGCTGGAGCGCGCGATCGAGCTCGCGGGTCGCGAAGGTCCGGAGCTCGAGGGCGCGCGCTACGTGATCGATCTCGGGAGCGTTCGTTATTGGCAGCAGCGCTTCGACGAGGCGGTCGCGCTCTACGCGCGCGGGCGATCCATCGCGGCGCGGCTGCGGGCCGAGCGCACCGAAGCGATCGCGCTCGCGAACCTCTGCCTCTGCCACTCGTTCGCGGGCGACGACGCGGCGGCGGAGCGGGCAGGACGCGCGGCCGTCGCGCTCTTCGAAGCGATCGACGACTCGGGCGCGCTCGGCACGAGCCTCGGGCACCTCGGGATCCTCGCGTACCAATACGGACGGCTCGACGACGCGGAGCGGTACTTCGGCGCAGCGGCGGAGCGCGTCGCGCAGGCGGGCTACTTCGAGCAGCAGACCTTCGTGAGCTTCAACCTGGTGTGCGTCTCGATCGCGCGCGGGCGGCTCGACGAAGCGGAGGCGCGGCTCGACGCGCTGCCCGCGCTGCTCGCGCGGAGCCCGAGCCCGCTCGTGGCGATGCACCTCGAGCGAGTGTCGTCGGATCTCTTCGAAGCGCGCGGGCGCTTCGCGGACGCGCTCGCGGCGCTCGAGCGCGGGCTCGCGATCGCGCGTGTCAACACGGCGCCGGACGTGGAGGCGCAGCTCGAGGCACAGCGGAGTCGGGTGCTCGCGCGGCTCGGCGCGCACGACGAGAGCGCGGCGGCCGACGTGCGGGCGCACGAGGCGCTCACGAAGGTCGCGCGCCCGCCGCTTCGTGCGGCGTCGGAGCTCGTGTTGGAGCACGCGGCGTGGCTTCGCGCGCGGACGCGGGGCGAGAGCTCGACCACGGAACGGCTCGTCGCGGCGCTGCGCCCGACCTGGGAGGGGCTCGGAGCGCGCGCGCAGATCGGGGTGAGCGCGGCCGACGCGGGCGGCGTGCGCGAGGCGGCGTTGGCGTTCTTCGCCGACCTCGACCCGCACGCGCGCGTGGAGGTCGAGCAGTGCGCGCGCGATCCGGATCGGACGGCGATCTGCGTCGATCGCGTGGGCGAGCGCGCGCGGCTGCCGGGTGGCGCCGAGCTCGACGCGACGACTCGCCGCAACGCGTTTCGTGTGTTGCGCGTGCTCGCGGAGGCCGGCGAGGAAGGCGTCGAGCGCGACGCGATCGTGGAGGGCGTCTGGCCGGGCGAGCGCATGCGCGACGACGCCGCGAGCAACCGCCTGCACAACGCGCTCGCGCAGCTCCGCGGCGCCGGTCTGGCGGAGCACCTGATGCGCGACGGCACGCGCTATCGGCTGGTGGGCGTCGCGGTGAAGCTCGTGCGGGGGCTGACCTGATCCAGGCGCCACCGTGACTCCCATGGAGAGGCTCGGGCGCCCGAGCCTCGGGTCGGTCCGCCGATCGAGCTCACTCCACGCGCAGGAACCGCCCCATCCAATACGCGAGGCGGAAGTCGACTCCCGGGTAGAGCGCGTTCGGATCGCCCGCGCCGTTCACGCGGTAGGGGTCGCTGCGCCAGAAGTAGTTGCTGGACGGGCGGATGCGCATCGGAACGGGCGTCGTCGCGACGACCTCGTCGCCGCGGCCGCGCATCGGATCGATCGTCAGCTCGGTGCCGTCCTCGGCGATGCAGGCGCGGCTCGCGATCTCGTCCGCGTCGCAGTTCTCGCGGGCGATCGCCCAGTAGGGCGGCGCGGGGAACTCGTCGAGCGTCTGCACACCCCGCGCGAGGGCGGCCGCGTCGAGCTCGTCGGCGTCGAGCGCGCGATCGGCGTGCGCTCGTCCGCGCGCGGCGAGGTAGACGAGGTCGAAGAAGGTCTGCCCCATGGCGTCGACGCGGCGCGACGATCCCTCGCGCGCGTAGAGCTCGACCATCGTGCCTTCGCGGACCTGCTCACGCGCGTCGTCGTCGCAGAGGTAGCGGTTCGCGAGCCAGAGCCCCGTCCACGTCATGTTGTGGTTCGAGAAGTTCGTCATCGCGCCGAAGTCGATGACGCCCACGTGCTCGCGCACGATGCCCGGCAGATCGCGGCGGAACACGAGCTCTTCGTGAAGCCAACGGTCGACCTCCGGGTCGTCGCCGATGCGCGCGAGGGCGGCGACGATGCCGAGGGCCATGGCGGCGTGTTGGCCGTTGCCGGCGAAGCGATCGAGGTAGGTGCGATCGACGGCGGACTCGTGGAGGTACGCGTGGAAGGTGAGGCGGCCGTCCGCGTCGTGGATCTCGAGATCGCGTCCGCGCTCTCCGACGCGGGCGAGCGAGGTCGCGAGGGCGTCGGCGTCGTCGGCGAGCGTGCGGAGGCGCGCAGCGTCGATCGTCGGATCGCCGCGCGTGACCTCCCAGGCGGCGGCCATGCCGAGCACCCAGCCGATCAACATGTCGCGGCTGCAACTGTCCTCCCAGACGTAGTCCGGGTAGGCGCCGCTCTGGTCTTCGCGCCACGTGCCGTTGTTCTTCTCTTCGGGCAGCGGGGCGCCCATCGCGTCGAAGAGCGGGGTCGTCTCGTGCGCGCCGCCCGGCAGATCCGCGCGCTGGTAGCCGCGCGCGACGACACCCTCGACGCCCGTGATCGCGAACGCGCGGTGCATCGCGTCGAGCCCGCGGTGCAGGTGCTCGCGCGCGCGCTCGATCTCGTCGCACGCCGCGCCTTCGTCGCGCAGGACCGCGTAGCGGTACGCGTCGGCCGCCACGCCCGCGCCCGCGTACGCGCCCGCGACCTTCGCCCAGCTCACGGTCTCGGGCAGCGTGCGCGCGTCGCCGACGGACGCCGCGAAGGCCTCGAAGTCCCACCCGTCGTGCTCGACGAAGAAACGTTCGATCGTGGCGCGCGCCTCGTCGTCGTTCGCGCGCACCTCGGTGTTCACGCCGGTCGGCCAGGCGTGGAGCGCGTGGAAGCCGCGATCGAGGTCGTGGGCTTTGTCGTCGAGGGTGGGGCGCGCGTCGAAGAGTCCGAGCCGTGCGCCGCCCGAGCCGCACGCGGGGAAGGTGCGCGCGGGAGGTTCCTCGCAGGTCGGCATCGGTGGAACGGGAGGACCCGCGTCGCGGACGTCGGGAGCAGCGCCGTCGGGAGCAGCGCCGTCGGTTGCACCGTCGAACGCGCCGTCGAGCGCGCCGCCGTCTCGGGGCGAGTCGTCGTCGCCACAAGCCAGCGAGAGAGAGACGACGAGAGCCAGGCACACGTCGAAGCGAGTCACCGGCTCAGCGTACTGCGGAACACCGCAACTCGGACTTCTCGCGAGGGTCGGTCGCCATCCCGCCCGCGGGGCATGGTTCTCAGGTCGCGCCGAAGGGCACCCCGAAGCCGAACGCCACGCCGACGCTCGGGCCGGTGATGCCGGAGAACGCGACCCCCGCGGCGCGGGCCCGTAGACCGTGCAGCGGGTAGGTCGTCACGAGCGCGCAGAAGAGCTCGAAGCGTTCGCGCAACGCGACGACCGCGTCGAGCTCGAGCTTCGCGGACGCGAGCCAGGTGGCACCGTCGTCGACGTCCACGTCGGGGCGCGTGGTGCTCCCGGTCGCGCGGCCCCAGCCGAGCTCGAGCGCGGGCGCGATCCCGAGGCGGAGCGGGCCGAGGCGTGCCGCGACGAAGACGCCGACGTGCCCCGCGAGCTCGAGCAGCGCGACCTCGCCGAGCGGATGGGTCGCGCGGGCATGGAGCGCGACGCCGCCGAGCCGCAGCGCGACGCGAGGGGCGAGCGTGGCGTCGACGTGAACGAATCCCCCCGCGAGCGCGACATTTCCGGAGGCGTGGGCGCGGACCTCCGCGCCGGCTCGCGCATGCGCCCGTGGAAGGGGCACGATCGGAGCGCGCTCGGAGCGCGGCGCCTCGGAGGGCGGACGCGAGGCCACCGGCTCGGCGAGCTGCGACGCACGCGGCGCATCGAGCGCGCTGCGCGGGACCACGCGGATCGCGCGTCGAAGGTCTGGCGGCACCGCGACCTCCGCGGCGGGCACCGTCGGCAACGCGAGCTCGGCCCAGCTCGCGCGGAGGAGCTCGGCCGCGCCGAGCGCGAGCGCGCGAGGCCGTGAGCGTTCGGGCAGGCTGGAGAGATCGAAGTCACGCGTGAGGCGCTTGCGGGTGACGTGATCGTCGATCTCGACGCGGACCGCGTGGGGTGTCCGCGGGTCACCGCAGACGAACTGAATCGATGCGAGCGTGGCACCCAAGGCGGTCGTCGGGTCGTTCGGGTCGGTCGTGCGCTCGCCCTCCACGCGAGACTCGACCGTGCTCGCGACTCCGTCGTCCGAGAGCTCGAGCGCGAGCAGCGAGGTCACGGACTCCCACGCGAACGGCGCGTCGCAGCGCGGTGCACGCAGCACGACGCGGCCGTCTTGCGCGTGCGCGAGCGAAGCGGCCGAGAGCAGCACGAGGAGAACGCAGGCTCTCATCGAGCGTCCACGATCGCGCGCATCTCGGCCGCGCGCGGGCCGCTCGGGAAACGTTCGAGGTAGCGCGAAGCGTCGGCGCGCGCGCGCTCGTGCTGACCCGCATCGCGACGCGCGAGCGCGAGCCGAGCGAGCGCGTCGGGTACCAAGGTCGAGGGAAGCGACGAGCGCAGCGCGCGCTCGAAGGCCTCGGCGGCGTCCGCCGGGCGACCGAGCTGGTCCGCGCGCAGGCGTCCGAGCGTGAAGGCGCCGAGCGCGGCGGCCGGATCGTCGGGGAACCGTCGGAGGAGCTCCGTCAGGGGCTCTTCGGCGCGCGCAGCGTGGCCGCTCCGTCGCGCGACGTCGGCAAGCGAGAGGAGCTCTTCGGGATCGGCGGCGCGCACCTCGCGCGACATACCGACCTCGTCGAGCGCGCGCCACGCCTCGCGGTACTCGCCCGCGTCCGCGAGCTCGCGCCAGCGACGAGACGCGTCGGCGCGCGCGGGCACGCGCGGTCGCACGACCTCTTCCTCGGTGGGCGCTTCGCTCGGCCGCGCCGCGGGAGTCGAGGAGCTCGGTCTCGCAGGCACTCGGACCACGATCGACTCGCCCGCCGCGAGCATGCGCGCGCGCTCCGGCACATGCTCACCCCGCGCGAGCACGCGGCCTTCGTGCACCACCACGCGGACGGTGTCGATCTGCGCGGTGTCGCCCTGCACGGTGTCGCCCTGCACGGTGTCGCCGTCGCCCCGCACGGTGTCGCCCCGCACGGCATCGTCGCGCGCGGTGTCGCCCTGCACGGCATCGTCGCGCGCGGTGTCGCCCCGCACGGTGTCGCCCCGCACGACCGTCAGGTGCGCGCCGATCGCGGAGAGGTGGACGAGCCCCGCGTCGAGATCCACGCGGCGTTCTTCGGCGCGCACGTCGAGCTCGACCTCGCCGCGCGTGAGCACGATCTCGAGCGCGTCGCGGGTCTCGAGCAGGGTCGCGTCGGTATCGGCCCCGACCTCGGTCCACGAGCGCGGCCCGAACGATCGACGGCCGGCGGTGAGCGTGGTGGAGCTGCGACCGACGACGGGGGACTCCACGGTCTCGGGCGGCTCCGGCGCGCGCCACGTGCGGTACGCGAGCGCGGAGACCGTGACGAGCGACGCGGCGGCCACCGCGATCGCGCCGAGCGGTGCCTTTCGACGCCGGGCGCGCCGCGTGCGCCGCACGATCGCGTGCGCGCGCGTCTCGGCGTCGCGATCGTCGAGCACGTCGGCCACACGACGCGGCAAGGTACGAAACTTCACGACGCACCTCCTTCGCGCGAGGTATCGCGGGCATCGTCGGCGGCGTCGGAGCCGTCGGCATCGTCGAGCGTGACGGGTGCCTCTTCGCGCGCGGCGTGCACCCGCACCTCGGCGTCCGCGGCCTGCAGTCGACGCTTCACCGTCGTGATCGAGCAGTCGAGCGCGGTCGCGATCTCGGAGAGCTCGAGCCCCTCGATCCAGCGCAGCGTCCATGCGATGCGCTCCGCGGGAGCCAGACGCGCGAGCGCACGATCGAGCAGCGCCAGCTCGGCCCGCTGCTCCGCGGTCGCGAAAGGCGCGCACTGCTCCTCGAGCGGCTCGACGCCTTCGGCGCTCGTGAGGAAACCGAAGGCGAGCGCGAGGCGCCGTCGACGGAGCCGACGGTGGACGTGCCGCACCGCGATCGACAAGAGCCAACCGCCGAACGCCTCGGGCCCGCGCAGGGACCCGAGCTTGCCGAGCGCCGTCTCGAGCGTGTCCTGCACCACGTCGTCGGTCTCGTCGCGATCGCCGAGCATGCGATCGACCACGCGGGCCAGCCGCGGGGTGTGGCGCAGGAGCAGCTCGGTCTCCGCCTCGCGATCGCCGCCGCGTGCCCGCGCCACGAGCGACGCATCGCTCGCGGGGGTGGGCGCCTCGCGAGGGCTGGGAGGCGAAGAGACGAGACGCAGTCGTCGGTCGGGACGCAGGGGCACTCCTCGGTAGAGCCACGAGCGGCGTGCGACGGACCATCTTTTCGAATCATGGTCCGTCGTCGCGGCCTCGTGGCTCGAATGGACATGAACGGCAAGTTGGGTCTCGGGAATCGTCGTCCTCTTCCGGGCGTGGGCGTGGTCGCGGGTCGATGGCGCTACGCGAGGCATGCTCACGTCGTCCGCCTCGTGCTCTTCGCGCTCGCGGGGGGAGCCTTCACGTTCGGCTGCGACACCCCCGTCGACGTGCTCGAACCGAAGGAGGACGCATCCGTCGACGCGAGCGCGCGGCTCGAGGAGCGGGACGCGGGTCTCGACTCGGGCACCGTCGCGATGGACGCCGGGACGGACGCGCGAACCGGAGTGGAGGTTCCCGAAGCGATCTTGGCGCAGACGCGTCCGGTGGCGCGCGCGCACTGCGAGTGGATGCAGTCGTGCGGACCCGGCCTCTTCCGGTCGATGTTCTCGTACGGGTTCGATCACTGCGTCGAGGTCGTCGGGTCCGTCCTCGGCCAGACGCACGTGCTCGGCCACACGCCCCCTCCCTCGCAGTGGTGTCTGCCGACGCTCGACAACGACGCGGACTGCGACGAGCTCTTCGAGTGCGAGATCCCTCCCGGAACGCTGCGCGAAGGCGACACTTGTCTCTCGGGGCTCGAGTGCGGCCGGACCGCGGACGACGCGCCGATGCAGTGCTTCGAGTGCCGCTGCGCGCGGTACCCGACCGAAGGCGAGCTCTGCGCGTACGGCGCGTGCGCCCCGGACTCCGACTTGGTTTGCACCGCCGACCCAGAGGCCGACCGGTGTTCGTCCGCCGACTTCGTGCCCGACGGCGAGGCCTGCGATCCGGAAGCGTTGGTGCTCTGTGTGGAAGGCTCGTGGTGCGTCGACGGGACATGTGTGACGCGGCCGCGGCTCGGTGATGCCTGCGATCCCGAGGGCGCGCCGTGCCTCGTCGCGATGATCGACCACCCCGGTGGGTTCGCGTGCATCGAAGGCGACGACGGCTTCCGCTGCGGAGATCCCTACGCCGACCTCGTCGCGGCGGGAGACTCGTGCTCGGCGGGAGACTTCTGCGCGACCGGGTCTCCGTGCCCGGCGTCGGGGGTGTGTCCGACCGCGTGTGGAGGGCCCGACCGCTGCGGCCCGTCGCAGGCCTGCGTGGACGGCGTGTGCGTCACCGCGCGGCTCGAGTGCGGGGCGCCCTGATCGGCGTCGTACCGTCCGCGCGGCGTCGCGACGAGAAACGGTGGCGCGTCACGCGTCGCCGTTCTCCCAGAACGCCTTCGCCTCCGCGAGCGAGTAGAGCCGGCTCGCGTCCGGGAGGCTGCGCAGGAACACCTTGCCGTAGCCCTTCTTCACCAGGCGCGAGTCGAGGATCGCGACCACGCCGCGGTCCTTTCGCGTGCGGACGAGACGCCCGAAACCTTGTTTGAGCGCGAGGGCGGCGGCGGGCACGAGCAAGTCCATGAAGGGTTTGCCGCCCTCCTCTTCGAGGCGCTCGCAGCGGGCGCGCACCAGCGGATCGCTCGGGACCTCGAAGGGGAGCTTGTCGATCACCACGAGGCGCAGCGCGTGGCCGGGCACGTCGACGCCCTCCCAGAAGCTCGAGGTCGCGAAGAGGACGGCGTCGCCGCTGCTGCGGAAACGTTCGAGCAACGAGGGCTTCGGCAGCTCGCCTTGGACGAGCACGGGATAGCCGCGAGCGACCAGGGTCGGGCGGCACGCCTGCGCGAGCGCGTGCATGTTGCGGTGGCTCGTGCAGAGCACGAACGCGCCGCCGTCCGTCACCGCGATCAAACCGAGGATCTCGCGGGTCGCGGCGTCGAGGAAACGAGGATCCCGCGGATCGGGCATCTTCTCGGGCACGTAGAGACCGGCCTGAGAAGGAAAGTCGAAGGGCGAAGGCAGCGCGAGCTCGTCGACCTCGAAGTCGATGCCGAGGCGCTGCTTGAAGTAGCGGAAGTCCGAGCTGAGCTCGTCGTTCGCGAAGCCCGTGGGGATCCCGCTCGGCGTGCTCGGCGCGCTCGGCTCGTCGTCCACGACGATCCGCGAGCCCACCCGCTCGCGACCGCTCGACGACGAGCGCCCAGTGGTCAGCGTCGCGCTCGTCAAGACCACCGACGCCGCACGCCCGAAGAGCTCCTTGCGGAGGATCGAGCTCACGTCGATGGGGCTGATGCCGAGCGCGAGGCCGTTCCCGCGCCGGCTCACCCAGGCCACGCTGTGGCCGATCGCGGCCTCCGTGATGCGCCCGAGGTCGTCTCGTATCTGCCCGCAACGTTTGCTGATTTGAGCGAGCGACTCGTCCTCGCCGCGCACGACGCGGCAGTGGGCGCCGAGGGCTTCGAGCGCGTCGTCGAGGGCGAAGAAGCGCTGCTCCAGATCGGGCGCCGGGCGCGGGGCCTTCGTCGCGCCGTCCCAGTCGCGCTCGACCACCGGCTCGGCCCGCGTGAAGTGCGAGGCTTCGAGCGGCACGCGGTCGTTGCCCTCGCGCAGTCGCGGCAGCGCGAGGAAGAACGCGTCGGCGGCCGCCCGGAGCACCTCGGGCAGCGGCGAGCCGTCCTTGGCGGCGACGAGCGCACGGGTCGCGTCGCGGGCGAGGCGTTCGAGCTGCCCGGTGCTGACGGAAGCGCCGAAGAAGAGCGTCGCCGTCTCCTCGAGTTGGTGCGCTTCGTCGAAGATCACCGCGTCGTAATCGGGAATGACCGCGCCACCCGCGGTGCGATCTCCGCGCAACGCGAGGTCCGCGAAGAACAAATGATGATTGACCACCACGATGCGCGCGTTCTCGGCCGCGCGGCGCATCTTCGTGACGAAACACTTCTCGAAGAAAGAGCAGCGCGCGCCGATGCGGGTGTCGGGTCCGCTCTGCACGTGGGCCCACACGCTCGCGTCCTCCGGCAGCGGCAGATCCGCGCGGTCGCCCGTCTCGGTGTACGCGCGCCAGTCCTCGATCACGCGGAGCTGGCGGCCCACCTCGGCGGTCGCGGCCTCCGGCGCGTGTCGGTAGAGCTCGTAGCGGCGCAGGCAGAGGTAGTTCGAGAGCCCCTTCATGCAGACCGCCTCGACCGCGAGGCCGAGGTGATCGCGGAGTGCGGGCAGATCGCGCTCCATGATCTGATCTTGGAGCGCGCGCGTGCCGGTCGAGATCACCACGCGTTTGCCGCTGAGGATCGCGGGCACGAGGTACGCCCAGGTCTTGCCGGTGCCGGTGCCCGCTTCGACGATCGCGACTCCTTCGTGCTCTAGCGTGCGCTCCACGAGGTCGGCCATGCGCATCTGGCTCGGTCGATGCTCGTAGCCCTCGATCGAGCGCGCGAGCGGGCCCTGGGGGCCGAGCAGATCGGAGGCGCGCATGGGAGGCGGAGCCTACTCGCGCCGGCGGATCTGGCGAGCGGTTCTCGCGTGGGTCGGCTCTCCGAGGCTCGACGCCGAGGAGCGGCTCCGATCAGCGCGCGCGCACCTCTGCCAACACCGCGAGCGCTTCGTCGTGCACGAGCCCGTTCGTCGCCACGAGCTCGCCGTGCCGCGGATCGGCGGGCTCGCCCGCGTAGCTCGTCGCGCGTCCACCGGCGGCGAGGATCAGCGCGATGCCCGCGCACACGTCCCACGGCTTGAGGTGTCGCTCCCAGTACACGTCGTACGTTCCGTCCGCGACGAAGCAGCAATCGAGGGCGGCGGAGCCGCACCGTCGAACGCCCTGAACACGCTTGAGGAACGCGCGGTGCTCGCGGGTGTTGTCGTCGTCGTTCGTCCACCGGTCGTACGGAAAGCCCGTCGCGCACAGGGAATCCGCGAGGGTCGCGACGCTCGACACCCGGCACGCTTCCACCCGCTCGAGCGGCGGTGCAGCTACACCGAGCGGCGGCTGACCCCGCTGCGTAGATACGCCGCCTGCGTGCCGCCAGCACCGCGTCGCGCCGAGCCCGATCGCGCCGCTCCACGTCACGCCGAGCGCGGGCGCGGCGACGACGCCGAGGGTCGGCACGCCGTCGACCAGCAGCCCGAGCGCGATCGAGAAGTGTGGGTGCCCGTGCGCGAAGTTCGTGGTGCCGTCGATCGGATCGACGAACCAGATCGGGCGTTCGCCCGTCGCGTGATCGTCACCCTCTTCGCCGATCACGTCGTGGTCGGGGAACGCCTCCGCGAGCCGCGCGCGCACCAGCGCTTCGACGCGCAGGTCGGTCTCGGTGAGCAGATCGACGGCACCCTTCTTCTGGACCGCGCCGCCGCGCCGGAACGCGTCGACCGCGAGCAGGGAGGCTTCGTCGGCGAGGGCGCGCACGACGTCGAGGGCGCGCGAAAGCTCTTCGGGGCTCATGGCGCCGGGTGTGCTCCGCCGGACGACCCCGCGCCAGCGCAGGGTTTGGCACGTCGTAGAACTCTCGGCGCGCTCGCGCGTCCAAGCTTCGTGCGCGTCTGGCTCGTGCGCGTTCCGTCCGTCCTCGCGATCGTGTCCGCGTTCGCGGCGTCGTGTGCGCGCGTCTGGATCGTCTCGTCCGTCCTCGCGATCGCGTCTGCGTTCGCGACGTCGTCCGCGCGCGCGGATGATCCGTGCGCGAACGTGAGCTGCTCGGGCCGAGGCGCGTGCTTCGCGGAGTCCGACGACGCGTACTGCCTCTGCGACGAGGGCTTCGCGGCCGTAGGGACGCGCTGCGTCCGTACCGAGTCCCCCAAGCGCGCCGATCGCGCGGGTCTGCAGATCGTGCGGGTCGCGCGCGGCGAGGTCGATCGCTCGCTGCCGTTCGTGGGAGTCGAGCGCCGCCTCGCCCCCGGACCGCTCGCCCCACACGTGCCCTCGAACGATCTCTGGTGCACCGACTTCGTCGCGTGGGTGTACGCGGTGGCGGGCGCGCCGCTCTCGGGAGGCGACGCGGGCGGCTGGCTCGTGCGCACCAACGGCGCGATGCGGCGCTGGTTCGAGCAGCGTGGGCTCTTCGTCGCGGGAGACGCGCTCGATCGCTTCGAGCCGCGGCCGGGCGACTACGTCCGCATCCGCAACGACACCTGGGGGCACAGCGCGATCGTCGATCACGTCGAGGGCGAGACGCTCTTCCTCGTGGAGGGCAACGCGGGCGGCAAGGTGCGCGCGACGCGTTACCCACGCTGGCGCGAGAACCCGCGCATCGACGGCTTTGGCATCGCGAGCTTCACGCGCGCTCGTCGACGGCGGCTGGGCGCCCCGCTCGAGTGGATGCTCCCGCTCGTTCGGCGTTGAGCTCACCCCGCACGAATCGCCCGCTCAACCGGGCTGATTGCGCATGTGCAACGCGAGCTGCTCGAACCGCGAGTCGAGGAAGTCGCGCAACGCCGCGTCGCTCACCGTCTCCGCCATCGCGCGCCGCATGCAGAGCATCCACTGCTCGGCCGACGCGGTGTCGATCGCGAAGGGGAAGTGCCGCATGCGAAGCCGCGGATGCCCGAAGCGCTCCACGTAGAGCTGCGGGCCACCGAGCCAGCCGGAGAGGAACCAGAAGAGCTTGTCGCGCGAGACCTTCAGGCTCTTGGCGTGCATCGCACGCACCGTCCCGGCTTCCGGCAACGTGTCCATGAGGTCGTAGAAACGGTCGACGAGCGCGCGGACCCCCGCCTCACCGCCGATCTGCTCGTAGGGGCTCTGCACGTCGCGCGGATCCGTCGGCGGCTGACCCCGCCGACTGGGAGGATCCGTCGGCGGCTGACCCCGACGACCGGGCGGATTCGAATCCGTCATCGGCGGGCAGCCTACGCTCGCGCTCGCGGTCGTCCAGGCTCGATGCGTCGTCGTGGATCCCGGTCGTCGCCTCCAGCGGGCTCGCTCCGTCGAGCGAGGCGCTCTCGAGCGTGCGGCGTGCGCGCACCCTCGGCACCATCGGCAGCTCGAGCCTCGGGGCGGACGAGGCGACGTCTTCGAGCGGCCAATGAAGTCGCAGCAGCGTGCGGGCGGGACACTCGAGCAGGCGCACCACGAGCGCGTCGTCCTCGCGCACGATCGGCACGACGGATTGTTGGCCGCTGCCCGCGTCGGTCGCGCTCGCGAAGGCCTCGACGAAGGGCAGCCCCGTCACGCGAAGCTCGGCGCGCGCGCACCGATAGCGCACCAGCAGCTCGACGTGGCCGTAGGGTGCCGCGCTGCCGCGTTGGGTGCGGAGCGCTTCGGCGTGCGTGCGGTACGCGCCGGCCTCGACGAGGTAGCGGGAGGGCTCGAAGTCGAGCGGCAGATCGTGCGGGACGTCGACCTGCACGCCACGCACGAAGACCGCGGCCTCCGGCAGCGGCGCGAGCGTCTCGACGTAGTGCGGCACGCGCGCGTCGAGGTCGGGTGCGAGGCGTCGTTCGATCGCGAGGTCGTAGCGACCGGGCTTTCGCGAGGCGAGAAGCCGAACGCGCATCGTGTCTTCCGCGAGCCGCGGGCCGCGATCGCGCGCGCCTCGTGGGGTCGGCACCACGCGCCACTGACTGCCGCGTCGGGACGCGCACACGAGCGGCGTGACCTCGACCTCGCCGCGCGAGCGTCCTTTCCAACCGAACGCCGCGGTGTCGATCGCGACGCTCTCCGGATCGAGCTCCACCACGTTGAAGCTCGGCCACACCCGCGCCGAGCGCTGCGTCACCGCCTGACGCACGCTGCCCGCGGTGCCCGCGCTTCCGGCCGACGCGATGAGCACGTCGCCTTGGCCCGCCACCGTGGCGTCGAGCGAGCGCGCGGTCGCGTTGTGCTTGTGCCCGTGCAGCACCAGCACCGCGCGCCCGAGATCGTGCAGCGCGCTCAGCGCCGAGCCCGCGCCGAGCGCGGTCATCATCCACTCCTCGCGATCGGCGTGCGCGAGCAGGCGCGGCAAGAGCTCCGTCACGCCCCAGCGCACGAACGACGAACGTTCGTCGGCGTCGATCGGATCCACGTCGGTGACCGGCGTGGGCACGAGGTGGTGGTGCAGGAGCACGACGATCGGCCACTCCGGTCGGTGCGCGCCGATCTGCGAGGCGACGTGGAGGAGATCCTCGCGCCGCATCGTGCCGCCCGCGCCGAGCAAGCCGCGCGGCAGGAAGGTCGAGTCGTAGGCGACGAGCCAGAGCGGCAAGCGGTGCCAGCGATGCGGCACCACCTGCGCGAGGAAGGGGGACTCGCCCGCGAGCGCGCCTTGGAGCGAGACGCCGTGCACGAAGACGTCGCGCGGGGCGCTCGCCGCGAAGGCGCTCCAGAGCTCGCTGCGGTGCGGTCCGAGCAGTCCGGCGATGCGACGATCGTGGTTGCCGGGCACGACCACGAACGGTGTCGGGCGGCCGAGCGCTTCGACGAGCGATGCGTGGAGCTGCGAAAACGCCCGCGTCGCGCGAGGGATCTCGAGGCTCGCGCTCTCGAACACGTCACCCGAGATCACGACGAGATCGACGTCGCGCCCGCGCTGTCGGTGCTCGCTGGCGACGGCCGACGCGAGGGCGTCGAGGATCTCCGATTGTTCGGCGCGCTCGGAGCCGAGGTGGAGATCGCTCAAGTGGAGGAGGACGGACACGCCGGAGGGTGGCGAGGCCGCGGATCGGGAGCGTGACGGGCAGAGGACGAAGCGGTGACGGGGCGAGCGAATCTCGCGGAAGACCGAGAACCGAAACCGGAATCGAGAACGAGACCCGAGACCTGAATCGAGAACGAGACCCGAGACCTGAGAACGGGACCCGAGAACGGGACCCGAGACGTCAGCGATCGCGAAGCCGCGCCACGATCGCGCCGCGTCCACCGAAGCGCGTCGGCGCCGTCGCGAAGGCCTCGACGTAGGGTGCGGCGCCGCCCTTCGTCAGCGCCTCCACGCACGCCTCTTCGAGCACGCCGATGCCGCCTTCGCTGTGCGCGCCTTTGCCGTGGATGATCAGCACCGTGAGGCGCGACTTCATGCGCGCGTCTTTGACGAAACGACCGACCACCCGCATCGCTTCGTCGCGCCCGAGCCCGTGCAGATCCACCCGCGCCTCCGGGGTGAGCTCCCCGCGCAAGAGCAGCAGCAGCGTGCGCTCCGCCGCGCCTTTGCGTTTCGCCTCCACGCCGTGCTCGTCGCGTCGGATCTGGAAGGACACGCCTTCGACCACGAGGCGCTCGAGGCGCGCGCGTGCGGCCTCTTCCGCAGCGTCGCGATGCGTCCGCTCCGCCACCGCACGCGGGCCACGCACGCCGGAGGCCTTGGGCTTCTTCGCTTTGCCGCCGGGAGCCGGCGCGCCGAGCGGTCGAACGTCGCCGAACGCGTCGTGGAAGGCCACACGGTCGTCGTAGGGATACGACGCGAGCGGTCCGCTCTTCGCCGGATCGAGCGTCAGCAAGTCGGCGACTGACCCCGCCGACTCGGTAGAGAAGTCGCGGGTGAGCTCGGGCGTCGCGTTCGTTCCTGCGCGCTCGGTCGGCGCCGCGCTGCGCTCGGTCGAACGCTCCGTCGAGGCACGCGCAGTCGAAGCACCGCGAGGTTCCTGCGCGGTCTTCCCCGCGCTCTTCGAGGCGTCGGCCTTCGCGCTCGTGGGGATCGCGCTCGCCTTCGCAGCCTCGCTCTTCGCCTTCGCGGCCTCCGCGACCTTCGTCGACGCCTTCACCTTCGCGGCCACGAGCGCGCGCGTCGCTTCGAGCTTCTTCTGCTTCACCGTCTCGGCGAGCGCGGCGAACGGCGAGCCCTTCGACGGCTCCTTCGCGCCTTTCGAGCGCGCGTCGGTCGCGAGCTTGCCGTCCGGCGTCGACGCCTTCGTCGAGCTGCCCTGCTTCGAACCGCCGCCGTCCTTCTTGGCCATTGCGCAACCGTGCCGTCCGCCCCCGACCCCGGCAAGCGACCTTGACTTGTCGACCCCCGGGGTCTAACTAGCGCGTCCCACGCGGAAGTGGCGGAACTGGCAGACGCGCAGGATTCAGGTTCCTGTGCCGGCAACGGCGTGGAGGTTCGAGTCCTCTCTTCCGCACCGAATCCCGAGACCCCGGTCTCGGGATTCTGCTTTTGGGGCCCCGCGATCGCCGTCACGCGCCGCCGTCACGCGAGGTGCTCGCGCCTGCGCGCGCGTCCTACCTCGCCCGCCACGAACGTGTTCGAGTCGGCGGGGTCAGCCGCCGACATGGTGATCGAGTCGGCGGGGTCAGCCGCCGACATGTGTCGGGAGCAGTTAGTCAAGTCCGGGTCATGAGCACTTAGAGATGTCCGCCCGC
>ERZ761602.2118-NODE-2118-length-32535-cov-5.118227_pt1 | contig 32535 bp, 16 predicted proteins | sample MGYA00512165_ERZ761602 | MGnify/ENA primary metagenome ERZ761602 (study PRJEB28899, sample SAMN02445085) | bioreactor sludge metagenome | biome: EBPR sludge; isolation source: Thorneside wastewater treatment plant | place: Australia: Brisbane, Thorneside...
TTCGCCTTGGCCTGCAGGTATTGCACCTCGCTGCCGATCTTCTGCTGCCACAGGCCGGCCTGCTTCTCGTACACCTTGCGCGCAAGCTCCACCTGCGCCTCGGCCTGGCGGATGCTCTCACGCAGCGCATCGGTGTCGATGTCCACGATGAGCTGGCCCTTGGCCACGCTCTGGCCCTGCTGCACCAGGATGCGGCGCACCTCGCCGCCCGCGGTGGTGTACACCAAGGCGTTCTGGTCGGCCCGCACGCTGCCATGCGCCTCGGTCCAGTGCGCGAAGGGCCGTGCCTGCAGCGCGTAGGTCGTCACGGTGGGGAGGGTGCGCTTCAAACTGGGGTCATTGACCGCCAGCCAGCCATCGATCTCCGCGATGGCCTTGTTGAGCTTGTCGCGCTCGGCCTTCAGCGAATCTCGTTGGGCCCGCTTCGCCGAGAGCCGCGCATCAGCATCGGCGTTGCCGCCGCCACAGGCAGCGATGAGCGCCACGAGCGGGAGCATGAGGAGTGAACGACGCATGGTCATGTGGATGTTCATTGTCCGGTTCAGTAGAGGTCGAGGGCCTTGCGCAGGTCGGCGCGCGCGGTGAGCAGCTCCACCAGGCGCTGCACGTACTGCTGCTGGGCGATGAGGTTGTTGGCGCGCTCCTGCGTGAGCTCGAAGCTGCTGGCCGCGCCATTGGTGAACTTGATGCTGGTGCGGTCCAGGATGCTCTGCGAGAGCAGCAGGCTGCGCTCCTCCGCGCGGTAGTTGTCGAAGGCGGTGCGGGCCTGGCTGCGGGTGCGCTCCACCTCGGCCAGCAGGCGCTGCTCGGTGGCCGTGCGGTTCACCTCCACCTGCTTCAGCGCCACCTGGGCCTGCTTCACCTTGTGGTGGCGGTTGCCGCTGCTGAAGATGGGTACGGTCAGCTTCATGCCCCAGAGCGTGGTAGGATAGAACGGATAGGCGCCTCCGGGGTCGAAATCGGGGCCGTTCCACACCTGCTGGTGGTTGAGGAAACCGGCAAGGCTGGGCAGCGCCTTCGCGCGCTCGTTGCGCATATTGAGCGTCTGCAGGCGTATGGTCGTCTCAGCGCCCTGCAGTTCGATGTGCTGGCCGGCATTGAAGTCCTGTTCGCTCAATGCGGATTCACCCGGGTCGTTCACGATGGTGCGCAGGTCGTCGGAGAGCTCGATGGGCGTGCCCTGCGGAACCCCGAGGGTGAGGGCCAGGAGCATACGCGCCACCTGGGCCTGCTGCTGGAAGCTGCGCTGCTGCGCCTTGGTCTGATCCAGCTGGATGGTGAGGCGGTCCACATCGGTGCTCTCCATGAAGCCGGCGTCGAGCATGGCCTGTGCCTCGCGCAGGCTCTGCTCGATCAGGGGGATCCCTTCGCCGGCCAGGCGCGCGCCCTCCTCGGCGGCGAGCACCCCGAAATAGGCCTTGGCCGCCTGGTTGCGCGCATCGGCGCGGGCCTTCTCCAGGTCCTCGCGGCTCTGCTGCGCCAGCGCCTTGGTAGCCTGCAGGCCCACGAGGTAGCTGCCATCGAATATGAGCTGCGAGAGGGTGACGCCCGCGCTGGCATTCCAGGGCAGGCCGAACTGCGCCGCGATGTAATCGGGGCCCTGGCCCGGTGCGAAGAAATTCGGGATGAGCTGCGTGGGCACATCGATGAAGTTCTGCAGCTGCGCCTCGCCGTTGATCTGCGGCAGGCCGATGGCGGTGATCTCCTTCACCTTGTGGCGGGCCTTCTCGGCCTCCAGCTCGCTTGCCTGCACGGCATAGGCCTGCTTCGCGGCCATGTCCTGCGCCTGCTGCAGGCTCAGCCGCACGGGGCCCTGGGCGCTGGCGGCGAGGCCTGCTGCGATCACGATCGTGGTCAATGGCGTTCTCATCAGGCGCGTTCTTTCTTGGCTTTCTTCTCCAGGTAGGCTACGCCCTTCTTGCTGGCGATGCCGCGGATGTGATACTCGAAGTGCTTCCAGAGCACGTCGCTCAGGTTGAACCGGTCGGTGGGGAACACCCGGCCGTCCCAGGTGGAATCGATGCGGGCGATGTAGAGGCGCGTGATCACCTCCACATCGAGGTCCTCGCGGTATAGCCCTTCGGCGATGCCCTTGCGCAGGTTGGTGCTCACGCAGGTGTGGATGTCTTCCTGCTCGCGCTGCTCCATGATCTCCCAGGCCCTGGGGTGGTACTTCTGCAGGTCGAACTGCACGCTGGGGTGCATGTTGCCCACCTGCGCCACGATGAAGCGGGTGATCTCCTCGTTCTCATCGATGGCGTTGAGCCCGCGCGCGCAGATGGCGTTGATGGTGTCGCGATGGAAGCCGCACACCGCCGTCACCACCTGCTCCACCAGGTCGTTCTTGTCCGTGAAGTGCCCGTAAAGCGTCTTCTTGCTCACGCGCAGCTGCGTGGCCACGTCATCCATGGCCAGGCTCTTGATTCCCAGGCGCATGAACAGCTTCAGCGCCTGGTCCAGGATCTCCTGTTTCTTGGGGTCCATGCGTTCAGGTTGCAGGTGCGGCGGAAGGGAGGTCCGGCGAAAGCGGGCGCAAAAGTAGACCGCAAAACACGATGGAAACGTTTTACCCCATCATTCGTTTCCACCGCTCATCACATTCCAAGGCAGGCCAGCGCCTCCGGGGCGGGGCCGGCGCGCCAGCAGGAGCGGGAGCGATGGCTCAGGAGCCCGCCACCCGCTCCAGGAGCTTGGCGTAGTAGGAGTCGCCGATGGGGATGGAGCCCTTGCCATCCTCCATGATCACATGGGGTGCCTCGATGGCCTCGATGCGGTCGAGCCGAACGATGAAGCTGCGGTGCACCCGCAAGAACTTGTCCGCTGGCAGCCGCGACTCGATGCTCTTCATGGTGCCATGCACGATGTAGCGCTTGTCCTTCACATGCACCGAGAAGTAGTCCTTCAGGGCCGAGATGTAGTAGACATCCTCAAGCGGTACCCGCACCTGGCGGCCGCCGTGCTTGAGGAAGAGCGGACCGGCGGCCTCCCGGGTGGCCAGCTCGTGCAGCTGATCGCGCTCCCGGCGCAGCTCCGCATCGTGGGCGTGCTTGTGGAGGGCCATCTCGATGCTCGCCTGCACCTCCACCGCCTTGAACGGCTTCACCATATATCCATAGGGCTCGGCGATGCGCGCCCGGCTGATGGTCGTCTCGTCGCTATAGGCCGTGAGGAAGATGACGGGGATCCCCAGCTGCTCGCCGATGACCATGGCCGCCTCGATGCCGCTCATGTCGCCCTTGAGCATGATGTCCATGAGCACCAGGTCAGGCCGGTCGGCCTCCGCCCGGTCAATGGCCCCCTGCCCGTCAGCAGCCGTGCCTACCACCGCATGGCCCAGCTGCCGCAGGGTCTGCTCGATGTCGCGGCGCACGATGGCCTCATCCTCCACCACCAGGATCCGTACCGGCATGCTGTGATCTGGGTTAAGTACCGCGGCCGCCGCTCCTGCCTGCACCGGAAGCCACCGCAACGATACGCCCCCAGCCGGCCAACCGCAAGGGCATTAGACCAAAAGGCAACGGATTTCGACAAGGCCCGTGGCAACGGGGCAGCGCGGACCCGCCTTCGCCGGTCGCCCGCGCGTCAGCATCTTTGCCGGCCATGCGCGTTGAGCGCGCGGCCAACCCCATGCAGCCCACGCCCATCAAGTCCGTCCTCGACGACATCGCCCTCACCGGCACCACCCTTGCTGTGGCCGGCTGGGTGCGCACCTTCCGCAACGACTGCTTCATCGCGCTCAACGACGGCAGCACCATCCGCAACCTGCCGTGCGTGATCGATCCGGAACAAGCCGCCCCATCGGCCCCATCATGGCATGGCCGGCGATCGTGGCACTAACCCCGGTGGGTTATTGACGGTACCGCTCGGCCCACGCACCTTCGCAGCGTGACCGGTCGTGCCCTCCTACTCCTGCTTCTGCTAACACCCTGGAACGGCGTAAGGTCGCAAGCCGGCAACATCGGCCGGTTGCAACGAGAGCTGGCCAACACGCGCCTGAGCGATGCCGACCGGACGCGCAAGCTGGAACGCCTGGCGTGGTACCAGCGCGATACGGACCCGGTGAGCGCGATGGAGGCCGCACAGGAGGCGATCGCGCTAGCCGAGCGCCTCAACGACCCTTCGTTGCTGGGTAGTGCGATCACGCGCCGGGTGGCGGCCAGGCAGACGAGCGGATACTATGGCGGCGAGGCGGCGGAGCTGGCACGGGCCGTGCAACTGCTCACCCAGCACGGACCACAGGAGGACCTGGGTTACGCGCATTGGTGCCTGCACATCGACCGCTGCGAGGAAGCTGGCGAGGACAGCGTGGCGCTTGTGCACTACGCCAAGGCGCTCGAAGCGTTCGAGCGCCACCGTTCGGCCACGGGCCTCTACTGGGCACTGAGCGTTACCAAGTATGGTGGATCGGCCGACCCGGAAACGGTGCAACGTGCCAGCGATCGCATCGCGGAGGTCATCACCGCCTCGCGCGACACCTTCCTGCTCATCCAGCTGCAGCTGGACAGTGCCATGGAGGCCATCACCACCGAGGCGTTCATGCGCACCCTGCACCATTGCGCCGTTGCGGAAGCGCTCATCCAGCGCACCGGCGCGCTCCTGCACGAGCGCGCGGCCTGCCGCATGCGCGCCTTCGCCGCGAACGAACTGGCCGATCAGGACCTGGCCCTGCGGAACGCCCTTCGGGCACACACACTGTCCAAGGCGCTGCGGTCGAACGCCATGATCGTGGAGACCGGCCGGGAGCTCGCGGAGCTCCACATCGACTTCGGTGATCGCGCCTCAGCGCTGGAGCATCTGAAGGAGGCGCTCGACCTCCTGGAGGGGGTCGAACAGGCGCACGTCAAGGCGACGCTGCTGGGCACCTATGGTGCCTGCCTCCTGGAGCTGGGCAGGCTGGATACCGCGTTGCGGTCCCTGCAGCGGGCGCTGGAACTGGTGCGCGGCCCGCAGGCGATCTACATGGTGCAGGGCGAGCGCGTGGAGGAAGCGGCCATCCTGTTGGACCTGGGCAAGGTATGCCGTCGGCTGGGGCGCTTCGGGCAGGCCCGGGCCTACATCGAGGAGGGCCTCGCGCTCGCCCAACATCCCGGGCTGCGCATCGATCGGGCGTGGCTGCGGGTGGAACAAGCGCGGATCCTGGCGCATGGCGATGCGGCCGATCGCCGTGCCGCGCTTGGCGACCTGGACACCCTCATCACCCTAGCTGCCCGCGAAGGCTGGCTGGAGACCTGGCGCGATGCCCTGTTCGCACAGCACGAAGTGCACCAGGCGAATGGCAGCGCGCCGGAGGCACTCGCTTCCCTGCGGCTTTACCTCACCGCCAAGGACAGCCTGTTGGACCTCGAACGCATCAAGGACCTGAACGCCTTGAACGTCCGCTTCGCCTCGGAACGCAAGGATGCCGAACTGGAAGAGCTGTCCGCCACGAACGCCGCGCAGGAAAGCGAGCTCGCGGCCCACCGCCGGCGCAACCTGTTGCTGGCCGCGGGCTTCGGCGTGGTGGCCGTGGTGGGTGCGCTCCTCTTCCTGCTCCTGCGCAACGCACGCCGCAGCCGCCGTGCGCTCGCGGAGAAGAACGCGGCCATCCTGGAGGCGCAGGCCCGGCTGTTGGAGAGCGAGCGGGCGCGCGAGGCCTCCGAAGTACGCACACGCATCGCGCGCGACGTGCACGACCAGCTCGGCAGCGACCTCACCAAGCTTGTGCTGCTGAGCACCGAGGCCAGGGAGCTCGCGCAGAGCGATGTACGGGCCGTGCCCGCCCTGGCCGACGACATCGAGCGCATCGCCGGGGAGGCCAACCGCTCCCTGGGCGACATCGTCTGGTCCATCGACCCGCACCACGACTCGGTCGCGGGGCTCACCGAGCGCGTGCGCGCCCATGCCGAGCGCATGCTCAAGTGGAGCAAGGTGCTGCACAGCATCGAATGCACGCACGAAGGCGCGGATCGGACGCTGGACCCGGCGGTGAAGCGCGACATCTACCTGATCATCCGCGAAGCACTGAACAACGCGATCAAGTATGCCAAGGCCGCGCATATCCGCGTGATGTTCCGAACCTCGGCCACGCGCGCCGAGTTCCAGGTGGAGGACGACGGGATCGGAATGGATGCGAACCGCGGTCACGGGAACGGCATGGGGAACATGCGGGCGCGGGCAGAGCGCCTGGGTGGAACGCTCCAGGTACGGAGCGGGGCTGGAACTGGAACATTGCTCACCTTCGCGGTCGTTTTGCCGCCCGAACCGCATGCGTGAACCGTGCCGCTCGTTGATCACTGCGCTTTGGCTCATCGCAGCGTTGTGCTGCAACGCTCAAGCTGACCTCGATTCCCTCCGATCGGTGTTTTTGGACCGGTCCAGGCCGGACAGCATCCGATTCACCGCATTCTACGACCTCACCTGGGACGGTTACCTCTTCAACGCTCCGGATACCGCCGAGGTGATGGCGCGCAACCTGCAACGCGATGCCCGGACGAAGGGCAACACCGTCTTCGAAGCCAGGGCCAGTGAACTCCTCGCTGCCGTGTGGTACGTGCGTGGCGATATGCGCACGGCATTGTCGCATTACGACACGGCGCTCGTACTCCATCGGCGCAATGGCGATGCCGAAGGACAGGCCGACGTGATCAGCAACATGGGCAGTATGCTCTCGTACCTCGGGGAATTGGACTCCGCGCTTACGCTCTACGAAGAAGGCCTCGCACTTCATGAGCGTTTGGCCGACAGCACCAGCATCGCCAACGACCTCAACGCTATCGGACGCGTGCAAATGCTCCGCGGCGATCATGGCAAGGCCGTGGACCTCTACCAACAAAGCCTGCATATCCAGGAACTGCTTGGCAACAAGCGCGGCATCTGCACCTCGCTGGCCAACCTCGGCGGCCTGTACCTCAATCAGAGCGACTGGAACGAGGCGCTCGGGTACTACCGTCGTGCAGCAGCGATGGCGGAGGAACTCGATGACCAGCATCAACTGGGCAAGCAACTGGAGGAGATCGGCTCATGCCTCGAAGAGCTGGGCGATACCACCGGATCGATGCAAGCCTACCGCCGCAGCGAAGTGATCAGACTGGCCATCGGCGACCACCACGGACTGGTGAACGTGCGCAACCGCTTGGCAACGCTTCTGCTCGAACAACACCGGCCCAGTGAAGCCAAAGCCCTCTTCGAGCAGAACGTGGCGATGGCCCGTGCAGAAGACCTGCCATACGGGTTGGGCAATGCGCTGGTGGGCTTGAGCACTATGCTGCTTCGGGAAGGCAACCCCGCCCGTGCGCTCGCAATGGCCGAAGCCGCCGATAGCGCCGCTACACGCGCCGAGGAGCTGAACCTGCAGCGCGATGCTGCCGCTGCGCGATATGCGGCCTTGAAGGCGCTCGGTCGCTGGCAAGAAGCACTAACGGTGCACGAGCGGGTCGTGCTGCTGAACGATAGCATCCTCCGCGAAGAGAACCAGCGCGAATTGTTGCGCAGCGGGTTCAAGTACGCCTATGAGCGCGCTGCGGAATCTGACAGCCTGCGCCATGTGGCCGAACGAAGGTGGACCGAAGCGAAGCATCGTGAACAACGGACGTGGCTACTCGCCTTGCTGGCGATCGCCGCAATACTGGGCACTGCAGCCTGGCTGCGCTGGCGGTACACGGCCCGGGCCAAACGCGCCATCGAAGCCGCACAGGAGAAACTCGTGGTGAGCGAACGCGCACGCGAAGCCGCCGAAGTGCGAACGCGCATCGCTCGTGATGTACATGACCAATTGGGTAGCGACCTCACGAAACTCGCCCTGCTCAGCAGTGAAGCGAAGGCCTTGGCCAACGAGGACCCGACGGCGCTTTCCGAATTGGCCGCAGACATGGAACGCGTTTCCACTGAAGCGAACCGCTCACTTGGCGACATCGTCTGGGCCGTGGACCCCCATCACGATTCGCTGGCGGGACTCACCGAACGTGTGCGCGCCCATTGTGAACGTATGCTCCAGTGGAGCCATGTGGCCCATACCATCGATTGCGGGCATGAAGGTCCCGACACATCCTTGGACCCTGCCACCAAACGCGATATCTACTTGATCCTCCGCGAGGCCCTGAACAATGCCATCAAATACGCGAATGCAGAACACATCCGTGTGGTCTTCAAGACATCCGCATCGTTCGTCCAGTTCGAGGTGTGCGATGATGGCATTGGAATGAGCGGTGCCCCCATGAGCGGTCATGGACTCAAGAACATGCGCCATCGGGCTGAACACATCGGCGGCTCATTGACCATTGCCAGCGATGCCGGATCAGGAACGTGCATACGGTTCCGCGTGGACCTATCGCCCGCTTAACCCACGTGGGTTATTTCCACGATCGGAATGAAGTTGGACCTTCGTTGCATCCGACGTGTAAGATCCGACCACCGACCATGAGGATGCTCGCTCCTGTCCTGTTCCTGCTTTGCGCAGCAGCATCAGTCCTTGCACAGGACAGTACCCTCATCGCAGTGGAGTCGCTTTTCCCCGCGAACGGAAAGGCGGGCCGATGGACCGATACCGTGCGGGTCGATCAGCTGTTGGACAGTGCGAAAGCGTGGGTGGCCACCGGCGAAACGGAACGATCGTACAGGGCAGCGCGCCTCGCTGCCGACGCGATCACCGCCATCGACGACGGCGGTGACAAGAGGCTGCTGGACCAGCGCGCCTTGCAAGCCGCCAAGGTCGAAGGGGTCGCCCACCACTATGCCGGCCGGTATGCCGAAGCCTTGGCGGCCTTCACCACCATGGAACGTGTGGCCGAGCGCATGGGCAATGACAAGTTGCGGGCGGCCGCCATGAACTACCAGGCCTATCAATACCGCGCCACGGACGACATCCCCCGTGCGAAATCACTCACGCTCCAAGCGTTGGCCATCCTGGACAAGCTGCCCGAGGATGGTAACCTGGCCAACACCTATTCGGGACTCGGGACCATCCTCTTCGATGAGGCGGACCGGGATAGCGCATTGCTCATTCAACGCAAGACTCTCGCCATCACCGAGCGTATGGAGCTCCTCAACCATGCGGCGCTGTGCCGCATGGACATCGCCGAGATCCACATGAAAGAGGAGCGCTTCGACAGTGCCTTGCACTACTTGCGAATGGCCGCCGCGGAGCTCCGGAACGATGAGAATCTCGGCCAACGGTGCATCTACCTCGGTCAGTTGGCACGAGCCCTTTGTGGCGTCGGCAAGTATCAAGAGGCGCGTTCGATACTGCTGGAAGCCGAACGTATCGCCCTTGAGCTGGAGAACAACGAGTACCGATCCCGTACCTACGAACTGCTCGCGCTGGTGGCAAGCGCCACCGGAGAAAGTGCACAGGCCTTGTCCTATCTGGACAAAGCCCGAACAGCTCACACGAACGACCTCGATATCGAAAAGACACAGGCGATCACCGAAGTGCGCATGAAGGCGGAGCAGGAACGCGAGGCCGAGAGGGTGGCCGCTGAACTGGCTGAGGAAAAGCGCAAGAAGCGCAATGCACTGCTCGGCGGCGGTCTAATTCTTGTCATCGCCGCGCTCGGGTTCGGCCTCTACCGCAACAGCGCACGCAGCGCCCTTGCCATGCGCGCCAAGAATGAAGAACTGGTGCGCGCACAGGAGCAATTGATCATCAGCGAAAAGGAACGTGAAGCCTCCGAAGTGCGCACCCGTATCGCCCGCGACGTGCACGACCAACTCGGCAGCGACCTTACCAAACTCGCCATGCTGAGCAGTGAGGTGGGCATCGTACTGAAGAACGATCCCGTTGCGCTGGCACGTACCGCACGGGATATCGAACGTGTCGCTGCCGAAGCCAATCGATCGCTCGGCGATATCGTTTGGGCCATCGACCCGCACCACGACTCGCTCGCCGGGCTTACCGAACGGGTGCGTGCCCATGCCGAACGGATGCTCGAATGGAGCCACGTCAAGTACACGATAGACTGCGTGCATGAAGGGCCCGATGTGACCCTTGATCCAGGAACGAAAAGGGACGTCTACCTCATCCTGCGGGAAGGGCTGAACAATGCGATCAAATATGCCAAGGCGGAGCATATCGGGGTGGTGATGCGTACCGACCAACGGTCCATTCGCCTGGTGGTGGAGGATGATGGCAAAGGAATGGGCGACAAGGAACAGGCGAGTGGTCATGGTCTGTCCAATATGCGGGCACGTGCCGAACGCATCGGTGCACGCTTGAGCTTAGATGGTACCAAGGGCACCCGGCTCCAGCTGGACCTTGCCCTCACCACTTGATATCCAGCGGGAAACGCTATCTTGCCCACATGGCAAGCGCCCCGGTCCGTATCGTCATCGTGGAGGACGATGATGAACTGCGCGAATTGCTACGTCGCCGTATCGAACGGGCCGATGGGCTTCAACTCGTGCGTACGTATGCCAGTGGCGATGCGTTCCTGGAACACATCGAAGAGCTGACGGCGCAGGTGGTGCTGATGGACATCAATATGCCCGGTAAGAGCGGGATCGATTGCGTGCGCGAAGCCAAGGTGGTGAAGCCCGAGGTGCAATACCTGATGCTCACCATCTTCGAGAACCCGGCCTACATCTTCCAGGCCCTCTGTGCCGGTGCCACGGGTTACCTGTTGAAAAGCACCACCACAGAAGAACTGCTCGAAGCGATCCACGACATCCACAATGGAGGATCGCCCATGAACAGCGCCATCGCTCGTTTGGTGGTGAGCAGCTTCCAGCAGGAGACCCGGCAACAGATCAACGACGAGCTGCTCACCGACCGGGAGAAAGGCGTACTCGATGGCCTCGCCTCCGGATTGCAGTATAAAGAGATCGCCGCAAAAGCGGGTATCAGCACGGAGACCGTACGTGTGCACGTGCGGCGCATCTACAGCAAACTGCAGGTGAACGGGCGTATGGAGGCCGTGCGCAAGGTCTACCCCGGGCGATAGCGCGTACTACACACGGGGTATTGCCGGGCCAGCACGGCGCAGGCACTTTTGGCCAAGCGTGGATCATCCACCAAGGCCAGCATGTACCGTCGTACCCGGCACCACCTCCTAGCCGCCCTCCTCGCATGGGCCATGGTGCTGAGCGTTACCGCACAGGACCTGGGCGCCATCGGCAAGGAGAAGCCGGTGCGGATCAACGGCAGCCTTTCGGTGATGGGCGGGCCCTACTTCTACAGCGGTGACGGCACCCCGCGCAACGAGCCCTTCTGGTGGAACACCACCGGTGCTGTTACCCTGAGCCTCTATGGCTGGCAGGTGCCGGTGAGCTTCAACGTGGGTTCGCAACAGCGCACGTGGACACAGCCCTTCAACCGCTATGGCATGAGCCCCTATTACAAGTGGGCAAAGCTGCACTTGGGCTACCGCAGCATTCGTTTCAACCCGTACACCATGGCCGGGGTGCAGTTCTTCGGCGCAGGCGTGGAGCTGGAGCCGAAGGGGTTCCGCTTCGCCGCGTTCTACGGCCGCTTCAACAAGCCTGTGGCGCAGGACACGCTCGCCTCCATCGCTCCACGGCCGGCTTACGAACGCACCGGCTACGGTGTCAAGGTGGGTGTAGGCAACCGGCGGAACTACTTCGACGTGATGGTCTTCCAGGCCGAGGATGACACCACCTCCATTCCCGAGGTGGTGAGCAACGATCCCGCATCGGCACCTAAACAGAACGTGGCGCTCGGCGTTAGCGGCAGACTCACTCTAGGCAAACGCATCACCTGGCAATTCAATGCAGGAGGCAGCGCCATGAACGAGGACCTGCGCGCACCAGCCATCGTGGCCACCGATGTGCCCGCTTCCTTGCAGGGCATCTTCAACCCACGCCTGGGTGCGAAACTGTTGCTCGCCGGCCACACCTCCCTCACCTATGCGTACAAGATCTTCAGCTTGCGCGGCGAAGTGAAGCAAGTGGATCCGGACTACCGTTCACTCGGCGCCTACTACCAAGCGGCCGATCTGCGCGCCATCACCGTTGCACCGAGCCTCCGCCTGTGGAAGAACAAACTACGCCTGAGCGGCAGCTACGGCCAGCAGCAGGACAACTTGAGCGGCCGCAAAATGGCCACCTCGGTCCGTCGCATCGGCTCGGCCAACGTGAGCTGGAACCCTTCACGCACGTACGGTGCGGATATCAACCTCAGCAACTACGGCATTGAACAACAAGCCGGTCTGCGCGCGCTCAGCGATACGTTCCGCGTAGCACAGGTGAACCGGAGCATGACGCTTTCGCAGCGCTATGTGCGCACCAACAGCCACCGCACGTTCACCATCAGCCTCACCGGTGGCCTGCAACAACTGCAGGACCTCAATCCCTACAACACCTTCGTCACCGCCGAGAATGAAGTGATCTACGGCAACCTCTTCCTCAATCGCACCCGAAATGCAGACAACCTTTCGGTGAACGGGGGCATCAACTTCAGCCGCAACACCTCGGCCATCAGCAGCTACATCCTCGTAGGGCCCACATTCGGCATCTCCCGCACCATGGCCAGGCAGAGGCTCACCGGTGCGCTCTCCGCTTCATGGAACGCCGCCCTGCAGGATGGCGCCAACGCGGGCAACACCGTGAACGCCAACACCACTTGGCAGTATCGTGTAACGGCGATGCATCGCTTTCAACTCACGGTGAACGGCCTGTTGAACAGTACCACGTTCGTGGCCTCCCGCGAATTCACCGAAATACGCCTGCTGGCCGGTTATGTGTTCGTGTTCCAACCCAAGACCTAGTGCCATGGCCTACCGAGATGCCTTGCGCTCTTCGCTGACCGCTCTCGCGCTCCTCACCATCATCGGCGTGCGCGCTCAGCTGAACCCGCTGACGTTGAGCACCACGGTGAACCCGCCGTACACCGCGAGCTACGTACAATACTTCCAGAACCCGCAGCAGATCTCGGTCTTGATCCACAACGATCTGCCAGGAGCCGTTGCGCACGATATCTACCTCGCTGGTTCCATCAGCACCATGGATGGCAGCATCTCGGTCACCATCGAGGGTGGCCAGCCGTGGAACGCTCCACCGCTCAACGTCCCGGTCGGGTTCACAGCGATCTCGGGCACGGACCTCCAACCCTTCGTTTCCAATGCAGGCGGCCAACTCCAGTATACCGGCATCACCGAAGAGGATATCCGGCTCGGGCTCCTCCCGGAAGGTGAATACCAGATCTGCCTCCAAGCATTCGACTATTTCACCAACGCCCCGCTGAGTGCAGGTGCGCCCAGCAATGGCTGCTCCAATGTATTCACCGTGGCCTATCCCCCACCGCCACAGTTGCTCGCTCCGGCATGCGACCAAATGGTGCAGGGTGCCCAACCCCAATCGCTGCTCTTCAACTGGATCCTACCCTCCGGTCCGCCGATGGGGGCCATCATGCAGTACCACTTCAAACTCGTACTGCTGTCAGAGGAGAACGCCATCGATCCCCTGTCGGCTTTGCAAAGCTCCAATGATCCGGTCTGGGAGGATGATGTGATGAGTGCGCAGGTGCTGTATACACAGCTCATGCCCGCGTTGTTGACCGGTCGTCGGTACGCGTGGTACGTGCGCGCGGTGGACGTGAGCGGAGTGCATGTGTTCCAGAACGATGGCTGGTCCATGCCCTGCACCTTCACGTGGAGCGGCGATGCCGGTTTCTCCTTCGCCTTTCCTGTCGTTGGTGATACGCTCCCCTGGGACTTCCTGCCCATCGTAGCCCGCTTCGATCCGTACCGCGATGACATCACACAGTTCAATAGCGAGCTCACGTTGATCCATGTGGGCGGTGAACAAGCCACTTACCAACGCGAGGTGATCTGGGCCGATGGGCCGCGCGAGTCGCAGGAGGATGTGCTTGGCACCCCTGTGACCGAGGACCAAGCGCGCCACATCAACGTGTACAAACGGCCTGGAGAAGAGAGCGTGATGTACTTCGAGAGCGGCGAGGAACACGTGATGAACGCACAGATCACGCTGAGCCCAGACAACGGTGATCCCATCAGCGGATACATCGATGGAGGGTTCGCCTCCGGCATGGGCACGCCACGCATGATCAGCCCCGCGCACCAAGCCGTGCTGCCACGCAACGGCGGTAATGCAGAACAGTCCGGCTTCGCCGCTGTGCCATTGCGCTTCAAGACCGCCGAACCACCAGTAAGCCTGCTTCCGCCCTTCCCGATCATCCAGAACGTGGATGGGCTGAGCACCCAGACCGACGGCCGCATCTACCAACGCTGGCGCATCGATGTTTCGAGGACCGCTGATTTCGACCAGACCGAAGCCACGCACAGCGAGCGTATCGGGAACACATTGAGCCTGCTCAACAGCAGTTGCGACCTGCCCTGCATGCTGGCCGAACTGTACAAGGAGGTCACCTACGATTTCACACCGAACGCGGAGGGCACCTATTACTGGCGTATCGTCTGGGTGACCGACCACAACAACGCGTTCAGCGCTCACTACCGCGCTGGTCCCACGTATAGTTTCACCATCGGCGAACCAGAGGACTGGGACACTGACGGAGGTGGAGGAGCGGCGCAAGAAGAAGAGATCCCCGCAGCGGAATGCCTGGCCGAAAGCCGACGCGCACCAACGCCCATCATTGAGCGCAACGCCGTGAATACCACCCAGGTGGGCGACACGGTGCAGGTGGGCATGTTCCACATGCGCATCACCAGCATCCTGCACGGGGCTGGCAACCTGGCTTCTGGCGAAGGTTTGATCTCCGTGCCAGTGATGGACGCGCTGCTCCGTGTCCGGTTCAGCCAGGCGCTCATCAACGCGAACAAACGGCTGTATCAGGGCGAAGTGAACGCATTGTACGACAACGAAGGCGTGATCCCGCCGGCCTTCATCCAAGGTGGCTCGTTGGCAGCGGGCTTCAGTCCGCAAGCTGCGCAGGCGTTGGACGACTACCTGAATACCGCCGGCCGTTTGATCAGCCAATTCAGCGGTGCTGCACCCATGGGGTTGCCGCTCGGCGTGGATAAGGAAGTACCAGGCATCGGTCGCGTGGTCATCGGCATCCTTGGCATGCAGTTCACGGACTCCATCGCGCGGATGAACGCAGGCATGTCCTTACCCGTGCATGAACTGGGCACCTCGCTCAGCTTGGGCAACATGGCGATGCCCTTCCACCCAGGCGGCTTCGGCGACCTCACCGAAGAAGCCACGCTCTACCTACTGAGCGACCTTAACATCGACCTCGGCGACGACACATTGAAGTTCAAAGGCGCCCGCTTCTCCGACGGTTTCACCACCGTACAGGATAGCGGCACCTTCGTGGCGTGGGACTGCAACGGCTTCCGCGCCGTGACGTTCGATGCGGAATACCGCTTCAGCCGTGAGAAGCTGCGCGAAGACCTCGCGAACGGCGAAGATGGACCGCGGAAAGTGATCGGTGCGCTACGTGTGCGCACCGGACGTGGTGGTCTCATGGGTCGCATGGACATGAACACAGCCTTCCATCTGAATGAGGCGAAGAGTTGGGGATTCGATGTCCAGGAAGCGTGGATCGATCTGGCGAGCTACACCAACCCACCGGACATGCAGTTGCCACCTGCACACTTCCTGGCCAGCGCGCACATGCAGGAGGATGGCACCGTGGATCCCGCGTGGACCGGCGTGTACGTGGAACGCACCATGCTGCGCCTGCCACCGACCATCGAACGTTTCCAAGGCACCGGTCGCGTCACCGCGCAGGTGGACGACTTCATCTACGAGTTCGGAACAGGTGTTTCGGCGCAGTTCAAGGTGGCCAACATCCTCGACGCCAACGAAGGCAACCTCGATGGTTGGGGTTTCTCGCTTGACACGTTGCAGATGGACATCGTGGTGAACACCTTCAGCCAAGGCGGATTCAAAGGACGCATCAAGATGCCCTTCACCGATACGTTGCTCGTGTACACCGGTATGATCCAGCACGATCCGCAGACGGAGGATGTGCGCATGGAATTCCTGCTGCACCCGGATGGTACGCTGAACGTTCCGATGTACGTGGCGCACGCCGAACTTTACGAAACCAGCACCGTGCGCGCCATCTTCGGAGATGCCAGCACCGGCAACAGCGCGCGTGCCGAACTGAACGGGAAGTTGAGCATCGATGTGAACGCACCCGCTCAACTGAAGATCAACTTCCGCGACATCGGTTTCCAACAACTCTACTTCCAGACCAACGACCCGTACACGAACGTGGACCAGAGCGGTGTATTCTCGCTTGTGAGCCCGCAGAAATTCCTGGCGGATGACAGTCCGGAACTGGATGACGAGGAAGACAGCTCCGGCGGAAGTTCCGGCGGTTTCCCGGTAAGCATCACCCGGGTGACCACCGAACGGCGCAATTCCGAAGGGGGCGTGATGGCAGGCATCGGGTTCGATATCAACCTGGACCTAAGCGGGCAGACCAACATCTTCGTAGCCACCACGCGCATCGCGGTGCTCGGGCAGCTCAACACCACGGCCATCCACCAATGGGGCCATCACAGCATCGAGTTGGATTCGATCGGTGTGACCGGCGAGACCGGTGCGGTGAAGATCATCGGTGGCCTGCGCTGGTACCACGATGATCCCGTCTATGGCAACGGCATCAACGGGCTGGTGAACGCCTGGTTCATGAAAGGGGCTTTGCAAGTGCGTGCCGCCGCGCAATTCGGAACGGTGAACAGCATGCGTTACTGGTACGCCGATGCCATGTTCGCCAAGGAGGGTGGCTTCTCGCCCGGGCAACCTTTCAACGTTTACGGCTTCGGTGGTGGTGCGTGGTACCATATGCGCCGGACCACTGACCTGCCGAGCGCACAACAGGTTACACAAGCGACGATCGCCGCTCAGGATGATGACGACTACACTCCTGGCCTCACGCTCACCAGCATCCGGTTCGTGCCCGACGCCGCCATCAGCTTCGGATTCCAGGCCACCGTCATCTTCGGCGATGGCGCCAGTGGTCTCGCGTACAATGGCGATCTCACAGCTGGCATGTCATTCAGCGAAAGCGGTGGCGTGAACACGGCCTTCCTCAACGGCAACGTGTACATGATGAGCGAACGGAACGATCGCACCTACGTGCCCATTCGTGGCAGCGCGGAGATCACCTTCGACTTCCCCAATGATGTCTTCCAGGCCAACTTCGCCATGAAGGTCACCATCGGCAGCGGCCTTGTCACGGGGACCGGGCCGGACGACCTCGCAGGTGCGGCAGAATTGTTGATCACGCCCGATACCTGGCACCTCTTCGTGGGCACACCGCAGACGCCGGTGGGGCTGGACTTCCTCGGTCTGTTCTCCACCACCAGCTATTTCATGGTAGGCAAAGGGCTCCCCGATCCGCTGCCACCGGACTCAGCCGCCGTGCTCGCGTTGCTCGGCAGCACCGACTTCAACTGGCCTGCTGGCGTGGATGAAGCGAATGGCATCGCATTCGGCGCGCGTGGTGCCCTGGACCAGCAGTTCGACTTCTACCTCCTCCGCATGCATTTGCAAGCAGGCCTGGGCTTCGACATGGCCTTCGTTTCAGCCGCCAACATGACCTGTGAGGGCATCGCCGATCCAGGCATTGCGGGATTCTACGCCACCGGTCAAGTATTCGCCTACCTCGGCGGAAGTGTGAGCCTTCATGTGGACGTGTGGTTCGCCGAGGGCGATTTTGAGATCATGAACATCGCTGCCGCAACCCTGCTGCAAGGAGGCTTCGCGGACCCCAACTGGGTACGGGGCGAAGTGGGCGGACGCTACAGCATCCTGGGCGGAATGATCGACGGATCGTTCAACTTCCCGTTCTCCGCGGGCCATCCCTGCGACAATTTCGGTGCGGGCGCTTTAGCAGGTCTTGATCCCATAGGCGACATCACTCCACGACACAACGACGGCATCACACCGGGCAGCACGCCCGTGGATGTGGGCGCGAATTGTGAAGTAGCGTTGAACATGAAGCTCGACACACCGTTCAACATGAAGGAATATCGCTCCAATGGAAGCTCATACTGGCGTACGTTCCGATTGGTGCTCGATGGTGTGAGCTTGAAGAAGTCGGGTAGCGAACAGCAGACCACCCAGGCGATAGCTCCTTCGAAGGATCAAGTCCTGGCCATCCCCTCTCGTTACCTCGACCCACTGACCAGATACACGTTCAACGTGCGGCTGCGTGCAGAAGAGCGCAACAGCGAAGGTGTTTGGGCAACGGCAATCACCCAAGGTGAGCAGGCCATTTGGGACACCACCGTCACGTTCAAGACCGGCGAAGGTTTGAAGGAGATCCGCGAACAGGACCTGCTGTACACTTATCCCTTCATCGGCCAACGCTATGTGCTTCAGGACGAATGCCGCTCCGCGATCATCCATTGCAAGGCCGATCTGTCCGGGCAGGATGCGATCTTCGGACAGGCGGTAGCGGGCCGGGTCCGGATCTACAAGATGATGTTGACACCGCTCGCCGGCGGGCCAACGATCACCTGCCCCATTGCGCCTTACCTGAACGAGAACACACCGACCACGCTCTCCTTCGCATTGCCGCAATTGCTGAACAGCAAGACCTATGTGGCGCAGGTGATCTACCGGGATAGTCTGGTGCAGTCTGGCACCGGGCCACAAGCGTACGTCCCGTTGGCCGACCTGGGCATGATGTCCACCGCATCCAGCAGCACGAGCACCACCAGTCAACAAGGCCACACCTTCCACCTTCGGCAGCGAAGGTTGACCGGGTACTCCGTGAGGGCGAACGAGAAGCTGCTCTTCACCTATTACTTCCGCACATCGGCGCACAACACCATCGCTGCCAAGGCGGCCGCGCTCACCAACAGCACCACCTTCCTCGAAAGCGATGGCGCAACACCACCTAGGGAGACACTGCGCCCGGATCTCCAAGGTGAGTCCTTCGATGTGTTCGATGTCAACGGCTATACCTCACCCCAGAACACCAGCTTCATTCTACCCCCGCTGATCTCTCTCAGCGATGCGTTGACCGATGTATGGTCCATGCAATGGAGCGACCCCGTGTTGTATGACTATTACGCGGAGATCGAAGCACGCAATTGCAGCTCCATCGATCTGATGCGCAGTGTCACCTATAACGCATTCGGTGTACCGCGCTACAGCGATACACCTTCCGCTCCGGGGATCCCGCCGTTCCAGACAGTGAAATGGCGCGTTGGAAACCCGACCCGACAGCCGCTCACACCTGACGAGACCGTGCCGTTACCCGCCAATGGCCTTGTGGCCCAGAACACGAACAACCTCGCAGTAAGCACCGGGGCTTCTACAGCATCCGTGCGGCTGGACCACACCACGGCCATTGTGGTACGCAACGACCATCAACGGTTGCTCACGATCACAGCCGACGTCATCGCGAACTGTGGCCCTCTGCAAGCACCACCGCCGCCCGCTGAGGATTACGGAACGATGCAGGAGCCTCTCCGCAGCATGGTCATCCGCTTCCAGAACTCCGGGTTCAAGCGCGCCTATCGCGGCAACTACCGCGTGCGCTTCAGCTTCCACCCTCCACCCACATGCATGCCCTTCACCGACTGGAACCAGCAGGCGGCGGTTAGCCACGGCGAAGCGGTGTTCAACCACACGCTGGGTCCAGTGGCACCCGTGAGCCAGTCACCGCTCTCACCGCCGGGCAGTGGCGTCATGCAAACAGCACCTTGATCATGCGCCCTTCCATCCTTGCCCTCCTCTGCTTCGCACTTTGCCGAACGGTCGCCGGTCAAAGCTTACAGACCACGGCCTTCAACACCGCCGATTCCGTCATCGTGCGCTGGGCACCTAGCAGCGTACAGGCTTGGGAGCGCTTCAACCGCTACGGCTGCCGTATCGAACGTGTGGACGTGGCCACTCCAGAGCGGAAGGTCCAACGACTGAATGCCGACACGCTCAAACCAATGTCCTTGGAGGCATTGAAACAACGCCTCGCTGCCAACAGCCATGCACCCATCATCGCACAAGCCCTTTATGGCGCTGATATACGACCCAACACCGGTGATGTGCGCGCGCAGATGGACGCCGCCGACCAGGCCACCATGCGCTGGTCGCTGTGTGCGTTGTATGCCGATATCGATCCCGAGATCGCCAATGCACTTGGCTATCGTTGGGTGGACAAGAACATGAGCGCGACCGGCTACTACCTGTACCGGGTGATCACACTGGACCCCCAACAAGCGGACACGGCCATGATCGCCATCGACCGGAAAGACGGTGCGCATACCATACCGCATGGGCCCGCGCTCAGCGCGCAGGAGAAGGAACACACAATCACCCTGCGCTGGGAGCGCGAGCAGGTGAAGAGTTCGTTCAGCGCCTTCTGGATCGAACGCCGACAAGGGACCGGCGCCTGGCAGCGCTTGAACAATGTGCCCTTCGTGCCCATGGACAATGAACGCGGTGCGGCCACCCACCATGCGTATACGGACACCACCATCATTCGCGACTATGTTGCCTACCAGTACAGGGTGCTGGGCATCACGCCTTTCGGGATGATCAGCAGTGAAGCACCGGTGGTGACCGCGATGGGCCGCGATCGCACCGCGCCACCGAACCCAGTGATGCAGCGCGTGAACGATGAGAAGGGCAAACTGGTGGTGTATTGGGATCTGCCCGGAACAACAGCGGACCTGAAAGGCTTCCGCGTGGAGAAGACCTACCATACCAATGCTGCCTACCAGCCCTTGCACCGGGACCTGCTACCACCTTCCACCCGGCAATTCACGGACACCTCCTCCTTCCTGATCGGCCAGAACCACTTCAGGGTGTGGGCCGTGGATACCGCAGGCAATGCCTCCGTTTCCATGAGTGGATATGGTGTGCTTGCGGACTCCGTCGCGCCCGCACCACCCATCGGCCTGAAGGGAAGCATAGACACCGCTGGCGTGGTGACGGTCCATTGGCCATGGGGGAAAGAGCAGGACCTTTTGGGCTACCGTGTCTTCTTCGCCAACGCCGCCGATCACAACTTCAACAACCTTTCACCCGAACCTCAGCAGGACACCGTGTTCCACGATACCATTCCACTGCGCACGCTCACCAAACACATCTACTACAAGGTGGTGGCAGTGGACAGGAACTTCAACCATAGCCCACTCAGCGCGGTTCTCCATCTGGTGAAGCCGGACCAGGTGGCACCGGTCGCCCCCGTTATCGAGCGCTATGCGGTGAACGACAGTGCAGTGGTGATCCATTTCATCCCCAGTAGTAGCGATGACGTTGCAAGGCACATTCTGCTGCGCCGCTCCCCAGTGGACACCACATGGCGCGAGGTGGTCGCTTGGAATGCCAGTGAACAGCGGCGCACCTGGACCGACCGAACGGTGACGGCTGCCGCAGCATACACCTATCTGATGCAGGCCGTGGATAGCGCCGGCAACCGATCGCCACGTTCGGTGCCCTTGGAAGTGCGCATTCCGCAGCGCCAGGAGCATCCTGCGGCTGAAGCGGTCAAAGCAGTGGTGGTCGATGATGTCATACAAGTGAGCTGGGCGCCACCGACCAGACCGGTGAAGCACTATGTGATCTACCGCTCCAAGAACGGCGCGATGGCCAACACGGTGGGTTCGGCCGGATCGGATGCCACCACCTTCGCCGATGTGCGCGTGCCCGGTAACGGTAGCTACCGCTATGCCGTCAAAGCCGTGTATGCTGATGGCGGCTCATCTCGCATCGTTGAAATGCCCGGCCCCGTAGAGGTGAAATAGCATGTACTACGCATGTGGTATTGATGCGCTCTCGGCAACCCGGGTACTTCGCATCATCCAAAGCGAAGTACCATGCGATCCCTACTCGTTCTCCTTCCGCTCGCAGCTCCGATCGCCGGAACTGCACAGACCGTGGTCTCCGGCGGTGGTGGTCATCATGCCAATGCCACGACCCGTATCTCCTACACCATCGGGGAACCGGTGATCGCCACGGCAGGTGCCAGCAATGTGGTTCTCACCCAAGGCTTTCATCAACCCTGGGCCGACATCTCCACCCCTGTCCATGATACCCCGGCGAACACCAGCGTCATCAACGTGTACCCGAACCCGGTATCGCACACCCTGCACATCGCATGTGAAGACGCTGCGGACGCACAGCAGTACTTCCTGCACGACGCTGCAGGACGCTTGGTGAACGAAGGACGCATCACATCCGCGATCACCGATCTCGATATGGAAGCCTACGCTAGTGGAGGTTACATCCTGCGTGTGCTAGGCAACGACGATACCACCCTGAAGTCCTTCAAGATCTCCATCACCCACTAAGCCATGAAGAAGTCTATTTCCCTCCTCTTCGCCTTCGCACTCGCTACGGCCATGTGGGCCCAAGCACCGCAACGCATCAACTACCAAGCGATCCTGCGCGATGCAAGTGGTACCATTCAAGCGAACACCGCCGCGACGCTGGGCATCGCCGTGCTGCAGGGCAGCAGTAGCGGCACCGTGGTGTACAACGAGAACCATGCGGTGACCACCAACACCTTCGGCCTGGCCAACGTGGCGATCGGTGGTGGCACGGTGGTCAGTGGCTCGTTCGCCAGTATCGATTGGAGCAATGGACCCTGGTTCGTCCGCACTAGCGTGAACGGCACACCGATGGGCACCACACAACTGATGAGCGTGCCCTACGCCTTGTTCGCAGAGACCAGCAACACACCCGGGCCGATAGGTCCTGCAGGCCCTCCAGGTCCGCAGGGGGTCGCCGGAGCAACAGGCGCTACCGGGCCCGCCGGCGCTACTGGACCCACAGGCGCCACAGGTGCGCAAGGACCACAGGGGCCTCAAGGTGCCCAAGGACCTGCAGGGCCGCAAGGACCCGCAGGTGCGGATGGGACCGGGGTAACCATCCTCGGCTCGCTCACCAACGTGAACCAACTACCTGGTACGGGCGACCCCGGTGATGCCTACCTGGTGAACGGCAGCCTGTATGTGTGGAGCAACAACACCAATACATGGGAGAATGTCGGCTCCATTCAAGGGCCGACCGGGCCGCAAGGACCTGCGGGACCACAAGGAGCCACGGGGCCAGCCGGTGCTACCGGTGCCACGGGCGCCACAGGGCCAGCGGGCCAGCAAGGGGCGACCGGCGCCACAGGTGCGACCGGGGCCGCGGGTGCTGACGGCCGCACCGTGCTCAATGGAACGACGGTACCGGCCAGTGCCCTCGGTGCCATCGGCGACTTCTACATCAATACCACGAGCACTATGATCTACGGCCCGAAGACCGCTGGTGGCTGGGGCGTCGGAACATCGCTTGTGGGTCCACAGGGGCCGCAAGGTCCTACTGGTACTGCGGGTGCTACTGGTCCTCAAGGTCCACAGGGGGTTACGGGAAATACAGGCCCGGCCGGAGCAACAGGACCGACAGGGCCCATCGGGGCTACCGGTCCACAAGGTGCTACGGGTGCGACCGGGGCCGCCGGCGCTGACGGCCGCACCGTGCTCAACGGAACAACCGCACCAGCCAGTGCCATCGGTGCCAACGGCGACTTCTACATCAACACCGCGAGCACTATGATCTACGGCCCGAAGACGGCTGGCAACTGGGGCGTCGGAACTTCTCTTGTGGGTCCACAAGGGCCGCAAGGTCCTATTGGAACTCCGGGTGCTACCGGCCCTCAAGGTCCACAGGGTGCTGCTGGTGCCACGGGAGCACAAGGCCCTCCGGGTGCCACAGGCGCGACCGGAGCACAAGGCCCACAAGGTGTTGCAGGCCCTACTGGTGCAACAGGCCCACAAGGAACTCCGGGTACTAATGGTTCCAACGGAACGGATGGAAAGACTGTGCTGAATGGTACGACGAACCCGGCCAGCGCTGTTGGTTCCAATGGGGACTTCTACCTCAACACCACCACCAGCACACTCTTCGGCCCGAAGGCAGCGGGCGCTTGGCCTGCCGGTGTTGCGCTCATCGGGCCTGTTGGTCCGCAAGGCCCTGCTGGACCTGCTGGCAGCTCGAACGCATGGGGCATCACGGGCAACACGGGCATGGTGTTGGGCACCAACTTCATTGGTAACACGGACAATGCACAGCTCGAGTTCCGCGTGAACAATGAACGCGGCGGCTTCGTGACGCCCAGCGGCACTTCAACATCCTTCGGTCACCGCGCGCTGATGGCGAACAGCGGAAGCAACAACACCGCCGTAGGCAAGAACACGCTGATGGCCAATACCACATCATCAGGGAATACGGCCATGGGTGCATTCGCCCAAGAGGGCAACATCACCGGTGCAAACAACACGGCACTCGGCAGCAACGCGCTACGCAGCAACGTGGATGGATTCTCCAACGTGGCGGTTGGAGCAGGTGCCATGCGCAACGCCGTAGCACGCTGGAATTGCGTTGCTGTTGGCGATAGTGCACTGCTCAATAACGGCATCGGCGCCACCTACGACCCGATCGACGGCCCTGCAGAAGCAGTGGAGCAGACCGCGGTCGGAAGCAAGGCGCTGTATGCGAACACAACGGGTACGCGCAACGTGGCCGTGGGCTTTGAAGCCCTACGCAACAACGTAAGCGGCGATGCCAACGTGGCGGTGGGCCGCAATGCCTTGCGCCTGAACACCAGCGGCGGCTCCAATACGGGTATTGGGATCAACGCATTGAGCAGCGTGGCAACACAGAGCGGGAATACCGCCCTGGGATCTTACGCGGGCAGTGGCCTTACCATGACGAACAGCTCTTATGTGGGCAACAATGCTTATCCGACCGTTGCAGGACTGAGCAATGCCACAGGACTTGGCTACCAAGCACGGCCCACTGCAAGCAACTCAGCGCGCGTGGGCAACACCGCCGTCACCAGCATCGGCGGCTACGCGAGCTGGACCACCCTGCCGAGCGATGGCCGTTTCAAGAGCAATGTGCTCGCCGATGTGAAGGGCCTCGACTTCATCCTGCGCCTGCGACCTGTGACCTACAACGTGAATGTGCAGGCGCTGGCAGAACACCTCGGTGAAGACCGCCGAGTGGATGCCAACGGCAAGGTGGAGACCGTGCTGCCAAGTCCGGAGACTATCGCCGCCCGAGCGGAGAAAGCCGCCGTGCGCCAAACCGGCTTCATCGCCCAAGAGGTGGATGCTGCCGCACAAGCCGTGGGCTTCGACTTCAGCGGGGTGGACAAGATGAGCGACGGCGACGCCATGCTCGGCCTCCGCTACGCCGAATTCGTAGTTCCCCTGGTGAAAGCGGTGCAGGAGCAGCAAGCGATCATTGAACGGCTGGAGAAGCGCATCGCAGAGCTGGAGCGACGTTAACCCGCACGGGTTATTGCCCCGCGCTGTGCGCTAACGGAGCTTGCACCCGGATCAGACCGGACCTGCAAGGCCATGCGCCCGCGATCATCTTCGACTTCGTTGCTTTGGTCCACAGGGCTGCTGTTGGCCTTGACTGCGTGCGCCAGAACGGCACCTCCGGCCGTGCGTAGCGTGACCGAGGAACCGGATCCGCTTCAACAAGGCCTATCGGAACACCTGGCAGCCCAGCCCGACTTGCCCGCGTTGCCAGCCCTGGAGGAACGGTCGGTCAGTGGGTCCTCGCCCAAGCATGTGGAGTGGACCGATCCGCAAGGGCTGAAGGCCTCCATTCGGAACGACGGCATGCTCCTTTCGCCCACAGATGAAGGGGAGGCGCCATGGTCCGTGTCCATCCTGCTGCATCGCATCGGTCGCTCCGATGATCGGTTCCTTCCGGTGACCACGCCCGTGGTGGAGCGATCGGAACAGCGCACGCTGGCACGGCACGGCCCTTTCGATGTGGAGCATGTGAACACCGCCGAAGGCATTCGCCAGAATTTCATCCTGCATGAACGGCTGCACGGCACCGGACCTGTGGAACTGTTCCTGTCCGTGGCCGGTGGCCTTCACCCCATGGATGATGGGCAGAACTCGATCTCGTTCACCAACGCCCGATCGGTCAAGGTCCTTCACTACAGCGAACTGTGCGTTTGGGACGCCGATGGCGATACGTTGCCCGCCCAGATGACCCTTAGCGGTGATACCATCCGCATCACCGTGGATGATGCGTTGGCACACTACCCCGTGACCGTGGATCCACTGGTGACCACACCGGTGTGGACCATGGACGGTGGACAGTCCAACAGCGAGTTCGGCTGGAGCGTGGCCTCCGCCGGTGATGTGAACGGCGACGGATACAGCGACATCATCGTGGGGCAGCACCTCTACGACAATGGCCAGACCAATGAAGGCCGCGTGGTGGTGTACCATGGCAGCGCTTCGGGGCCATCCACAACCCCCAGCTGGACCTACGAATCCAATTCCGCATCGGCGCAGTTCGGGTATAGCGTATCCACGGCCGGTGATGTGAACGGCGACGGATACAGCGATGTGATCGTGGGCGCGCCCTACCTGGACAACGGCCAGACCGATGAAGGACGTGTTTATGTGTTCCATGGCAGCAGCAGTGGGCTATCGGCCACGCCGAACTGGACTTACGAGCGCGATCAGGCGACGTCCTATCTGGGGCGCAGCGTGGCATGCGCCGGCGCTGTGAACGGCGATGGGTACAGCGACATCATCTTCGGAGCACCGTTCTTCGACTCGGGCAACACCAACGAAGGCAGGGTCTTCGTCTTCCACGGCGGCGCTACCGGACTGCCCGGCTCGGTCACCTGGATCACCGAAGGCAACCAGGATGGTGCGAACGCCGGAGCCAGCGTGGCATCCGCCGGTGATGTGAACGGTGATGGGTACAGCGACATCATCTACGGCGCACCGCTCTACGACAACGGCCAGACCGATGAAGGACGAGCGGTGGTACACCTGGGCAGCGCCACCGGTCTGCTGGCGGCCGCGCACTGGACCGTGGAAAGCAACCAGGCCAGCGCCAATGCCGGCACCAGCGTGGCCAGCGCTGGCGATGTGGACAACGATGGGTACAGCGATGTGGTGGTGGGTACACCGCTTTGGGATGGCGGTCAAACGGACGAAGGCCGTATTCAGATCGCCCGTGGCGGCGCCTCCGGTCTGACAGCGGTGCATCACAGCCTTGAGTCCAATAATGCTGGCGAACAGCGCGGGACCAGCGTGGCTTGTGCGGGTGATGTGAACGGCGATGGTTACGCCGACGTGATCTCCGGCTCGCCGCTGCACGCCAGCGGGGGCAGGATCGACCTGTTCAACGGCATCGCGGCGGGGATCAGCACCGCACCCACCACGGTCCTCAGCACACAGCCCAATGCCCGCTTCGGACGCAGCGTGGCCAGTGCAGGTGACTTCAACGGCGACGGCCTCAGTGATGTGATCATTGGTGCCCAATTCCACGATGGCACCCTCACCAACGAGGGACGCGTACGGTGTTATCCCGGTGCTGCCGCGTCCATCAGCAGCACGGCCGACCGCACGCTCGCAGGGTCTGCCGGATCATTCTACGGCAGGACCGTGGCCAGTGCCGGGGATGTCAATGGCGATGGATACAGCGATGTCATCATCGGTGCACCGGGGGGAAATAGAGCATATGTCCATTATGGGTCTCCGGTGGGCCCCTCGTTCGTGCCTGACCGTGTTTACTATCAGATGGCGATCGCCGGCTTCGGGTACTGCGTATCCGGCGCAGGCGATGTGAACGGCGACGGGTTCAGCGACATCATCATCGGCACTGAGGCAGGAGATATAGTGCATGTTTACCATGGCTCTTCCGCTGGCCTTCCCACCACGCCGAACTGGACGGTTTCAGGCACGGTGAACACCCGCTTCGGGTTCAGTGTGAGCTGTGCGGGCGATGTGAATGCCGACGGCTATGCCGATGTCATCATCGGGCAACCGGACCACAATACCGGCGCAGGCCGCGTAACGGTGTACCACGGAAGCCCCACAGGGCTTAGCGTCACACCCGATTGGATCTCGGCGCCGTTCGACGCACCGCACCTGCCGAACAGCTACTACGGAGAAGGCGTGGATGGGGCCGGGGACGTGAACGGCGACGGCTACAGCGATGTGATCATCGGTGCAGGCGGCTACAACTCGGACCGTGGGCGGGTGGTGATCTTCCATGGCGGACCAGGTGGCTTGCCCGCAATGCCCGCGTCCATCTACGACCATACGGTCTCCGGGCAACGATTCGGCTCGAACCCCCACAGCGGCGCCTGTGCCGGTGGCGCCGGTGATGTGAACGGGGATGGCTACAGCGATGTGATCATGGCGCGAATGGGCTTCCAGGCGTACATCCATCACGGTGGTCCCGCTGGTGTGTCGATCGCTCCATCTTGGAGCTCCTTTCTGGGCGGAGGGGGCTTCTACGGCGCCACGGTGACCAGCGCGGGCGATCTGAACGCCGATGGCTACAGCGATGTGGTGGTCAGTGAATGCGCAGTGGGGGCCAGGATCTACTTCGGTGGGCAATGGGGATTGGGTGGCCCCATTTTCGGGGCGCCCACCAACTTGCCGGACCTGACCATCTTTGGCAGTGGCTCGCATAGCGCGGCTGGTGCGGGTGATGTGAACGGAGATGGGTACAGCGATCTGTTGATCGGTCAATACACGTCGAACATCGCCGTCGTCCACTTCGGCAATACCAGCTCAAACCTTGCCCGAGGCCACTTCAGGCTCTATGAGACGGACCTTACCACACCGATCACTGCAGCGAACATCCCCATCCCGCAATTCGGGGCCGGGTTGTTCGCACGCCCCTTCCTGGGCCGCACGAGAACGAAACTCGTCTGGGAGACCCGGATCCAGGGTGCCGCCTTCAGCACCGGCAGCAATGGCCTTGTGAACAACAGCACCGCGCTCACGGCCGAGCAGGCCACCTTCACCCCCGGTGCTGTGGCCGGCGTGGAGCTGAAGAACCTGATCGACAAACCCGGCGGCGGAACGGGGATCACCGCCACCAAAGTGCGCGCCCGTGTGCGCTTCGATCCTGCCACGGCCATAACAGGCCAGGTCTTCGGCCCATGGCGCTATATGCCCGGCTACCTCGACGGTCTGGGCACACACAACAACGTGCCGCTGCCGGTGGAGCTATTGCGCCTCGACGCGACCTGTTCGAATGGTACGGTGCAATTGGCGTGGGCCACCGCCAGTGAAGCGAACAGCTCCCACTTCGTGGTGCAACGCAGTGCGGATGGTTCCCATTGGACGGATATCGGCCAGGTGACAGCAGCAGGCCACAGCCATCAACAGGTGGACTATGCCCACCATGATCCCGCACCCACACCAGCGGCCGTGCTCTACTACCGCCTTCTGCAGGTCGACCAGGACAGCCAGAGCACCACGCTCCCAACGACCAGCGTCTCGTGTATCTCGAACACGATACGGATCTTCCCCAATCCAACCGAGGACCTCATCCGGGTCGACGCGGCTGCCATGAGCGAAGATGGTGCTCGGTACACGGTGATCGATGATCAGGGCCGCACAGTGCGCAGTGGTTCGTTGTCCCTCGCCGAAGCGCCAACGCCCATCTCCCTGGCCTCCTTGCCCCAAGGTGCCTATATCCTGCTGATCCTGAACGATGGAGGCGAGGCACTGGCCGCCGAACGCGTGATCAAGCGCTGACGGCCCAGCGGTAGCAGCGATCCGTTCGGTGACGCGCCGCCTTCGTTCCTTTGCGGCCAGTTCGGTCGGAAGCAGGCATTCCCATTGTCTGATCCCTGATCCTCTGATCTTCTGATCCATGCACTCCATCAAGCACGTCCTCGACGACACCGCCCTCACCGGCACCACCCTCACCGTGGCCGGCTGGGTACGCACCTTCCGCAACGACCGCTTCATCGCCCTCAACGATGGCAGCACCATCCGCAACCTGCAGTGTGTGATCGATCAGGAGCAAGTGGATGCTGCCACACGCGCGCGTTTCACCACCAGCTCGGCCGTGAAATGCACCGGCGTGATCGTGGAGAGCAAGGGCACTGGCCAGCGCGTGGAAATGCAGGTGACCGCTGTGGAAGTGCTGGGCGACAGCGATGCGGAGAAGTACCCCATCCAGCCCAAGAAGCACAGCCTGGAGTTCCTGCGCGAGAACGCCCATCTGCGCTTCCGCACGAACACGTACAGCGCCATCTTCCGCATCCGCCACCAGGTGAGTTTCGGCATCCACGAGTACTTCGACCAGCAGGGCTACAACTACTTCCACAGCCCCATCATCACCGCCAGCGATGCCGAAGGCGCCGGCGAGATGTTCCGGGTGAGCACCCTGGACGCGAAGAACCCGCCGCTGAACGAGGACGGCAGCGTCAATTGGAAAGAGGACTTCTTCGGCGCAGAGAGCCGCCTCACCGTGAGCGGGCAGCTGCAGGCGGAGCTGGCCGCGCTCGCCTTGGGCAAGGTCTACACCTTCGGGCCCACCTTCCGCGCGGAGAACAGCAACACCGCCCGCCACCTCGCCGAGTTCTGGATGATCGAGCCCGAGGCCGCCTTCCTCGACCTGAAGGGCGACATGGACCTGGCCGAGGGCCTGTGCAAGCACCTGATCGCCCGCGTGCTGAAGAACAGCATGGACGATTTGCAGTTCCTGGATGCACGCCTGAAGGAAGAGGAGGCGCAGAAGCCGAAGGAGCAGCGCAGCGAGCTCGGCCTCATCGACCGCCTGAAGTTCGTGCTGGACAACCCCTTCGAGCGCATCACCTACACGGACGCCATCGACATCCTGCTGAAGAGCAAGCCCAACCAGAAAAAGCAGTTCCAGTTCCCAGTGGAATGGGGCATCGACCTGCAGAGCGAGCACGAGCGCTACCTGGTGGAGAAGCACTTCAAGAAACCGGTGATCGTCACGGGCTATCCGGGCCAGATCAAGGCCTTCTACATGCGCACAAACGGCCCCGGCGACTTCGGCTATAGCGACAAGGGCACCACCGTGGCCGCCATGGACGTGCTCTTCCCCGGCATCGGCGAGATCATCGGCGGCAGCCAGCGCGAGGAGCGTCTCGATGTGCTCGAATCACGCATGAAGGCGATGAACGTACCCGCCGAAGAGCTCTGGTGGTACCTGGACACGCGCCGCTTCGGCACCGTGCCCCACGCAGGCTTTGGCCTCGGATTGGAGCGCTTCGTGCTCTTCGTTACGGGCATGGGGAACATCCGGGATGTGATCCCGTTCCCGCGGACCCCGAAGAGCGCGGAGTTCTAGCCGCTACTTTCTGCGCCACACGCTTCCGTTCCGTGTATGCACGGCGCGTACGGTGCCGGCCTCTTCCGCGGCCTGCAGCTGCCTCAGGGCCTGGGCGTGCGTGATGCCCAGCATCACCGCCACCTCTTCGGCACACCAGGAATGCTGTGTTGCGAAGAGCTCCGGCAAGGTGCTGGGGCGTGGGTTCGGAGCTGCTGCAGGCAAAAGCTTCCTCACCGCCTCCTCGAAGGTGGCATAGGGCCGCGCACCGTACACCAGCTGCCGTTCACCCGCCTCGTTGCTGAAGATGTAGGTGGGGAAGCCGCGCACGCCGAGCGATCGCGCCAGCGTGAGGTCGGCTTGGAAGAGCGCGTTGGCGGCACCGGTGTAGTCGGCCTCCAGGCGCGTTACATCCAGCCCCGCGAAGGCGGCCGATTCGGCGATCACGGGCCACTTGGTGATGTTCTTCTTCTCCACCAGCACCTGCTCGCGCAGGCGGCGTAGGAACACCAGCGCCTTGGCAGGGTCCTGCAGCTGCGCGGCCTTGAAGGCGATGCTCGGCGGATAGCTGCTGGGCAGCGGATCCTCCAGCCACACATCGCCGATGATGGGCATGTGGTAGTGCGGGCTCACCTCGTCCCAATGGCCGGCCACATCGCTGGGCTTGCCGATGCCGCCGCTGTTATACACGTCCCACGAGGGCAGCAGGCCGCCCATGTGGTACTGGATGTCGATCGCGTCGCCGTACTCCGCCTTTAGCCTGCGCAGTTGCGGCTCGGCGCCCCAGCAGCTGCTGCAGATGGGGTCGGTGAAGTAGAGCAGGGTGATGGGCTTCACGGTCTTGGTCCGTGGCTCATCGCTGGTGACGATCGCTTCGGGGTCCGTGCCGGGCACGGCACACACGCCGGTGTCAGGGTCGCAGAACAGGGGATTGGTCGTGTTGGTCATGTCGGTGGTGGGTTGTGCGCAGCCCGTTGCGGTGAGTGTGGAAAGGGCCAGTGCGGCGAGTGCGGTGCGTGGCATGCTTCAGGCCTTGTCGATCTTCACGCTGGTCATCGTCAGCGAACCGGCCAGGGGCTTGTCGTTGAAGAGCATGGCGCGTTCGTCCTTCCCCTGCAGGGCGAGGGTGTAGAGCAGTGGGATGAAGTGCTCGCCGGAATTGATGGCCAGGTCGAAGGCCTTGCCTTGTGCGTGGAAGTTCACCAGCGAGGCATGGTCGCCGCTGAGGATCGCCTGGTTCATGCGGGCGCGCGCTTCCACCGCCCAGTCGAAGGCGTAGCTCTCGCTCAGCTTGTCCCAGGCCACCAGGCCCAGGTTGTGCACCATGTTGCCGCTGCCGATGATGAGCACGCCCTTGTCGCGCAGCCGGGCGATCTCCTTCGCCAAAGCGTAGTGCTGCTCGGGCTTCAAGCTGTAGTCGATGCTCATCTGGATCACGGGCACATCGGCGTTCGGGTACAAGTGCTTCACCACGCTCCACGCGCCATGGTCCAGCCCCCAGCTGTGGTCCAGCCCCACGGTGGTGCTGGTGATGGAACGCTTCACCTCCTCCGCCAGTTCCGGACTGCCGGGCGC
>ERZ761602.2120-NODE-2120-length-32462-cov-4.664270_pt1 | contig 32462 bp, 20 predicted proteins | sample MGYA00512165_ERZ761602 | MGnify/ENA primary metagenome ERZ761602 (study PRJEB28899, sample SAMN02445085) | bioreactor sludge metagenome | biome: EBPR sludge; isolation source: Thorneside wastewater treatment plant | place: Australia: Brisbane, Thorneside...
GCAGCTGCGCCGCGAGGGCATCTCGGTGACGACCATCGGACTTGGGCTCGGCTTCAATGAGGACCTCATGACGCGCCTGGCGCAGCGCAGCGACGGCAACACGTACTTCGTCGAGCACAGCGGCGACCTGTCGCGCATCTTCGCCGCGGAGCTGGGCGACGTGCTCAACGTCGTGGCGCGCCGGGTGGTGATCGAGATCGATTTCCCCGCGGGGGTTCGCCCGCTCCAGTTCGTCGGCCGCGAGGGTTCGATCCGAGGCCAGCGCGCCGAGCTTTCGCTCAACCAGCTCTACGGCGGACAGGAGAAATTCGCCCTCGTGGAGGTGGAGGTCGCGCCCAAGGCGGCGGGAGACGAACTGGAGATCGCCCGGGCGCAGGTGCGCTACGAGAACGCCCTCGACCAGCGGGCCGCCACGGTGGCGGCGTCGCGCCGGATCCAGTTCAGCGGCAACCGCGCCGAGGTCATCCGCTCGGCCGATCATCGCGTCCAGGCCGACTACGCGGCAAATGCGCTCGCGGTCGCCAAGGACGAGGCCGTGGCGCTGGTCGATGCCAACCGGCGCGATGCGGCGGCCGGGGTCATCCGCCAGAAGGCAGCGGAGCTGAAGGCGCTCGGCGAGACGTACGGCAATGCCGCGGTGGGCGCGCTCGCGGCGCCGGCCCCGGCGGCGGCGGCGCGCATCGAGGAGGGCGGACTGGATAACGCGGAGCGGAAACTGTTTCGCGCCGAAAGCGCCCAGATCCGGAGCCAGCAGGCCACGGGACGATAAGGCGAAAGCGCCACCGGCTGATTCCCGCGCCTTCACCTTTCGCGAGCCCGCACCCTGGCTGCCACTTCGGCCAGGGTGCGCTTCGCCGGGCAGGACCGGACGTACCCCCCCGCGACCGCTCCCCGCTTGCCGCCTCCTGTTCCGACCCGCACAGTCCCATGGCAACGCCTTACCGTCCTCGAACCGTGTCGCCTTCCTCGCGCCGCATTCTCCTTTACTGGCTGCTCCTGCTGGTGCCGACCCTGGTGGTGGGAGGCGCGGCCATCCTGCTGCTGGTGCGCGAGCGGGATCGCATCGTCCGGCAGCAGGCTTACGCCGAGGAGGCGGGACGTGCGGCGGTGGCGACGCGGGCGCGGCTCGTGGGCGAGACGGTCGAGCTGATTGTCGGCGACGTGCAGGCCGGCCTGCTCGACGCGCTCGCCGCGGAGCCGCCGGCGGACGTCGACGCGCTGCTCGCGCGCTGGGAGGCGGGCAATCCGCTCGTCGCGACCGGCTTTCGCGCCGCCGCCTCCGGCGGGTTTGCCCGGCCGGATGCCCGCACGGCGGGTGAACATGGCCGCGGCTTCCTGCGGCGTTTCCAGGAGTTGTTTGGCGAAAACCTGCCGTGGCGGTCCACGTGGGCGGCTCCCGCGCCGAGTTCGCCGGCGGAGCAGAAAATTTCGGCCCTGCCCCTGCTGGAGAACGCGGCGCGGCAGGAAGTCTCCCGCAATGTCGCGCAGGCCCAGTCCGCGCGCCGCGACGTGCAGCAGCTCCTGCGCAGTGCCAGCGAGCCCTCCCCCGGGAGCGATCTCGCCGCCAACGCCGCGGTGCTCGACGCCCGGACCGCGCCGGGTGCGGACGAATCCGCGGCGGCCGCGGCGGGTGCCCCGCGCCCGGCATCCCGGGTCGCGGAGGGCCTGGCAGCGTTCTCGAGGGAGTCGACGGCCTCGATCCGGCAGCGCAGCCAGCAGGCGGCTCCGGCGCTTCCGATTCCGGCTCCCGCGGCGAAGGCGGCGGCGCTGGTTGACCGGCGCGGCTGGGCGCCGGTGGCGCGGGAGGGGCGCTACCACGTTTTCGGCTGGGTGCAGCCGGGCGGGACGGGTGACGTTCGCGGCGTGGAACTCAACCTCGGGGCGCTCGTCCCGCGTCTCGCGGGAGCGTTGCCCGCCGACGTGGCGGAGGGCGAGGGATACGCGCTGCGTGACGAGCGTGGCCGCGTCCTGCACCAGGCGGGGGCGGTGGCCCGGGCCTCGGAGCCCGCCGTGCGCGTGCCGCTTGCCGCCACGTTGCTGCCCGGATGGGAGGTCGCGGGCTACCTGCCGGCGGCGGGGCCGAAGGGAGGCGGCGGGCCGGGTTTCCTCGGCCTGAGCCTGCTGCTCGTCGCCATCTTCGTGACGGCGATCCTCGCGGGCGGCACCCTGCTGCTGCGGCAGGCGCGGCGGAGCGAGGAGGAGGCGGCGCAGAAAACCTCGTTCGTCGGCAACGTGTCGCACGAGTTCAAGACGCCGCTCACGACCATCCGCCTGTACTCCGAGCTGCTCGAGCAGGGCCGGGTGCGGGACGAGGCGCAGCGGCGCGATTACCTGCATACGATCGGCCGGGAAACGCAGCGGCTGGCGCGGCTGGTGAACAACGCGCTCGACTTCAGCCGCCTGGAGCAGGGCAGGAGACGCTACGCCCGCGAGGACCTCGACCTGGGGGCGGAGGCCGGACGCGTGCTTGACACCCATGCGCCGCGGCTCGCCGAGGCCGGGCTCGTGCTCCGTCGCGAGATCCCGGATACGCCGGTGCGCCTCGTCTCGGATCGCGACGCGGTCGGCCAGATCCTGCTCAACCTGGTCGACAACGCCTGCAAGTACGCGGCGGAAGGCGGCGAGCTCGCGGTCTCGGTCGCGCCTCGTCCCGGGGGCGGCGCCGTGGTGCGCGTGGCGGACCGCGGGCCCGGCGTGCCGCCCGCGCACCGCGAGCGGATCTTCGAGAAGTTCCACCGCGTCGACGACGCCCTCACGGCGGAGAAGACCGGTGCGGGCCTGGGGCTCAGCATCGCCCGCCAGCTCGCCCGCGGCCTGGGTGGCGACCTGCGGTACGCCCCCCGGCCGGGGTCGGGGGCGGAGTTCGTGCTCGAACTGCCGGGCGCGGCGGGCGCTTCCGGCAGCGACTCATGAAGGCGCGCATCCTCATCGCCGAAGACGATCCGAACATCCGGCTGGGCCTCGTGGCCACGCTCGAGAGCGACGGCTACGACGTGACCGCGGCCTCCGACGGCGCGCAGGCGCTGCGATTGTTTCCACAGCAGAAGTTCGATCTCGTGCTGCTCGATCTCATGATGCCCCGGCAGAGCGGATACGACGTCTGCCGCGAGCTGCGCGCGCGCGGTTCGCGGGTCCCGGTGATGTTCCTCACGGCGAAGAGCGAGGAGGTGGACAAGGTGGTCGGCCTGAAGCTCGGCGCGGACGATTACGTGACGAAGCCGTTCGGGGTGCACGAGCTGCTGGCGCGGATCGAGGCGTTGTTGCGCCGGGCGAAGACGGCCGGTCCGGGCGACGCGGGGGCCGGGGACGCGCTGCCGCCGGAGTTTCGCCTCGGCGGGGCGACGCTCGACCGGCGGCGTTTCACCGCCTCCGCCGGCGGTCGGGCCGTGGCGCTGACGGCGCGCGAACTGAAGCTCGCCGAGATCTTCGCGCTGCACCCGGGCGAGGTGCTGACGCGCGACGCGCTGCTGAACGCGGTCTGGGGCGTCGAATACCTCGGCACCACGCGCACGCTCGACCAGCATGTCGCGCAGTTGCGGAAAAAGATCGAGTCGCCCGGCCAGGCCGCGTCGCCCATCGCGACGGTGCACGGGGTCGGGTACCGTTACGATGGCTGAGCGCGCGCCACGCGGCCGGCGCCACGCCGCGGCTGCCCGCGGTCAGACCGCGCAGAGCTGCACCGCGGCGCGGAGCGAGGCGAGGGGATCGCGCTTGGGCAGGAACTCCTGGCCGACGAACCCCTTGAACCCCGTCGCCTTGATCGCGCGCATGATCGGCGGGTAGTTGAGTTCCTGCTCGTCCTGGGGCTCGAACTCGTTGCGGCCGGGGTTGCCCGCGGTGTGATAGTGGCCGATGTAGCGGTGGCTCTCCTTGATGGTGCGGATGACGTCACCCTCCATGATCTGCATGTGGTAGATGTCGTAGAGCAGCTTGAACCACTCCGAGCCGATGCGCTTCGCGAGCTCGACGCCCCAGGGCGTGCGGTCGCACATGTAGTCCTTGTGGTTCACCTTCGAGTTGAGCAGCTCCATCACCACGTTGACGCGGCGCTTCTCGGCCAGCGCCATGATGCGCTTGAGTCCGGCGGCGCAGTGCTCGAGGCCCTGCTCGTCCGCCAGCCCGTCGCGGTTGCCGGAGAAGCAGATCACGTTCTCGAACCCGGCATCGGCCACCTCCGCGATCCGCTTCTCGTAGAGTGCGACGAGCGTGTCGTGGTGCTCGGGGCGGTTCCAGGCCTTGGGAATGCCGCCCACCGTGACGCCCTGCGGGGTCTTGCCGGACGGGTTGCTGACCATGGCGCAGGTGAGCCCATGTTTCTTCAGCACGGGAAAATCGTCGGGGTTGAGGAGCTCGACCGATTCGAGGCCGATGTCCTTCGCGGCGGCGCAGAACGTGTCGAGCGGGATGTCGCGGTAGCACCACTTGCAGACGGACTGGCGCAGCCCGCCGGAGCGGGCGGAGCTGGCGGCGGCGGAGCGAGGGCGGGCCAGGGTGGCGGCGGCGGCGGCCCCGGCGAAGGAACGGAGGGCGGTGCGACGGGTGATGGCTTTGCGCGGGGGGCGGGGCATGCGCGACGTTCAGGCGCGGCCGCGGGTTTGGCAAGTGCGCTCGGGCCGCGGCCGGCCACTCCAGCGTTGCCTCGCGGCGGAGGGCGGCCTTGCCTCGGCCGCTCCTCCTCGTGAACAGGCGCCTGCTGGTGATCTTCGCCGGACTCATGGCGGCCGCGCTGGGTCTCACCGCGCTGCTGTACGGCTTTGGCCTGGCCTTCCGACCGGGCATGAAAGCGGCGCCGCGTCCGCCGCCGGCGCGGGAACTCGAGGCGGTCGAGCAGGCGCGGCAGTCGGCGCGGCGACTCGACCTGGCGCGGCCTCCGGTCGTCACGCAGACGGTCGATTACGCGGCCGCGGGGCCGCAGCCCTGGCATCCGCGGGGCGAGGCGCCGGTGCTGGCGGAGCTGGTGCGGGAGAAACGGCTGCCGCCGGTGGCGGAGCGGACCGGACCGGAGCCCGCAGTGCTGCTCGGTCCCGACGGCATCGGGCGGTACGGCGGGACGTGGCGCCGGCTGGTGAACTCGATCACCGACTTCAGCACCATCTACTGGCGGCTCTCGTCCGCCAATCTCGTGCGCTGGTCTCCGCAGGGCTATCCGATCGTCCCGCATGTCGCGAAGGCATGGGAGGTGTCCCCCGACCAGCGCCATTTCACCTTCGAACTGCGCCGGGGGATGCGCTGGTCCGACGGGGAGCCCGTGACGGCGGACGACATCGTTTACTGGTACGAGCACGAGGTGAAGCACTTCAATGCCCAGCCAAAGTTCCTGCGTGCCGGCGCGACCCAGGGCCGCGTGGTGCGGGTGGACGAGCGTCGCGTGCGCTTCGAATTTGCGCAGCCGAACCCGCTCTTCCTCGAGCGCCTGGCCTCGACCGGCATGAATCACGAAGACCACACGGAGTACCTCGTGCCCACGCATTACCTGCGAAAATTTCATCCGGTGCTCGGCGACCCGGAGGTGATTCGCCGCACGATGGAGGCCTTCGAACTCACAAGTGCCACCGCGGTGTACAAGAAGATGAAGCACTACCTGAACCCGGAGCACCCGCGGCTCTGGCCCTGGTTGCTGCGGACGTACCAGGCGACCGCCCCGCAGACCTTCGTGCGCAACCCGTACTACTTTGCCGTCGATCCGGCGGGCAACCAGCTCCCGTACCTCGACCGCCTGGTGATGGACCTGCGGCCCAACAATCTCATCGCCGTCGCCGCGGCCAACGGGGAGCTGTCGATGCAGGACCGGCACATCCGTTACGACGACCACATCCTGCTGCTCGGAGGCGCCGCCCGGCATGACTACGAGGTGTACCATTGGAAGCCGAGCACGCAGTCGCTGTTCACGGTGTTTCCCAACCTCAACCGCCGGGTGGATCCCGCGCGGCCCGCCACCCGCTGGAAGCACACGCTCCTGAACGACCGCCGGTTCCGGCAGGCTCTGTCGCTGGCGATCAACCGTCGCGACATCATCCAGGCCGAGTTCTACGGCCAGGTCGAACCGGCGCAGATCGCGCCGCCGCCCGATTCGCCCTACCACCATGCCCGGCTGCGGGATTCGTTCATCGCGTACGACCCCGCGACGGCGAACCGGCTGCTCGACGAACTCGGACTGACGCGGCGCGACGCCGACGGGCTGCGCACGTTCCCGGACGGCACCCGGATGAGCTTCACGCTGAACACCACCGATTACACCACGGACGGGCCGGCGCAGTTCGTGATCGAGGATTGGGCGCGCGTGGGCGTGCGGGTCACCCTGCGCTCCCGCGCACGCCGGCTGTTCGAACAGGAGAAACTCACTTACGAGCACGACTTCACGGTGTGGACGGGCGAGAGCGAGTTCTACCCGCTGGTCGAGCCGAGGAATTTCGTGCCGACCTACTTCGAATCGTTCTACGCGCCCGCCTTCGGCTGGTGGTACCAGTACGGCGGCCTGCACGGCGATCCGGCGGCGAACCGGCCCAATGCGCTTGAACCGCCGCGCGACCACCCGCTGCGCCGCGCGATGGAGCTGCTGGACGAGGCGATGACGATGACGCGCGAGAGCGACCGCATCGCTCATTTTCGCGCGGTGCAGGATATCGCCGCCGACCATGTCTGGACCATCTCCATCGCCGGTCCTCCGCCGCAGCTCGTGGTGGTGAAGAACGGTTTTCGCAACGTGCCCCGCACGGCGCTGTTCGGCGCCAACTTCCAGTCGCCCGGCAACGCCGGCATCGAGACCTTCTTCTGGGAGGAGCCGGCGGCGGATCCCGCGGTGCAGGCGCAGACCAGGACGGCGCTGCTGCAGGTGACGCCCTGGCCGCGCTCCGTCGAGGCGGTCGACGAGGAAGGCGCGGGCACGCTCGGCCGGCTGCTGCGCTGGCTCATCCTGCTGGCGGTGACGGCCGCGCTGGGACTGGTGGCGTTCCGTCATCCATTGATCGGACGCCGGCTGGCGCTCATGGTGCCGACGCTGCTCGCGGTCTCCGTCATCGTGTTCACGCTCGTGCAACTGCCGCCCGGCGACTTTGCCGAGATGCGCGTGGCGCGGCTCGAGATGGAGGGCACGCCGGCGAGCGGGGAACTCGCCGCCGACCTGCGGCGGAACTTCCGCCTCGATGAGCCCATGTGGCAGCGCTACGCGCGCTGGATGGGATTCAGGTGGTTTCTCTCTTTCCAGCCGCAGGATGCCGGGCTGCTGCAGGGCAATCTCGGCCTCTCCATGGAGCACGAGAAGCCTGCGCGTGAAATTCTCGGCGACCGCATCGTGCTGACCGTGATCGTGTCCGCGGCCACCGTGCTCTTCACGTGGGCCTTCGCGCTGCCCACCGGCATCTACTCCGCGGTGCGGCAGTATTCGCCGGGCGACTACATTCTCACCTTCATCGGGTTTCTCGGCGTCTCCGTGCCCTCGTTCCTGCTCGCCCTGGTCGTGATGTACCTCGCGAAACGCGGGTTCGGCCTCAACATCGCGGGACTCTTCTCCCCTGAATATGCCACCATGCCCGGCTGGTCGTGGGGAAAGTTCGTCGACCTGCTCAAGCACCTGTGGCTGCCGGTGCTGGTCCTCGGGTTCGGCGCCTCGGCCGGCATGATCCGCGTGATGCGCGCCAATCTGCTCGACGAACTCAAGCGACCCTACGTCACCACTGCGCGCGCCAAGGGCGTGCGGCCGCTGCGGCTGCTGCTGAAGTACCCGGTCCGGCTGGCGCTGAATCCGTTCATCTCGAGCGTCGGCGGGCTGTTTCCACACCTCGTGTCGGGAGGCGCCATCGTCGCGATGGTGCTCAGCCTTCCCCTCGTCGGGCCGACGCTGGTCGACGCGCTGGTGGCGGAAGATGTCTACCTCGCCGGTTCGATGCTGATGGTGCTCAGCCTGCTCGGCGTCGTGGGCACCCTCGTGAGCGACCTGCTGCTGCTGTGGCTCGACCCGCGCATCCGGCTCGGGGAGGCAGGAGCCTAGCGATCGTCCCGCGGCGCTCCGGCTCGGCTTGCAGCCGCGCGGCCGGCCGGTACGGTGGCGGAATGACTTCCCCCGCTGCCGTTTCCCGTCGTGACGTGTTGAAGACCCTTGGAGCCGGCGCGGCGGTCGCCGGCCTTGGATTCAGGGCGGAGGCGGCCGAGGCGGTGCCGGGAGGCGGCGAGCGGGCGCCCTTCTCCCTGCCGAAGCTGGGCTACGCGTACGATGCGCTCGAGCCGCATTTCGATGCCCGCACGATGGAGATTCACCACGGCAGGCACCACCAGGCGTACATCACCAACGCGAACAACGCGATCGCCGGTCAGCCCGGTTTGCAGGGACGCTCGGCCGCCGAGATCGTGCGGCACCTCGACCGCGCCCCGGAAGCGGTGCGGATGACGCTGCGCAACAACCTCGGCGGGCACCTGAACCACGCGCACTTCTGGCAGGTGATCGGGCCGCGTGGCGGCGGGGCCCCGAAGGGCGACCTGGCGAAGGCGATCGCGCAGGCCTTCGGCTCGTTCGACCAGTTCAAGGCCCAGTTTGGCGATGCCGCGGCGAAGCGGTTCGGCAGCGGCTGGGCCTGGCTGACGTGGAAGGACGGCAAACTTGCCATCACCTCCACCGCGAACCAAGACTCGCCCCTCAGCGACGGCGCCACGCCGCTGCTGGGCATCGACGTATGGGAGCACGCCTACTACCTGAAATACCAGAATCGCCGCGCCGATTACGTGGCGGCCTTCTGGAACGTGGTGCAGTGGGAGGCCGTGTCGGCCCTGCACGCCGCGGCGAGGTAGGCCCGCCCCCTCCGGGCGGTGAAGCGGAGGTGCGGCCGTGAACCGCACCGACCGGCTCATCGCCATGGTGATGCACCTGCAGGGACGGCGCGTGGTGCGGGCGGAGGACATGGCGGCGCACTTCGAGGTGAGCGTGCGCACGGTCTACCGCGACCTTGCCGCGCTGGGCGAGGCCGGCGTGCCGATCACGGGCGAGGCAGGCGTCGGGTACAGCCTCGTGCGCAGCTACCACCTTCCGCCCGTGATGCTGACCGCCGACGAGGCCACGGCGCTCGTGGTGGGAGCCGAGATGGTCCGACGATTTGCGGATGCCTCCCTGTGCGGCCCCATGGACGCGGCGCTCGACAAGCTGCGGGCGGTGCTGCCGCGTGAACGCCAGGAGCAGGTGGAACGACTCGCCCGTCAGACGGTGGTGCTCGGCCGGCCGCCGGCTGGCCGGGCCGACTCCCCGGCCCAGCCCTGGCTGCTGACGGTGCAGCGCGCGCTGGCGCAGCGGCGGGTGCTGCGGCTCGCCTACCGGGGGCGGGAGCGGGACGAGACCCGGCGCGACGTCGAGCCGCTGGGAGTGGTCTGCCAGTCGGGCGCGTGGTACCTCGTGGCCTGGTGCCGGCTGCGCGGCGACCTCCGTCACTTCCGGGTCGATCGCATCCGGAATCTGGAGACGCTGGCGGACCAGTTTCCGGCGCGGACGGAGTTCTCGTTGGCGCGGCATCTCGAGGAGATGGCGGCCCGCGGCGGCGTCGTGCCCGTGCGGGTGTGGTTCGCGCACGGAGCGGTCGAGCGGGCCCGGCGCGAGTGCCCGGCCGAGATGGTGCCCGAGCGCGAGGTCGCGGGCGGCGCCGAGTACGGTTTCAGCACCTGGTCGATCGAGTGGCTCGCGCGGTGGCTGCTCTCGTTCGGCGCCGACGCCGAGGCCCTGTCGCCGGAGCCGCTGCGGCGGCAGCTGCGCCACGAAGCGGAGTCCGCGCTGCAGCGGTATGCGCCCTCCGTGCGGCTGGTCTCGTGATGCCGGCCGGCTCCTGACATAACGCTGTCAACGGCACCTGGCAGGATGGCGGGGTTCCAAGTACCCATGATCGCCATCAAGGAAATCGCCTTCACCGGCTACCCGGTCACCGACATTGCCCGTGCCCGGGCTTTTTACGAGGGGCTGCTCAAGCTCGAGCCCGCCACCCGCTTCGAACACGAGGGCCGCCACTGGATCGAGTACGACGTCGGCCCGGCCACGCTGGCGATCTCCAACATGTCGCCCGAGCAGTGGAAGCCGTCGCCCGACGGCCCGGCGGTCGCGCTCGAAGTGGTGGATTTCGAGGCCGCCGTGCGTGCCGTGGTCGACGCGGGAGTGAAGGTGCTCGCGGGCCCGATGGACTCCGGCGTCTGCCGGATGGTGATCGTGGCCGATCCGGACGGAAACTCGCTGGTGCTGCATCAACGCCATGCGCGGTGAACGACGGGCTCGGCCAGTCCCGGCACGTCGCGTGAGGGATGTGCGCCCGGCGGGCGGGAGGCAGGAGCAGGCGCGAACACGTTCCCGGCGACGGAAACCGCCGCCGGGTCGGGCGGCGCCCGCGGCCGGGGCGGCGATGGCGGCGCTGGGTCTCGTGCTGGTGGCGGCTTGGTCGAGCCGGCAGGCAGCTTGAGTTTGCACTTGCGGCCGGCGGCTTCCACGCTGCCGGTGCATGCAAGCTTTCTCCCCTCGCTGGTTGATCCTGTCGTTCTCGCTCGGCTTCGGCGCCCTCGTGGCGTTCGCCGCGGAGCCCAAGTGGATCTCGCTGTTCGACGGCAAGTCCTTCAAGGGCTGGAAGCAGCTGCAGGGGGAGGCGAAGTACGAAATCCGCGACGGTGCCATCGTCGGCACGGTGGTCGAGGGCGTGCCCGCCAACTCCTTCATGGTGACCGAAGCGTTGTTCGGAGACTTCATTTTCGAGTGCGAGTTCAAGGCCGACGCGGGCATCAACTCCGGCATCCAGTTCCGCAGTGCGCCGCCCGACGGCAAGGAGCGCAAGCGGGTCTACGGTTACCAATTCGAGATCGACCCGACGCCGCGGGCGCTCACCGGCGGACTCTATGAGGAAGGTCGGCGCGGCTGGTTCCAGCCCCCGGCGAACAATGGTGCGCCCAAGGAGGAGTGGAACCGGAAGCACGGCGACAAGCTGAAGGCCGGCGAGTGGAACAAGGTCCGCATCGAGGCCCGCGGCAACCGGATCAAGACCTTCCTCAACGGGCATCCGCTGGCCGACTACGTGGACACCGACGAGGCGGCGCGCATCAAGCGCGGGTTCTTCGGCCTGCAGGTGCACTCGACGAAGAAGCAGGAGCTTTTCGGCAAGCAGGTCCATTTCCGGAATCTGCGGGTGCAGAAGCTGGACTGACGACGCGCGACGAAGGCGATTTCGCGGTGCCGTCGCCGCGCCGGGAAACGAAAAGGGGCGGGTCGCCAGCCCCGCCCCTTTCTCGTGGTGGTGAGACCGACGCTGTTCCAGCTGCTCGCTCAGCCGGCGATTGTGTGACGGTGGAGCCGCCTGTCCCCAGGCGGCTGACGTACGGCGAACCGGTCCGCGGCAGCCAGAGGACAAATCGCTCCACCTTTCACGGCGGTCTCTCCCATCCGCGATGGCAGGGTCAGCGGCATGGCTGGCTCAGAGCGTCTTGAGGTACGCGACGATGTCGGCGACGTCCTGTGCGGAGAGGCCGAGCTGCTCGGCGGAGAGCATCAGCGAGCGGCCCAGCGGCTGACGGCCGCCCCGCGTCTTGTTTTGCGGGACCACCTGGGTGAGTCCGCCCATCGACTGGACGATGAGGGGATCGCCGGAGCTGAGCACGATGCCGTGGATCTGCCCGCCGTCGCGGAGGGTGATCTGCGCGCCGTCGAAGCCATGCGCGATGTCGGCCGACGGATTGACGATGGCGTTGATCACGACCTCGGTCGTCTGGGCCCGGGCAAACCCATTCAGGGCGGGGCCGTAGTCGTTGCCCTTGTCGCCGATCCGGTGGCAAAGCAGGCACGCCTGCGAAGCGGTGGCGCCCTTGGCGGCGTTGCCGCGCAGCTTCGCGATTTCGGCCACGGGCGGCATCTTCGAAGGTTCGGGCTCGGGCACGACGCTCGGAGAGATCGAGACGGTCTCCGGATCGTAGAGGCCGCGTTGCTTGAGGGCGGCGTCGACGCCGTTTTCCTTCCAGCGAAGATCCTTGTAGTTGAGCAGCCACCACATCGCGTGCGTCTTCACCATGCCGCTGGTCTGCTGGGCGAGGTCGAGCAACGCGTCGGAGGCCGCCTTGCTCTCCGTGAAGCCAAGGGCGGTGACCGCGGCGAGGCGGTCGCGCTCGGGCAGGCCGGCGGCGCGCGCGCGGGCGGCGAATGCGCCCTCGGCGCCCTTCGGCGTGAGGCGCCAGATCAGATTGGCGTAGCTGGCGGGCCAGGCGGCGGCATCGCGGCCGGGCGCACTGGACGCGAGCGCGGCGTAGACCTGCGCCTCCTTGCCGGTGGCGCCGGTGCCCCAGGCCTCCAGGTAGGCGCGATCCTTGCCGTCGTATCCCCTCGCCAGGGTCAGCAGCAGTTCGCGGGCGCCGTCGAACGGCACATCACGCAGCGCAATGGCGACCTCGCGCCGAACCGCCGGCGAGGAGTCGTTGGCCAGGGTGCGGGCGTGCTCGAGGACGCGATGATTGGCCCGGCGCAGGGCGCGGAAGGCGGCGATGCGCATCATCGGGTCGGAGTGCCTGAGCTGTTCCTCCACCTTCGCGAGGCCCTGCGGCCCGAGGTGGGCGAGCAGGAACACGGCGCGGCCGCGCACGTAGGGATTGTTGTCCTTGAGCAGCGCGGTGACGGCGGGAATCGACGCGGCGCCGGCGGCGCGCAGCTTCATGAAGCCGAGGGCGCGCACATGCACCGCCGGGCTCTTCAGCGCCGCGATCTGCCCGGCGGTCGTCGCGAGGTCGATCTTCGGCGTCGTGAGCTTCTTGCCCTTGGGCGTGATCCGGTAGATCGCGCCGGCGAAGCTGCTGTCGAGCGCGGAGTGACCGCCGGAGCGCGGGTCGAACCAGTCGGACACATAGATCGCCCCATCGGGGCCGACCGCGACATCGGAAGGGCGGAACCAGGTCTTCAGGTCGTCGCCCCGGAGCCGGCCGCGCATCGAGTCGATGCCGGCGAAATCCTCCTCCTTGTTCGTCGTGAGAAACTGGATGCGGTCGAGCTTGTAGCCCGCGCCCTCGGGCTTCGGCAGGTAGCCATAGACCACGTTGCGGGAGGTCTCGCAGCTCAGGAGCAGGCCGCGCCATTTCTCGCCGAACGCGTCGCCTTCGTAAAACACGATGCCGGTCGGCGCGCCGTTGCCGTACACGTCGCCCGCGGGCACGATGCCGGGATCGTCCTGCCGCCACTCGGCGACCTGCGTGATCTGACCGGGCCGGCGGTCGGCGCCCCAGCTCCGGCGGCCATCGCGCGAGTTGAATCCGAGGTTGCCGTACTCCTGGAGAAACGACGTGCGGGCGGCGGGCGGGTCGTCGTTGTCGTTGTGGAAGACGTCGCCGAAGGACGTCACCGTCTGCTCGTACGAATTGCGGAAATTGAAGCCGATCGGCTCCACCTGCGTGCCGTCGGGGTTCATCCGGAACGTCGTGCCGCCGACGTAGACGTGGCCGTCGTCGCTCTTCTGGCCGGAGTAATCCGGCGGGCGCTCCTCGTTGACGGGGATGCCGCCACCGCTGCGGGCGGGATCGTAGTGGCTGCCGATCCGGAAGGTGCGGCCGGACCGGTCGGTGAATTTCGAGCCGGCGTTGCCGTGGTTGAAATACCACTTGCCGTCGGGGCCGAAGGTCACCGCGTGCAGCGAGTGATCGTGGTTGCGCCCGTCGAAGCCGGTCAGCAGCACCTCCCGCTTGTCGACGGCGGGATCGAACTTCAGGTCGCGGTTGACGTCGGTGTAGATGATGATGTCGGGCGCGCAGGCGACGACGATCTGATTGTCGATCACCGAGACGCCGAGCGGCGCCAGGAGCGCGGTTTCCTGGACGAACACGTGGCTCTTGTCCGCCACGCCGTCGCCGTTGGTGTCCTCCAGCACCATGATCCGGTCGCCGGCCGGATCCTTGCCCGCATGGCGGCGGTAGTTGTAGGCCTCCGCGACCCAGACGCGGCCCTGCGCATCGATGTCGATGTTCGAGGGATTGCGAAACAACGGCGTGCGCGCCCACAGCTTGACCTCCAGCCCCTCGGGCAGCGCGAACATGCTGGTGGGGATGAACGCCTCCGGCGGATCGAGGGGCATCGGCGGCGGCGCGGGGGGGCCTTTCTTGGGGGCCTGGGCCAGTGCGCCCGGGGCGGCGAGGAGAAGAAAGCCGGCGAGCGCCTGTGCGACATGCCGGAACGAGCGGGGGTGACAGGTCATCGGTCCGAAGACAAAAGACCTGCCCCGGCCGGTGGCAATGACGGGTTTTTGCTCCCGCGCGGCGAACGGCGCCGGAGGACCGGCATGCGGCGCGCGTCGCCCGCGCCTCACGGAACGAGGGCGGGATCCACGCCGAGCGTGCCGACGAGACTGGCCAGGTAGCCGGGCGCGCGGGCCGTCGCGACGGCGGCGTCGGCGGCCGCGAGCTTTTCGCGGATGCGCAGCCGCACCGCGACATCGGCGTAATTGGGCCGGGCGAGGAAACCCTCCAGGTAGCGCACGTGCTTCTCCGCCTCGGCCACGTCGCGACGCTGCTGGGCTTCCAGCCGGGCGCGATACCAGTCGCTGGCCAGCACCTGCTCGCGGTCGAACAGGCGGCGGAGGACGGGGTCGTTGATGGACGTGCCGTTCCAGGTGCCGTCGCGCATGATGTGGAGCAGCGCCTGCAACGGCGGCACCGCCTGCGCGATCGAGCCATCGGCGAAGTAGCATTCGGCCGCGGTGCGCATGGCCTGGACGATGTTCTCCATGCCCTCGGCGAACACCGCCGCGTCCTGCAGCTCGGGCCGCAGCAGGTCCTCGTCGAAGAGCGTGCTGGGATTCCCCAGCACGCGGCCGCAGAAGGTCTGGACGAAGCGCGAAGTGACGCGCCACCCGAGCCGGCTGGCGAGCACCGGCTTGCCCTCGTGCACCCAGTCGGTGCAGCGCTCGAGATAGCCGTGCTCGATGAGGTACTGCGGGGTGCGCTCCTCCGGCGACATGCGCGCCCAGATCTCCGGGACCAGCAGGCTGATGTCGTGATCGATCCGGCAGCGCGGCCCGAGCCAGCCCGCCGCCGAGGAGAATACCGGCAAGGCCGTCAGCGCATACGACACGAACGCGGCGTTCATGTCGTGAATCGGCGGCAGGGCGTTGAACGGACCCTTGGTCAGCGCACCTTCCGAACCCGCTCCCGTGGTCGAGGGCGACTTGCCGGTGAGGCTGGCGATGAAATCCATCAACGCTTCCGGCAGCTCCTGGTAATGGAGCGGGCCGAAGACGCACATCGGCTTCACGCCGGGCTCCGGCGGATTGAGCCGGCGGCCCGCGAGGACCGCGCCGACCGGAAACAGGGCGGGGGAGCCCGGCGGCACCCGACGGTAAAGCTGCGCGCCGACTTGCGCGAGGTACGTCGTGCGCGGGTCCTCCAGGTCAGGCCGGAGCTGGAGGTAGCGCGGATTCTTCGAGGGCTTGCCATCGACCAGGCGCGGATGGGCCGGGGAGGCGAGGAAGTCGGGCGAGTCGGCCGAGACGAACTCGCGGAACAGCCCGCTCACGGGCGCGGTGAACGCGTCGAACCCGATCGCGTCCTCCACGATGGTCTGCGCGGTGTCGCGCGTGAGCGGTTCGTAGTTCGAGAAGAAATTCCCGGGCCGGGAGAAATCGCGCTCCGTCCGCTTGTCGTAGCCGCGGTGGATCGCCTCGTCCGGACGCTGGAACAACGCCGCCTCGCAGTTGTGCACGAACTTCAGCGACCGTGCCTGCGGCCCCGTGCCGGCATCGGCGGCCGACAGGCCCGCCAGCCGCGCGGCGGGCACCACGATCGAGGCCGTGATGTCGTCCTCCGCCTGGATCTTCGTCGCCGGATGGAAATCCTTCCGCAGGCTGAAGGTGCGCCAGCCGCCGTCGGGCGTGAAGCCGACGCGCAGGAAGTGCGTCATGGCTTTCTCCCGGTTGAATTTCAGCTCGTTGCCGGGCCGGCCGTTGATCGTGTCGACGGTGAAGTGCTTCCGCCAGTTGGAACCCCACTCGGGCTTGTAGACGCGCTTGATCAGGAGCACGAGGTCGAGGATGTACCGCGGGATCGTGCCCAGCCACTCGTTGTACGCGTCGGTGTAATCCGGGCTGCGGCTGAGCAGCTTCACCACCGAGCCGAGGGACCGCTCGGGGCTGAGCAGCGGCCGGCCCTTGGGCTTGTTCCGCGACGAATCGCGGAATCGCTGGCCGTACTCCCGGTGCAGGATCGCGTCGATGGCGTCGAAATCGCGCGCCAGGTCGCTGACGAAATTCGGCGCGGTGAAGATGGCGTCGGCGATCGATTTCGAGATCTCCGACTTGCCGCCGCCGGAGACGGTGCAGGGTTTGTGGCAGAGCACTCCCTCCGCCGTGGTTCCGCGCAGCCGCCAGCGGCGCCCGTCGTCGGGTTTCACCATCTCGACCTTGTAACCGGAGGGCAGCACGTAGGTGTGCCCGGGCGCGAGCTTGATGACGTGCTTCGCGCCGCCGGCATCCGTCCAGGTGATCGTCTGGGGCCGCAGGGCGAATTCGGCGTCCTCCGGCACGTAACAGACATCGGGATACCGTCGGTCGCGCGCCCAGCCGCCGGGCTGGACCTCGACGCGGTCGCCGAGCTGCGCGAGCGCCTCCGCGAAGGTGTGATCCACGATGGCGAGGTGCCGGCTGAGTCGGAAATCCTCGCCGAGGTCGTAGCTCGGAAACACGATGGCGCCGCCGGCGTGCTCCTCCTCGCAGCGGCCGAGCAGGTTGGCGGCGAAGCTGATCTGGGTCTTCACCTCCTTCTTGCAGTACCCGAAATAGTTGTCGGAGATCATCGTCACCACCGTGCCGCTGCGGTCGCGGGCGGTGAGCTTGAACGCCACGCCGTCGTTGTAAGGTTCGTCCGGCCGCTTCCAGCACATCCCGTCGCGGCGCTGCCGCGGAGTGGCGTCATCCCAGGCGGGCAGGCCGAGTTCGCGCTTGGTCAGCCCGTTGAGGTGCGGCGCGAGGATCACGCAGCCGGTGTGGCCGGTCCATCGCTCCGGGTTGAGCGCCGCGTCGTTTTCCGGGAGGTGCGGATCGCCGGCATTGCCGAAGATGCGCTCGATGAAGTCGAGGTTCGCCACGAGCGCGCCCGGCACGAAGAAGCGAGTCTCCATCGCGCGCGGGGGCGTGTAGCCGGGGACTTCGGGACATACGACCGGCCGCAGGTGCAGGGTGACGAAGCACTCCGCCGGCGTCGGCGCCCCGGCGGTGAAGGGGAGCCGCTGCAGCTCCGGCGGCGGCCGCAGCGCGTGGTGCAGCATTTTCGCGAAGACCGCCGGCGGCACCACCTTCTTGTCGTCGGGGACCGGCAGGCCGAAGTCCGCCACGTGGAAGATGCCCTGGGTGGTGCGACGGTCGCTGCGGGGGTTGTGGAGCACGCCCTGGCGCACCCGGTGCGAGGCCAGGATTTCGCTCTGGTGCCGGTCCGCCTCCGGCGGCAGCGACAGCACGCGGGCGAGGCCGGGACGATCCAGCACGAGGGTCAGGCTCGGCAGCCGGGCCACCTCGCCGCCCGCCAGCGGGCCGAGGTGGTACTGCAGGAAGTCCTGGATGCGCTGGTCGACGGGACAGAGGTGGCGGGCGAGGGCCCGGTCCTTTTCCCGGCTGAGCGCCAGAAAATGATCCACCAGCGGGGCCAGTCCGTCGCCGACCGGCGCGGCCCCCGCCGTCGGCTGCCCGATCTCGCGCAGCTTCAGGTTGAGGTAGGTGACGAGCTGGGCGTCGGTTTCACCGGTGTAGGCGGCGGGCGGCGGGAAGGTGGAAGTGGCCATGGTGGACGATGGGCGTTCGGCGAACGCAGAAATCGCACCAACAAGGCCGGAGATATCGCGCCGGGCAATGATCGATTGCCACCCGCGCCGCGGAGACGGCCCCCCGCTGGTACGCTCAAGATCGGTGACGTCGCCGGTGGAGGAGTCACCAGGGCCCGCCACGAAACGGGCGCCTCCGGCCGGTCGTGCGCCTCGACGCCCGACCTTGAGCGTATCAGCGGGGGGTCGTCTAGGTCGTGGCGAAGGGAAGCAGGCGCGCCTCCTCGCGCCGCGCGATCTCGGGTTCGTACCGCGCCGACAGCGAACCGAGCACCGCGTCGACCTCCTTCTCCTCCACATAATGCGACTGCGCGTAGGCGCGCAGCCGGTTCCAGTACTCGGTCAGGATGCGCTCCTGCAGCGTGCCGCAGGCGCCGCGGCTCCGCTCGAAGCGGGCCAGGAGGTCCGCATGCTCGTGGTTCAGGAAGTGCCGCAGCTCGCCCTCGATGCGGGTCACCTCCGACACGAGCTGGCCGGCAGGCACCACCGCGAGCCAGTCCACCCAGATCAATCGGCGGAAATCGGGCAGCAACGGCGGCAACACGCCACCCACGCCGATCTCCTGGGCCTGCTCCGCGATATCCGCCGCGATCCGGGCGATCTGGAGCTGCTGTTCCTCCACCCGCGCGGCGATCCGCCGGAGCAACACGAACTCGGGTGCCGTGGCCAGCCCGCCCCGCCGATGCGGGTCGGCCGCCAGTTGACGCAGGCCGCGCAGTTCGCGGGCAAACTCCGCCAGCGTGTCCGGCAGGACCTGCCGGACGCAGAACTCCCACTCGCCGAGCGCCTGTCCCAGCCGCAGCCCGCCTTGGAATGCGGGATGTGTCCCTTCGAGATGAGCTGAAAGCTCGGCCCGCAGGCGTCCCTGGATCCACGCCTCCAGCCGTTCCACCTGCGCCAGGCGCGAATAGAGCGCCGCCTCCGCGCCGGCAGGCGGGAGACCGTTGCTCAGCCGCGGCTTGGGCTCGATCGCGTAGCCTGGGGCGTTCTCCCGGTTTTTGCTCCCGAAGTGGCCAACGATGGCTTCCCGGCAGAGAAGCACGTAAGCTTCATCCCTCAAGAGCTCTAGCGTTGTCCTTGTGAGTTCCACGTCTGCAATAATGCTAGGGTTAAAACCCCAGACAAGGTAAACCGATGGAGGAGTACTACGCCCTCCGTGCGGTCGTTTTCCCTTGGCGTTCCGATTGCCCCCGGGGCCGGAACGATGCCGTGGCGGTGGAGCCGCCTGTCCCCAGGCGGCTGACGTGCGATGGACCGGTCCGCAGCGGCTTGAAGACAAGCCGCTCCACCTTTCAGTGCGGCCGTGTTCACGGTTGTTTTGAAGGCCGACGGGATGAGTCCGCATAGGCTCAGCCGCGAAAGCAACGAGCAAGCGGAACTGCCCGGCGCCCCCGGGGGCGCCGGGAACGCAAATTGCACTCGCGCACTCCAGGCTCGCGTGGACCGCATGCCCCGGCCCAATGCTCCGTGCGTCATGTCCGGTTCCGCATTGCCTCTGCCCCTCGTCGCCCGCGACGGGCGGAGCGCCTGGTTGCGCGCCGCGGAAATCGCCGACGCGGAGGGCCTCGCGGCGTTCCTGCACGGCTTGTCCGCCGCCACGCGGGCGGTCTTCCTCCCGCACGCGGCGGACGAGGCGACCGTCCACCGGTATCTGTCGCGCGCGACGGCGGGCGTGGACCTGGCCTACGTCCTCGCCACGGATGCCGGGCTGGCGGGATACGCGTTCCTCTGGGATTTCGACCAGCCCGTGCCGCTGCTGGGAATCGGTTTCGCCGACGCCTGGCAGGGGCAGGGGCTCGGAGAAAAGGTGCTGCGGCGACTGCTCGACGATGCCCGTCATGCCCGGCGGGCCGCCGTCGAGCTTTCGACCGTGCCGGGCAACACCCGCGCGCTCCGGCTCTACGAACGCGTCGGCTTCGTCCGGCTGGGCGACGTCGATAACGTCGCCGGCGACGGCCGCGTGGTGCGGGAACACCGGATGTTCCTGCCCCTGCAACCGGACGCCCGCCCGCCGGAGCGACACTTCGGCCCGCCCGTCTGATCCGGGCGGGCTGCTCTCACAGGCCGGCGACCTCCCAGCCCCGCCGATAGGTGCGGCGCAAGTGCTGGTTGGCCGCCTTCACGTTCTTGAACGCGAGCTTCGCGCCGTCCCACTCGAGCGTCTGCTGCGGATATCTCACCGCCACGCTGCCGAGCAGGACTGCCTCGGTCATGGGACCCGAGTAGTCGAAATCCGCGCTCGGCTTGCCGCCGTTGCGACACGCCTCGGCCCAGATCGACCAGTGGTGACCCTGCTCGGGCTGGGGCAGGGGGTAATCCTTGAACTTCTCGACCGGGTACAGCTTGGGCACGGCGACGTGCGGCACGTGCAGCACGCCCTGGGTCCCGATGATGATCGAGCCCTGGCTGTCGTCATCTCCGCCCCGCTTCTTTCCTTTCGCGGCCGCGGCGGCGGCATTGGCTCCGAGGTTGACGAGCGCCCGGATTTCCGCCGGCGGACGCGCATCGCCGTCATACCAGGTGATCGGCACGGTCGGACCCTCGGTGAAACGGGTGCCGGGAAACACATAATGGATGCGGGCGTTGATCGCCCAGTTCCACGCGTCCGGCGCCGGCCCCTCAGACCGGATGGAAAGCGGTGACGTGAGCGCGAGCGCGTTGAAGACTGGATCGAAGATGTGGCAGCCCATGTCGCCAAACGTGCCGGTGCCGAAATCGAGCCGCTTGCGCCACTGGCCCGGGTGATAATACCCGCTGACGAACGGTCGCGCCGCCGCGGTGCCGAGCCAAAGGTCCCAGTCGAAATTCGGCGGGATCGGATCGCTGCGTTCCGGCGGCCGGCCCGCATCGCCCCACTTCTTGCTGCTCCAGGTGTGCACCTCCTTCACCTTGCCGATCGCGCCACTCTGCACGAGCGCCACCGCCTGCCGGTACACCTTGTACGAGTGGATCTGGATGCCCATCTGCGTGACGACGCGTTTCTCGCGCGCATAGTTGGTGAGCATCCGCACTTCGTGGATATCGTGCGCGAGGGGCTTCTGGCAGTACACGTGCTTCCCGAGCTGCATCGCCGCCATCGCCATCGGCGCGTGCATGTGGTCGGGCGTGGAGACGTTCACCGTGTCGATGTTCTTCCCCTCCCGGTCGAGCATCTGGCGCCAGTCGCGATAGACCTTCACGTCCGGGAACGCCTCCTTCACCTGCTTCAACCGCGCCTCGTCGACTTCGGCGACGGCGGCGAGCTTCATGAACGGGTTGCTCATGATGCCCTGCAGGTCCGCCCACGCCATCCCGGCGGAGCCGAAACTCGCGTGGCGCAGGATGCCGCTGGGCGCGGCGGCGCGCAGGCTGCGGGCGATGAACGGGCCGGCCAGGGCGGCGGCGCCCGCGGCGCGGAGGAAGGTGCGGCGATTGGTCAGGGCAGGGTGGGCCATGGAGGAATGCGGTGGGTAACCTTGTGGTTACCGCCGCCGGCCTTGGCAATCTTCCCCGCGGATTTTTCGCGGGCGCGGCGCCGCGGCGGTCTTTCGCCGGCAGGCGAATAATCCGGGCCAAGGCTCGACCTTCGGCATCCGAACCGCCGAGATGATGCCTGCATGAACCACCCCGTCGTGACCCGCCGCGTCGCGTTGCAGACTGCCGCCGCCGCGGCCGCCCTCGGCCTCTCCGGCCGCGCGCGCCCGGCTTTCGCCGCCGAGAGCGGCGCGCCCTACCGCATCAAGCACGGCCGCATCCGCCAGTCGGTCGTGCCCTGGTGCTTCAATCCGATGACGGTCCCGGAGCTCGCGCGCCACTCTGCGGCGATGGGCCTGCAGTCGGTCGAGTTGTGCGATCCGAAGTTCTGGCCCGAGTTGAAGCAACTGGGACTCACGGTCGCGATCGCCGGCAGCCACGGCTTCGCCCGCGGTTTCGCGCAGCCGTCCCAGCACGAGGAATGCCTCAAGATCCTGCGTGACCGGATCGACCAGTGCGCCGCCGCCGGCGTCGAGCGCGTGATCACGTTTTCCGGATTCCGCAAAGGTCTCAGCGACGACGACGCGATGCGCAACATGGTCGACGGCCTCAAGCGCATCGTCGGCCATGCCGAGCAGAAGAAGGTCACGCTCTGTCTCGAGATGCTCAATTCCCGCGTGGCGGAAAACATGAAGGGCCACCCGGATTACTTCTGCGACGATATCGAGCGTTCGGTCGAGGTGTGCCGGCGCATCGGCTCCCCGCGCATGAAGGTGCTCTTCGACCTGTACCATGTGCAGATCATGCACGGCGATCTCATCACCCGCATCCGCCAGCACCGCGACTACATCGGCCATGTCCACACCGCCGGTGTCCCCGGCCGCGCCGAGATCGACGATACGCAGGAGATGAACTACCCGCCGCTGATGCGCGCCCTGCTGGAAATCGGCTACCAGGGCTTCGTCGGCCAGGAATTCATTCCGCGTCGCGACAAGATCGCCTCGCTCGCCCAAGGCGTGCAGATTTGCGACGTGTAGACCCCCGGGCGCCTCGTCCCGGTTTGAATGTTTCAGGGTGGAGCCGCCTGTCTCCAGGCGGCTGACCTACGGTGGACCGGCCCGCAGCGGCGTGAGGACACGCCGCTCCACCCATCCCTTGCAGCCGCTCCCGAAAGGGGTGTGAAGGCCGCCGGCATGGTTCCGACTCAACGCGCGTCCCGCTCCAGCGTCGCGATCGCCGCGCGGTAGATCCCGAGCACCCGCTCCCGCGCCGCGGCATCCGCAAACGCTCCGCGTTCCTCGATCCGCGCGATCGCCGCCCGCGCTTCGTGCACGAGCTGGGCAACCGCTTCCGGCTCGCGCACGCCGCGCCCGCCGACCGTGACGTACACCGCGCTCGTGTGGGCGAACAGCGCCTTGCCGAAGACGTTCGCGCCCGGACCGGTGAATGCCGAGCGATCGTTGTAGGGCAGCGTGGCCGGCACCCGCAGGGCGAACCAACCCGGCCCCGGAGCCGGCAGCGACGCGTCGATCTCAGCTGCGAAAGAGCCATCGCTCGCACGCGCCGTCGGCACCCGCTGGATCACCCGGCCGTTCCAGATCACTTCGAGTGCGACAAAATCGTCGCGCCCCGCCGCCCGGCCGCGCAGCCGGACGTTTCCCGGGACGGCAAGGGCCAGCGTCTCCCCGCTCCCGCGCCCGTCGACCGCCCATTCCAGCAACGGTCCGTTGGTGATGAACGACCGGCCTTCGGCCAACGACCGCAGGAATCCCGCGCTCGTCACCGCTCCAGCCCGCGGCACGTACACCCGGGAGAAATCGTAGACCCCCCAATCGGTCCCGGAGGAAAACGGCACCCGGAAGCCGGCGTTCAGGTACGGATAGAATACGTCCTCGTAGCTGCCTTCGCTGCCGCCGTCGTGGATGTTCTGCGCGTGGAGAAGGCCATCGATCCAGTTCGGGATCTCCTCGGTGCCCTGCCGGCCATGGCACCACACGATCGTGCCCTGCCGCGCCCGCGCCTCGAGGATGGCGCGCCGCAGCGGCACCGAGTCGTCGGGCCGCGCTCCCGGCGTGAAGATCGCGCCGTAGCTTGCCGGCGGCACCAGCTGCGGCAGGTCGAGAAAGAGCACGTGCCCGTAGCGCAGTTCGTCGGCGCCCGACCGCCGGCTCGACCGCCCGCCCTCATGGCGGTGTTCCTGGCCGTAAACATAGGTGCCGCCGGGCCCCGACCAGGCGCGGAGCACGTCAGGGGTGAAGCGATTGCTGACGTAATCCTGCGTCTCGCCCGCACGCTCGAGGTGAGACACGTACACGAGGTCGAGATCGTCCGACGCCGTCGTCGTCCGCAGATAGGCTTCGGCGTCCGTCTGCTGGCGCAGCAGCGCGCCGGCCGTCGGTCGCGTCGCGTGCAACCGCAGGTGCAGGTGAGTGTTGGCTGACACTCCTCGTTCAGGAGCCCGGAAGCGCCGGAGCGTGAGCGCCACCGCCGGGGCCGGGCCCTGCGGCGGAACTTCCACGATCGCGTCCGTCACGAGGGTATCCAGTCCGCGGCAGGCTTCGATCCGCCACGTACCGGCGGGCAGCGCGAGCGGGGTGCGGGGAGGCAGGGAATGCCAGCCGAGCGGCCGCCGGAGGTGCGCGGGCAGCTCGAGCGGGTGGCCGCCTCCTGCAGGCGTCACCCGGACGAGTGCGGTGACGGGTTCGCCCTCCAGCCGGATGTCCAGCGCGGCCTCGAACGTCGGCCGCTCCGCCGCTCCCGGCGCGGGGAGTGCCTGCGCCAGCAGTGCGGAGGGCAGGGTGAACGGATGGGCCGAAAGCATCGGCATCGCCGCACCGCCGCCGAATGCCAGCCAGGCGCAACGCAGGAGGACGGGTAGGGTTGGCATCACGGGAGGGAGCCGACGCTGGCCGCGTGGCGTGCCGGGGACAAGCCGGCGTCACCGGCGGCCCACGGACGCCGCCGTGCGGTTGCGACGGCGTGAAACTGCGCCACGTTCCGGCTGACTAAACGTCTATCCGCGCGTCCCCATGCCGCCCCGCCCGTTCCACCCCCTCGTGCTGCTCCTGATCTGCGCCGTTGCGGCCGGAGGCTGCAACAGCAGCGGCGCGCGGCGGGATTTCACCACCATAGGGCCGCCGGCCATGCCGCGGGTGAACCCGGCGCCGTCCGGTACCACGGCCGAGCGCGACGAGGCCGAGCTGCAGGCGGCGGCGCTCCGGCTCGCGCGGACCGGCGATTTCCCGGGTGCGGCCGCGGAGATCGGCGCTTCGCGCGATCCTCTGGACCGCTCCCGACTGGCCGGCACGGTGGCGGGCGAGCTGGCGGAAACGGATCCCGCCGCCGCCACGCGCCTCGCCCGGGCGCTGTCGCCGGGCGGCGCGCAACTCGCGGCGCTCGACGCCGTCGCCGTCCGGCTGGCAGACCGTGGCCCCGCCGCGGCGTTGGACTGGGCGCTGGGCGACTGGCCCGAGCCTTTCTCCGCCCGTCATGCCCGGGGAGCGGTGGCGCGTGCGCTGGCGGCGCGCGATGCCGCGGATACCGTCGAGCGTCTCGGCCAGCTTCCCGCCTCGGTGGCGCGCGATGACCTGTTGCTGGCGACTGCGGGCGCCTGGGCCCGGCGGGATCCGGGAGCGGCGCTGGACTGGCTGCGCCGCTGGCCGGAGGACGACTTGAAGCCGCGCCTTACGTCGGGGATCGGCTTCGAGATCGCCCAGACGCGTCCCGATCGCGCGATTGAAGTGACGGAGATGCTGCCCGCCGGCCGCAACCGCTGGCTGCTGACCTCGGCCATCGCGCAGACCTGGGTGGCCGTCGACGCCAAGGCCGCGCTGGCGTGGGCCGGACAGTTGCCCGCCGGCGAGGCGCGCGATGCGGCGTTCGCAGGCGCCGAGACGGGCTTCGGCGTGCCGTTGTCGCGCCGCGGCGTGAGCGCCCCGGGCACGCGCAGTGGCGCCTCGCGGACGCGCGGCGGAGGCGGCGCGGTGGTGACGGTGCGGCCGGAGGATTCCCCGGCCTTTGCCGCCTGGCTGGCGACGCAGCCCGGACGCGTGGCGGACGACGAGGCGATCCTGGAATACGTGCGGCAGCGTGGCGCGCTGGAGCCGCAGACGGTGGGAGCCTGGCTGAACACGCTGCCGGGGGGCACGGTGCGCGATCGCGCGGCCGAAATCTATTTCGAGAGCGTGCTGCCGGGCGCTCCCGACGAAGTCGCGCGCTGGCTGCGGGGTGTCCCGCCCTCGGATCGCTCCGACGCGATGATCGAGCGCACCGTCCGGCGCTGGCTTCTGACCAACCCTTCCGCTGCCGAGGCGTGGATGAACGGGACGCCGCTGCCCGGCTACCTGAAGGACCGGCTGCTGCGCGACATCGGGCGGTGAGCGCGGAGAACGCGTCCTGCCCGCAGGAATGCATCCACTCTTGGCGCCACGGCGCGATCCGCTTTGCTCGTCGTCATGCTCACCCCGCTTCACTCCTGGTCCCGGCTCGCTCCCGCGTTGCTCCTCGTTTCGGCGGTGTCGCTGCTCGGCGCGGGGCAGCCGGCGCAGTGGCAGCCGCTCTTTGACGGCCGGACGCTGGCCGGCTGGGCCCCGTCCGGCTTCGAAGGCGAAGGTGCGGTGAAGGTCGAGGCGCCGTTTCGGGAGGGCGCGGGCGTCATCATCCTCGAGAAAGGTACGACCCTTTCCGGTGTGACGTGGACCCGGCCGGCGGAGCTGCCGCGGATGAATTATGAAGTGGAGCTGCAGGCGATGAAACTGCAGGGGGAGGATTTCTTCTGCGGGCTCACGTTCCCGGTCGGCACCTCGGCGTGCACCTTCATCGTCGGGGGTTGGGGCGGGATGATCGTCGGGCTCTCCAGCGTCGATCACTTCGATGCCTCGGACAACGACACGTCCACGAGCATGGAATTCGCCGACAACCGCTGGTACCGTATCCGGGTACGGGTGACAGAGGGAAAGATCGAGGCCTGGATCGACGACAAACGGATGGTCGATCTCGAGACCAAGGACCGGAAGATCACGCTGCGCTGGGGCGAGATCGACAAGTCGCTGCCGCTCGGCGTGGCGGCCTACATGACGCGGGCGGCTCTGCGCGACATCCGGATCCGCCGGCTCTGAGCCGGAATAATTCAGCAGGGTGGAGCCGCCTGTCCCCAGGCGGCTGACTTGCGACGGCACCGTCTGCAGCGGCGTGAGGACCAGCGCCAGCGCAGGTTAAATCGCCTCGTGGCCCAAACCAAAACGCAAAGTCGCGAAGGAATGCCAAGTTTCGCCGGGTTTGGTTTTCCGGGCGCGCCTTCGCATTTCTTCGCGTCGTTGCGTTCAGGATCCCACTTTGAGCGCGCTCTATCCGCTCCACCGTGCAGTGTGGCCGTCCTTCGAGGGTGAGTCGAAGGCCACCTGCATTGATCCTCAGACCAGCGCGTCGCGGCAGTACTTGATCGCGCGGGCGAGTTCCTTCATCCGGTCCGAACCGGCGGGAATCGGGTATTCAAACTCGATCGTCGCCTGGATGTTCCAGCGGTTGTCCCGGATGAGGCGGAGTACTTCGCGGATCGGCGTGTCGCCCTCGCCGAAGGGCTTGTTGGGACCTTCATTGGCCTTGCGGTCTTTGACGTGCACGTGGGTGATCCGCGCGTGGTGCTGCCGGATGAAGTCGACGACCGACGTCTTGTTTCCCGCCACGAAATGGCCGAGATCGACATTGGCGTGGTTGTAGCTCGCGAAGGAGAACGCCCGCTCCCAATGCGCGGGCGTCGTGCTGGCGTGGCCGTGGTAGCCGACCGGGAGCCGGTGCTTGTCGGCGAATTGCCCGAGGCGCTGCAGGTCGGCCTCGTTCTTGGATATCTCCGTGGAGATCGCGCGGGCTCCAACCGCCTTCGCGAGATTGAAGACGTAATCGAGGCTGCCGTCGTCCATGGCGAAGATCCGGTCGACCTTGAGGATCTCGATTTTCACGCCGGCATTTTCCCACTTCCGGCGGAATTCGCGCGCCCGCGCCACCGGGGCCGACTGCCGCCAGCGACGCAACGTTTCCGCATTGGCATCGGCCGCGGGGCCCTTGAGGACGTTGCTCTTCGCTCCGATGAGCTCCGGCGCGACGCCGAGGAAGGCTTCGATCGGCTGCGCCCGCAGCTCCACGGCGCTGAGGCCGAGTGCGATGCAGTTCGCGAGGATGTCGTCGCCGCTCATCCCGGGTTCCTTGAAGCTGTAGGGCACGTTGAGTCCGATTTGGACGCCGGCGAACTTGGAATCCGGCTTCAATGCTGCCGCGCGCAGCTCAGGCAGGGCGAGCAGCCCGGCGGGAAGGGAAGCGAGCGCGAGCTTGGTGAAGGCGCGGCGGGAGTAGTGGGACGAGGGATGGGACATGGACAGCAGGATGAGGGTGGCGCGAGCGTGAACGCCGGCCAGACGGATGGCACGACCGAAAGTCGCGCCGGGCTTGCGCGCCGGGCCAGCGATGCAGATCCGGTGGAGCCCCAGTCCCCAGGCGGCTGGCGTGCGACGGATCGGCCCCGCAGCGGCATGCACGGCGAAACGCAGCGGCCTGGGGACCGGCCGCTCCATCTCGGACGCCGCATCTTCCCGGCGGGAGTTCGGAGCGCCGCTAGAGCCGGTAACCGCGGGACCTGAACATCCGCGCCCAGACCCGGCGGAGATTGCCGCCGAGGATGAGCTGGCGCTGCGCGAAGGTGAGATCGGCATCGAACACCTTGGCGAGCTCCGTCGCGTAGCTGCGCGAGGCACCGTGGCCGCCCCAGACGATGCGTTCGACCCCGAGTTCGCGCACGGCGAGGTCGACCGCGCCCGAGTGCGGGTCGGAGCCGGCGAATTCCAGCAGGATGTCCGGATACGGGCGGATGGCGCGGATGCCGATTTCCCAGTCGCCGCCGCTGTGGCCGCAGACGAGCGGCACGCCCGGATGGCGGCGCGAGAGCGTGACGACGTCGAAGGGCGTGCTTTCCGCCTCGAGGTTGCCTCCACCGATGCGGGGCCGCTCGCCGCCGACCTTGAGCCAGGTGTGGATGTACACGACCGCTCCGAGCTCCGCCGCGCGCCGGATGATCGCGTCGTTGTTCGGATGATCGCAGCGCAGCGGCGCCTTGCTGCCAACGGCCGCATACTTGATGCCGACGCACGGCCCGCGCGCGATCCACGCCTCCATCTTGGCGAGCGTCCGCTCGGGATCCGAGGGATCGATCCGGACCATGCCGCTCAGGCGATCCCGCTGCGCCGCGAGCACCTGCCGGATCGCGGCATCGACCGGCAGCTCCTGCAGCGGATCGAGGCGCGTCCCGCCGACATCGAGCGCGAAGGAGCGCTCGATGCCGAAGCGGTCCTGGTAGAAACGCAGCGCCTCGTGCTCGGCGATCGGATCGCCGGTGCCGGCGGCGATCAGGCCGTGGTAGTGCAGGTCCCAGATGCGCAGCGCCACGAGCTCCTCCCGCGTGGGCAGCCCGAAGGCGGCGGGATCGAGGGCGAATTCGCGGGCGGACGTCGGCATGGCGTCAGGCGCGGGCGAGGGCGCGGCGGGCGTTGTCCGCCATGATTGCCTGCAGTTGCGGCCGGGTGAGGGGCGATTCGAAGAGGCGGAACAGCGCCGCCTCGACCGGAAAGTACGGCGCGTGCGAGCCGAAGAGGATCCGCTCGACCGGCACCCGGCCGGGCAGCGACCAGTGGTTGCCGTCGATCACGCGCCCCACCGCGCCCACCGCCTCGAGATTGGAGATCTCGTGCAGGACGTTCGGCAGGTCGCGCAGCGCGCGCGACGGCGCGAGGCGCAACCACTGCCATGAACCCAGCAATTGGATACGCGCGCCGGGCCGCTCCGCGAGCAGGCGCACGAGGGGCGTCGCGGGCGTGGGCAGCACCCGGATCGCGGGGTGGTGCACGCGCGGATCCTCCAGTTCGAGCGAGATCTGGACCAGCAGCCCGCGGGCGGTCGCCGCGTCGAGCAACCGCGCGAACTCCGGGTGCTCGAGCGTGTAGCCCTGGTAGCCCGGGTGCAGCCGGATCGCGCGCATCCGGTGCACCTCGTGGCACCGGCGGAGGTCGTCCTCCCAGTCGGGCCACATCGGGTTGACGCTGCCCACCGGCCGGAAAAGCCCGTCGCCCTCGCTCCGGCACTCCGCCGCCAGCCGGGCGTTCACCCCCGCGAGGTCCTTGCTGAAGATTCCGTCGAAGCTGCCGGCCCACGCTTCCGTCACGCCGTGGCGTTGCAGTTTCGCCGCGAGCGCCGCCGTGCGATCGTACTTCAGCCGGCGGAACGGCCAGCCATGCAGGTGCACGTTGGTATCGACGAGCGGGACCTTCGTCGCTCCAGCCCCGGCCTGGGCCCGGCCGGACCCGGCGGCCGTGGCCACGGCCGCGGTCGCAATCGCGGAGCGGAGAAAGGCGCGGCGGGGGAGCGGCATCGGAGCGGCGAGGGGATGCGGCAACGTCGGAGCGGCCCGGAACCCCGTCAAGGATGCAGCCGGCGCAGACCAGGGAACTTTCGTGCGCGCGGAGGGAGAGCGTGCCGCGGGCGAATTCGACTCGGCGGCCTCCCTGCGCTCCCCTTGACTTGCGCGCCGCGCCCCCCTCCGCTCCCCGTCCTTCCGTCCACCCCGGCGATGATCTTCCGCACCCGTTTGCCCTCGGTCCTGATTTCCTTGCTTGCCGTTGGCGCCAGCCTGGCGGCCGCGCCCCGTGAGCCCTGGACGACCTCGCGCGTCGCCGGTTCGCCGGAGCCGCTCAAGCCGTTCACGTCCGAACCCTTCGCGCGCGAGCTGGAGCTGTCCGATGCGCTCGAACTCGCGGCCGTGCCCGGCGGACGGGCCTGGCTGGCGGTCGAGCGCCGGGGGCGCGTGCTCACTTTTCCCGCCGGGACCGCCGCCCCGGCGGCCGACGTGGTGCTCGACCTGCGCCCGCGGCATCGCCGGCTGGACAACACCTACAGCGTCGCCCTGCATCCGCGGTTTCGGGAGAACCGGCAGCTCTACGTCTGCTACGCGCTCGCCGACGGACAGCGGGACGGCAGCCGCATCTCGCGTTTCACCCTCACGTCGCTGGCGCCCCTGCGCGCCGATCCCGCGAGCGAGGAGATCATCCTGACCTGGCGCGCGGGCGGGCACAACGGGTGCAGCCTGCAGTTTGGCCCGGATGGCTTCCTTTATATTTCCACCGGCGACGCCGGACCCGCCGCGCCGCCCGACCTGTACGCCACCGGCCAGGACGTGACGGACCTCGAGGGCTCGATCCTGCGCATCGACGTCGACCGGGCCGACCCGGGCCGGGCCTACCGCATCCCGCCGGACAACCCGTGGGCCGACGCCCCGACGGTGCGGGCGGCCGACGGCGCGATGAAGCCGGCGCGGCCGGAGATCTGGGCCTACGGTCTGCGCAACCCGTGGCGGATGAGCTTCGACCGCGTGAAGGGCGACCTGTGGTGCGGCGACATCGGCTGGGAACTCTGGGAGATGGTCCACCTGATCCGCCGCGGCGGCAACTACGGCTGGAGCGCGCTGGAGGCGAGCCAGCCGATCAAGCCGGAGCTGCTGAATCCGCTGAGTCCCGTGACCAAGCCGGTCGTGGCGCACCCGCACGCCGAGGCGGCCTCGATCACCGGCGGTTTCGTGTACCACGGGCGGCAGTTTCCCGAACTCGCGGGCGCGTATGTCTACGGCGACTACGTGACGGGAAAGATCTGGGCGCTGTGGCACGACGGCAGCCAGGTGGTCCGCCACGAGGAGATCGCCGACACGCCGCACGCCATCATCGCCTTCGGCCAGGACGACGACGGCGAGCTCTGGTACCTGCATTATCCCGGCCGCAGCAGCCTGCACCGGCTCGTGCGCAACCCGCAGGCGGCGCCCGCGGCACCTTTTCCCCGGACGCTGGGCGAGACAGGAATTTTTGCCGACGTCGCCCGCCGGGTGCCGTCGCCCGGGGTGCACCCGTTCTCCGTCGGTACGGCGCTGTGGGAAGACGGCGCCGTGGCCGAGCGGCTGGTGGCGCTGCGCGGCACGAGCTCGATCGTCACGACCGCCCGCCCGCGGCCCGGCCGGAAGGGCGGTGCGCCGGGAATCGAATACACCACGACCTGGCCGGCGGGCGCCGTGCTCGTGCGCACGATCCTGCCCGGTGCGCTCGCACCCGACGACGCGGCCCGTTCCAAGCCGATCGAGACGCAGTTGCTGCATTTCGACGGCGAGGCATGGAACGCGTACACTTATCGGTGGAACGAGGCCGGAAGCGACGCCGAGCTGGTGCCGGCGGAGGGGTTGGACGTGACGATGCGGGTCTCCGCCGATCCGCAGGCCGCGGGGCCGCGCACGCGCGAGTTCACCTGGCGGTTCGAAAGCCGCGCGGAGTGCCTGCGCTGCCACAACACCTGGAACCGCGGGGCCCTCGCGTTCACCCCCGTGCAACTGCACCGCGCCGGTGCCGCGCAGCGCCGGGAGTTGCTCGCGCTTGGCCTGATCGACGACCACTTCCTCGCCCGGGCGCCCCAGGAAGCGGTCGCGCTCGACGGCCCCGACGCCGCGGCGCGAGCATGGCTGCACGTCAACTGCGCCACCTGTCACACGGCGCACGCCGGCGGCGCGGTGCCGCTTTTCCTGGGCGGCGAGCTGCCGCCCGACAAGATGAACGCGATCGACGTGCCGCCGACGCAGGGAGGACTCGGCCTGACGCACGCCCGGCTCATCGCCCCGGGGGAACCGTGGAACTCGGTCCTCGCGGTGCGCATGGCAAAGTCCGGCGCGGGGCACATGCCGTTGCTCGGCTCGCGCGAGCCCGATGTCGCCGGGCTCCGGCTGATCGAGGACTGGATCGCCCGCCTGCCGGGCGGCCGCGGTTCCGCGGAGCCCGCCAGCGCGCGCTGGGACGCCGGCACGATCGCGCGCGCGCTCGCGACCGTCGACGGTGCCATGCGCCTTCGGCGCGCCGTCGATGACGGTCGCATCGACGAGACGCTGCGGCTGCAGGCCTTCCAGCAGGCATGGGCGTCGCCGGAGCCGACGATCCGCGACCTGTTCGAGCGGTTCAAGCCGGACGCCCGGCGCGAGCGCACCCTCGGGGCGACCGTCGATCCGGCCTCGATCCTCGCCTTGAGCGGCGACCCGGGCCGGGGCGCAACCCTGCTGTCGCCCGAGGGCAAGCTCGCCGCGTGCCTGGCCTGTCACGTCGTGCAGGGGCACGGACGGCACTTCGGCCCCGACCTCTCGCGCATCGGCGCGCAGCAGGAC
>ERZ761602.2121-NODE-2121-length-32458-cov-4.837608_pt1 | contig 32458 bp, 30 predicted proteins | sample MGYA00512165_ERZ761602 | MGnify/ENA primary metagenome ERZ761602 (study PRJEB28899, sample SAMN02445085) | bioreactor sludge metagenome | biome: EBPR sludge; isolation source: Thorneside wastewater treatment plant | place: Australia: Brisbane, Thorneside...
GCGTGACGACGACGCGTGACGACGACGCGTGACGACGACGCGTGACGACGACGCGATCAGCTCACGAGGAGGGTCGTGGTGGGCTCGTTCGGCGCCTTGGCGGGCGGCGTCGTGTCGAGCGAGGCCTGGCCGAACGCGAGCGCCAGACCGCCGACCACGACGAGCACGATCAGCGCCGCCAGGACCACGAGGTCCGTGCGGGAGCGGCCGAGGGTGGGCGGGAGCTCGTACATGGCGAAGGAACGTACGCTCGGGGCGTGACTTACATGCCCTCGACGCCGACCGGAGGTCGTTCGACCTGCGCGGCGGGTGGGGGAGGGCGAGGTTGCGGAAAACGCGAACGACGACGGGCGGTTACACGGGTGATTGCCGGCGGCTTCGCGACGAGCGCGCCAGATGGGTCGTCGGTGAGAAATCGTCAAGAGGGCCGACGGCGCGTTTTGCGGGCATCCGGTGCACCGCCGGTTCGTGCAGCGGGTGCATTTGCGGGGCGCGGTCGTCGGCCGCGTTCGACGCGCTCGCGTACCGCACCGCTCGCGCACGCGCGACGCACGACTCGCACGACGCAGGACACGGCTCGCGCACGCACGACGCCCACGCACGACCGAGGTGGTCGCGGGTTCGCGTCAGGTGTCGTCGGCGTCGGGGGCCGAGGGCGTGGCCGCCGGCGCTTCGCCCAGCGAGACCTCGCGGCGCCCGAGGCCCACGAGGAAGAGCTCGTAGCTCTCTTCGCGCACGGCCTCCGGCTTGAGCACGCGCACCTTCACGAAGTGTTTCCGTAAGGCCTCGCGCGCCTGCTCGAACTCCGCGCCTTGGAAGATCTTCCCCACGAACGCGCCCCCGACCTTCGCGGTGCGCGCTGCGATCTCGACCGCGGTCAGGAAGAGCTCGAAGCTCCGGTACTGATCGGCGCTGCGGGTGCCCATGGTCTTGGGCGCCATGTCGGAGAGCACGACGTCGAAGGGGCCGCCGAGGCTCTCGACCGTCTGCTCACGCGCGTCGCACACGCGGAACTCCACGTTCGGCGGGATCTCCGAATGGAGCGCGTGCAGGTCGAGCGCGAGCACACGACCGCGGGGGCCGACCTTCTGCGACGCGTAGAGGGTCCAGCTCCCCGGCGCGGCCCCGAGATCGAGCACCTTCATGCCCGGCTTCAGGAGCTGGACGCGGCGGTCGATCTCTTCGAGCTTGTAAACGGAACGCGCCGGGAAACCCTCCCGGCGCGCTTGTTTACCGAAGCGATCTTGTTCTCGCCTGCGGCTCATCCGTGTCTCCGTCGTCTCCTCGAGAGCGTGCCTCGAGGGATCCGTGCGAGGCTCAGTACGGCGAACCGGAAGATCGTGATCTCCCGGGGAGCCGTGCTCAGGCCTTCGCGGGCTTCTTCGCCGCGTGGCGCATCGTCACGATGCCGCCGCGGGGGCCGGGGACCGAGCCCTCGACCAGGATGAGGCCCTGGTCCGCGAGGACCTTCGTGACCTTGAGGTTCTGCACGGTGACCTTGGTGTTGCCGTGCTGGCCGGCCATGCGCTTGCCCGGAAGGACGCGACCGGGGGTCATGTTCGTACCGATCGAGCCGCCGTGGCGCTGGTACTCGTGCTGACCGTGGCTGCGCTTGTAGCCCTTCATGTTGTGGCGCTTCATGACGCCCGTGTAGCCGTGGCCCTTCGAGGTGGCCGACACGTCGACGTGCTGGCCCTCGGTGAACACGTCCGCGAGCGAGATGGCCTGACCGACCTGGAACTTCGCCGCGGTCTCTTCCGTGACGCGGATCTCCTTCACGATCTCGGGCACGTCGACGCCGAGCTTCGCGAAGGGGCCGGCTTCCGGCTTCGTCACGCCCTTGGCCTTCTTCTTCCCGAAGGCGAGCTGGAGGGCCGAGTAGCCGTGCTTGTCGGTCGAGCGCTTGCCGACGACGAGGCAGGGCCCCGTCTCGACCACGGTCACGCGGCGCACTTCGCCGTCGTCCGTGAAAATCTGCGTGTTGCCGAGCTTCTTGCCGAGGAGTCCGAGGTTCTGGTTCATGGTCTTGTTCCGTGGTTCCGTGGGGGACCGCTGGGCTTCGGTCGCGGCGACTTCGGAGAAACACCGAGCGCCGTGAGCTCTACCCAGGAGGCCGACTTCGTGCAGAAGCCGACCGGTCACGAGGGCCGCGGAGGGTAGAAGAAGAAGCGCGCGCGTCAAGGCGAGGGGCGTCGCGGCCGTGAGCCGTCCGACGGGGCGGCCTCGGAGCGGCGCTGCTCGGCTCAGGGCGCTTCGAGGCCGAAGATGCGGCAGGCGTTCGCGGTGGTGCGCGCGCGGAGCTCGTCGGGGTCGTCGCCACGGAGCTTCGCGACGAAGTCCGCCGTGTGGGCGACGTACGAGGGCTCGTTGCGGCGGCCGCGGTGCGGGAGCGGCGCGAGGTAGGGCGCGTCGGTCTCGACCAGGATCGCGTCGGCGGGCTGGAGCTTCGCGGCCTCTTGGATCGCCTCGGCGGTCTTGAAGGTGACGATGCCGGAGAAGCTCGCGACGAAGTCCATCTCCAGCGCGGCCTTCGCGAACGCGGCGTCCTCGCTGAAACAGTGCAGGATGCCGCCGACGTCGCGCGCGTTCTCTTCGCGCAGGATCGTCAGCGTGTCCTCGCGGGCGTCGCGGCTGTGCACGACGATCGGCTTCTTCGTCTCGCGTGCGAGGGCGATCTGGCGGCGGAACACCTCGCGCTGCTCTTCGCGCGGGCTGTGATCGTAGTAGTAGTCGAGGCCCATCTCGCCGATCGCGACCACGAGCGGATCGTTCGCGAGCTTCGAGAGCTCGGCCCAGATCGCGTCGCCCTCGGGGCTCGTGAGGGTCGCCGCGTCGTGCGGATGCACACCGATCGTGGTGACCATGAAGTCGCGGTGCGCGTCCGCGACGTCGAAGGCGCGGCGCACGGCGTCGAGGCCCCGCACGCAGCCGATGGTCGCGACCTTCCAGAGGCCCGCCTCGCGGGCGCGGGCGAGGACGGCGTCGAAGTCCTTCGCGAAGCGCGGGTCGTCGAGGTGGCAGTGGGTGTCGAAGAGGGGAGCAGTCACGAGGGGCTCGAATGCGGAGTGTTGAAGGGCTGCGGGCTGGTCGGGATCAGGCTGGCCGCAGGGTCAGGACGCGTGCTCCAGTGCGGCTCCGAAGCGGCGCGTCAAGAGGGCGAGCGCGTCGCGGGCGTCGTCGCGATCGAACGCGCGGAGCGAGCGGGCGAGGGTGACGGGGTCGGCGCCACGCAGGCGACGCGCGAGGCGCAGCAGCAGCGGGAGCAGACGCTCGAGGCGGAGCTCGCCCACCGCGTGCACCGCGTAGTCGCGGCCGTCCGAGCGCCAGGCGTCGAGCACGCGCGCGAGCACGGGCTCTCCGCGTGGGTCGCCGCGACGCGCGAGCGCGGCTCCGGCCGCGGCCCGCACGAGCAAGGGCGCGAAGACCCGCGCGCCGTGGGCGGCGAGCGCGTCGAGGGCGGGCGGGCTCGCGATTCGCGCGAGCGCCTCGATCGCTTCGAGCACGAGCGTGCGATCGGAGAGCGCCCGCACGAGCACGGCTTCGCCGCGCACATCGTCGTGATCGGCGAGCGCGACCGCGGCCGCGAAGGCGACGTCGGCGCGTTGGAGCACACGCGCGAGCTCGGTCGTCGTCTCGGGAGGGGCGCTCGATCCGAGCTCGCCGAGGGCGCGCGCCGCCGAGGAGGCGACGCGGACGTCCTCGTCGTCGAGCAACGGCAGGAGGCTCGAAGCGCGCGTGGGCTCGTGGGCCGCGAGGGCGCGCGTGGCTTGGAAGCGGACCTCGGGGCGAGGATCGGCGAGCAGAGGAACGAGCCAGGCGCGGTCGCGATCGACGAGCGCGGCGGCCGTGATCGCGGCCTGGCGGACCTCCGCGTGCTCGTCCTCGAAGCGCGCGTGCAGCAGCGCGGAGGCGCTCGCGTCGCCGAGGTAGCCGAGGGCGGTCACGGCCGCTTGGCGAATCGGTCCGAGGGGATCGTCGACGAGGACCCGCAACGCAACGAGCGCTTCGTCGATGCGATCCGCGTCGGGGCTGGCCAGGCGCTCGGCGGCGGCGAGGCGAAAGCGTGGATCGCGGGCCTGCACGTCACGAAGGGCGGCCTCGAAGGTGGGCGCGAGGGGCGGGAGAAACACAGGCGATCGAGGTAGCACTCGAAACCGCGACCGGCATCCTCGCGGGGAGCTTCGAGCCGCGAGGTGTACGCTGCGTGCGTGCGTGCGCTCTACGTGGCTCCGGTCGGCTTGATCCTCTTGGTCGTGCTCTGGTTCTTCCGCTCGGAGGACCCCGACGAGGCGACGTCGACGTCGTCGTCTTCCGGACTGGTTGCGCTCGGCGACGCGGGCCTTCCACCGGACGCCGCCATGCCCACCCCGCTCGTGGCGGAAGCCTCGCATCGCGCCGCGGCGCAGGTGCGGCGACGCGCCCAGAGCGAGGTCGCGGAGCTGCGCGCGGCGATCGAAGCCGCGCGCGCGACGAGGGTGCGGGAAGCGACGGCGGAGCTCGCGGGCGGCGCACCGAACGGCACCTCGCCCGCGACCGGCGCCGTGCAGGTTCCGCCCGAGGAGGACGCCGAGCGGCTCGGGCGCCTCGATCCGCAGTACATCCGCGACGCCATCCGCGACCTGCAGCCGCTGCTGCGCGAGTGTTACGAGCTCGCGCTCGAGGACGCGCGGAGCAGCGGTCGCGAGACGCTCGAAGGACGCCTCGTCACGCGCTTCGTGATCGGCGGCGAGCCCGACGTGGGTGGCGTGATCGAGGAGTCGTCGGTGATGGACGAGAGCGACCTCCGCCACCCGCTCCTCGAAGAGTGCTTCACCGAGACGCTCTTCACGGTCGAGCTGCCCGCGCCCGAAGAAGGCGGCCGGGTGACCGTTCACTACCCGTTCGTGTTCCGCGCGGCGGAAGAGGAATGAGTGGCGTCGAGAGCAGAGGGCGCGTCGCACGCCGTTGGCCGGGGCGGACGGTGCTCTCGTTTCGGACGGATGACCTCGTCGCGCGTGAGGGGCTGCTCACGAACGAGGTGATCGTGTTGGGCGATTGGCATGCCCCGCTCGTGCGCGCGACGTTCGAGCGCCACGGCGATCACTGGTGCGTGCGTGGCCCGCTTTGGTGGAGTCTCGGTCGGTTCGTCGCCAAACCCAGGCTCACCGCGGAGCTCGTCATCGCGCTCGACGAGCTCGGCATCGTCCTGGGGCGGACCCCACGACGCGCGAGCGAACCAACGACGTTCTGACGCTCGCGCGCGATCAGGTGCTCCGCATCGCCTCGTGCGCGATCTCGGTGGCCTCCGCGATCATCTTCGGGTGCTCCGCCGGATCGGCCCAGCGCTCGCGGCCTTCCTCGGGCAACAAGTCGATCGGATCGAAGTAGAGGAAGACCTGACCCGGCTTCACGGACGGCGCGGTGTACACGCTGATGCCCGTGACGTGGTCGTAGTACTCGTAGCTGTGCACGGTGCGCTTGCCGCCGCCGCCGGGCGCGTCGACCACGAAGGTCGGCGTGTTGAAGCCCGCCGCGGAGCCGCGCACGTGCTTCTCGAGGCTCTCCGCCGTCGCCACGGTGGTCCGAAGCTCTTCGGTGCCCTTCACCATGTCGTGCTGGTAGACGTAGTAGGGGTGCACGTTCACCCACGCGAGGCGGCGCGTCAGCATCGTCTGCGCGGCCACGGTGTCGTTCACGCCGCGCTGGAGCACGGTCTGGTTGCGCACGAACACGCCCGCCTCGAAGAGACGCCCGAGACCCCGCTGCGTGATCTCCGTGATCTCGTTCGCGTGGTTGAAGTGCGTGTGCAGCATGACGTCCTTGCCCATGCTGCGGCCGCGGTGGACGACGTCGATGAGCGCCTTCACCCACTCGTCGTCCGTCACGAGCTTCTGCGGGAGCACCGCAGGGCCCTTCGACGCGAAGCGCATGCGCCGCACGTTCGGGATGTCGAGCAGCTTGTTGCCGAGCTCGCGAATCTGGTCGGCGCGGAGGTTCCACGCGTCGCCGCCGCTGATGACGATGTCCTCGAGCTCCGGGCGCGAGGCGACGTACGCGAGCATCTCTTCCCAGCGCTTCGGAGACGCCTTCAGGCTCACCTTCTCGACCATCTCCTGGTCCGGTCCGACCGCGTACGAGCGCGTGCAGAAGCGGCAGTAGACCGGGCAGGTGTCGAGCGCGAGGAAGAGCGCCTTGTCGGGGTAGCGGTGCGTGAGCCCCGGCACCGGCGCGTCGCCCTGCTCTCCGAGCGAGTCGAACGTGAGCTTCGGATGATCGGGCAGGCGCGTCGACGCGAGCGGGAGGAACTGGCGACGGATCGGATCCTCGTAGGGGTTCCGCCAGTCGACGAGGCTCAGCAGGTACGGCGACACGCGCACCGCCATCGGCGCGATGCGGAAGCCCTCCGCAGCGTCCTTCAGGAACGCGTCGCTCGCCACGCCGCGCACCGCCTCGAGGAGCGCCTCGGGCTTGGTGATGGTGTGCTTCATCTGCCAGCGGTGATCGTGGAAGGTCGCCGCGTCGATGCTGGAGAAGCCCGGGATCTCGCGCCACCACTCGCCCGTGCGCAGATCGCGGTGCGCGAGGGTCGAGGGGTCCACCGGCGGGCGCACCTTGCGCGCGGGCTCTTCGCTGACGGCGTCCTTCGCGATCGGCAGTTGCTGCACCATGTCGTGTTCCTCCGTCGGCGCGGGTCGCGTCGACGTCTCCATCGCTCGGTCGGTCGAGCGCGCCGGGATCACCGGCTCCGAATCCACCCTCGAGGCGCCTTCCCGTCGGCGCGATCGAAGGGATCGGGCTAGCACGCCGATCCCTTCGCCGCACCCTCGGTGCGAGCGCCGCCTCACGCCGAGGAACGGGGGGCGACGCGAGGCTCGTTGCTCGCGGAGCGTCGATCTCGGGGATCGCTGCTCGTGACCAACGACGAAGGGCGACCCTCGTGGATCGCCCTTCGTGCGTTCGTACGCGTGGCGCGAAGCTCAGCGCTGCTGGAGCACCGTGCGCGCGGCCTCGCCGGGCTCGCCGCCCTCGTCGCGCGCGCGGAGCAAGAGCCCGAGCTCCTGCATCTCGATCAGCACCCGCGCCGCGAGCTCGCGCCGCTGCGCGTCGTCGCCGCTGAGACCCTCGTAGAGCCGGTCGCGCACGTACTGCGGGTTCACGCCGCCCACGCCGTCCCAGCCGCTGCGGAGAACCTGGACGACCTTCTGCCAGGGGTAGCTGAAGCCGTTCTGACCCTCCGCATTCTGGAGGATCTGCGCGGCGCGGATGCGCCGCCAGATCGCGCCGCTGTCGAACATGTTCGCGCGGATGAGGTTGAACCAGTCGTTCTCGGTGTTGGTGACGTACGACTGCAGGACCTCGCGCAGATCGGCGTCGGTCTGCAGTAGGTCGCGCAGCTTCGTGACCACCGCGTCGCCGCCGCCGAGCGCGACCGCGAAGGCGGCCGGCTGACGGGTCGTCGGATCGTCGAGCAGCGCGGAGAGCCGCTCGTCGTTCGCGGGGTCGGCCGCATAGCCGAGCGCGAGGCCGGCCGCGCGGCGCACGTTCGGATCGGCGTTGGTGTTCGCGACCAGCGCCAGCAGCGGCGTGTTGAGCTCGGGGAGCGCGCGCTGCCAGAGCGTCTGCACGTAGTAGCGACGCGCGTGCTCGTCCGTGCTCGCGTCGTTGATGCGACCGATGACGCGCGCGATCGCCTCCGCGTCGCCGATCTGACCGATCGACCCGGCCGCCATGCCACGCAGCTCGTAGTCGTCGTTCGCGTCCTCGACGACCTGCATCAGCTCGTCCACCGCGTCGGCGCGCCCGTAGACGCCCATCGCGAGGATCGCGGCCTTGCGCTTGGTCAGCAGCATCTCGTTGGTGAGGCTGCGGTCGGCCGCGTTGAAGGCGGTCATGTCGACGTTACGCGGACGCACCACGAATCCGAGCAGCTTGCGGAAGCTCGCGTCGTGATCGAGCTCGGCGAGCGCGCGCGCGGCGGCCGAGACGTCGTCGCCCTCGAGCTCACGATCGAGGAAACGCGCCGCGTTGGCGTCGCCGGTGGCACCGAGCGCGCGGAGCACGACGGCCTTGCGGTAGGCGTGCGTCTCGAGCATCGCCCCGAGCTGCGGCGTGATCTCCGCGCTCGCCACGAGGCGCAGGTCTTCGAGCGCGTCGCTCACCATCTCGTCGTTGTCGGTGAGCGCGGTCATCTCCATGAGCACCGGCACCGCGCGGCGGTCACCGAAGTTCGCCAGCGCACGCGCGGCCTTCGCGCGCACCTCGAGGCTCTCGTCGGTGAGCAGGCCCGCGAGCGTGTCGATGACGCGGCGGTCGTGGCTCTCCGCGAGGAGCGTCACGAGATCCTCACGAACGTCGCCCGTCGCGCGCGCGAGCATCGCCGCGATCTGCGGAGCGCCGGTCGACTTCTTGAGCGCGTCGACGACGGTGTCCTTCATCTGCGGCGCGTTCTGCAGCGCCGCGAAAAGGGCCTCCGCGCCGTTCGGCGAGCCGGTGCGCCCGAGGCCCGCGGCCGTCGCGCGGATGACCTCCGACGACTGGGCCTGGCCCTGGCGCGCGAGCTCTTCGGTCAGCATGCGCGAGAGCGGCGCGACCACCGCGTCGCCACCGGCCTCCGCGAGCGCGTGCGCGACGAGAACACGAACACCCTCGACCTCGTGACCGGTGAGATCCGGCGAGCCGAGGCGCTCGGTGCCGAGCACGCGTGTGATCACGCGCTCGTCGAAGCCGTCGAGCTCCTGCAGGCCACCCTGCGAGAAGCGCTCGATGAGCGCGTCGAGCACCGGCTGGTCCTGCACGCCGAGCGTCGCGAGGGTCCACACGACCTGGTTGCGATCGACCTCGTTCGTCTGCGGGAGCACCTCGAGGAGCTTCGCCTTCGCTTGGTCCGCCGCCGGCGAGCCGATGCGCGCGAGCGCCCATGCGGCGTCGCGCCGAACCTGCGGCGTGCCGTCGAGCGCTTGGATGAGCTGCGGCACCGCGTTCGCGTCGCGGTAGTGCCCGAGGTTGCGGATCGCGCGGATCTTCACGTCCTCGAACTCCGCGCCTTCCAGCGCGGCTCGGAGCGCGGAGTTGCGCTGCTCGGCGTCCTCCATCGCCGCGATGGGCTCGAAGACCTCCATGCGCGTGTCGGACGCTTGCATGTGCCGGTAGGCCATGAAGCCGGCGCCGCCGATCGCGGCCAGCACGAGCACGATCACGACCTTCCCCATGGGCGAGGTTCGCCGCTTGATCTGCTTGAGGGTGTCGTTGTCGTTGCCGCCCATGAGCGGTGCAGCGGCCGGAGCGTCGGCTTCGAACGCGCTGAGGTCGTCGAGATCGTCGGACATCGGAGAGCTTCCTCCTGCGCGCGTCCGAGCTCGGACGCGGGAGACCACACACGAAACGCACGGAGGCCCCGTCCACTCACGGACGGGCCCCCGTCACGAGCGCCGGACCATACTCGAAGGTTTCGGCGGACTTCAACGGCGGGGAGGAGCGGCGGTCGGCGCGTGGCGGTGGGTGAAAGGTGTGAATCACACCGTCAGGGCCGTTCGCGTCGCGGCCTCGGAGCCCGGACCACGACGGCCCCCGCCGCGACACCGGCCGGTCGAGCTGCTCGATCCGCCGCCCCCCCGGCTGCCGCTAGTCCTCCGGGCGCGCCGCGCCGAAGAACGCGTCCGCGGCCTCGTGACGGGCGGCTCGGCTCGCTTCCTCGGGCAACACCGCGAGCGCCTCGCGAATCGCTCCGAGCTCCTGGGTGAGCACGTCCAGCTCCGCGACCGGCTCCAACGCGTCCCGCGTTCGCACCCCATCCGGCAGGACCGCGGCGCCCGAACCGACCAACACGCGCCCGACGTGCTCCGTGAGAAGCGGCACGGTCTCGGGGGCGCGCGGGTCGATCGCCACGCGCAGATCCGGATGCCGCGCGAGCCAGCTCCGCAGGCGCTCGACGGGGATCGCTCCGGGCGCGACGAGCACCAACGTCGGGCCCGGCGTGCGCGCCAGCCGAGCTTCGAGCGCGTCGAGGAGCTGCGCGTGCGTCGGCCAGGTGCCGCGGTCGGGACGCGCGCCGTGGAAGTGCTCCTCGGGCCGCGCCTGCAAAAGCGCGCGGTCCGGGTTGCCCGCGAGCGGCGCGAAGCGCGAAGGAGGCGGTGGCCCCTCGATCACGACGACCAGCCCGCTCGCGAACGCGCCCTCGAAGAGCAGATCGAGGCTCTCGTGATCGATCGGCAGGAGCCCGCCGACCTCGCGACGAACGCCGAGCCCGACCGTGCGAGGCACGAAGATCGCGGACGCACCCGCGTCGCGACACGCTTCGACCGAAGCACGCGCGCGCTCGACCCAGTCCGGGCGCTCGGTCGCCGCGATCGCCACGCCACAGTACGGACGCAGGGTGTTCCGGCTCGCGCTCGCGTGCTGCATCGCGAGCGGCAAGCTGGTCTCGGGCGCGCCGCCGGCCGCGTTGAAGCCCGCGCTCGCACCCTCCGCGAGACGCTCTGCGACTTCGAGCCCACGCAGCGCCGCGACGCGGAGGTCGACGTCGACGAGCTCGATCGGACGCGCAGCCACCGAGGTGACGACGCGTGTGGGCTCGATGGACGGAGGCGCTGCGTCGGGCGGTGTGGGCTCCCGCGCGGGCTCCCGCGCGGTCTCCGTCGCGGTCTCCGTCGCGGTCTCGGTCGCCGCGGGAACCGGCGTCGACGGCACCGCGAGCGAATAGGCCCACACCCCGAGGGCGAAGAGCGCGGGCAGCCACGCCGCGCGACGAAGCGAGTCGTCCTGCATCGCCGCCGGAGTCTCACGAGGACAGGCCGTCATGCAAGTGTCCGGAATCGCTGTTGACCCTGTCGCGATCGCGCGCTTAGCATCCGGGCTCGATCGCTACGGGCGCTGCGCTCGGACGCGAGGGGAGAAGCCCGCTCCATGACGAAATCCGAGCTCATCGATGCCGTCGCGCAGCGCACGAAGATCACCAAGAGCCGCGCCGAGCAGGTCGTGAACTGCGTCTTCGACGCGATGACCGCGGCGCTGGAGCGGGACGAAGGCATCGAGATTCGAGGCTTCGGCAGCTTCACGGTGCGTAAGTACAAGGCCTACAACGGTCGCAACCCGCGCACGGGTCGTCCGGTGCCGGTGCCCGAGAAGCGGCTTCCGTTCTTCAAGGTCGGCAAGGAGCTCAAAGAGCTCGTGAACTCGCCGCTCGCGGACGGATCGCCGCGGCCGCCGATCGAAGAAGACGACGACAACGACGACGACGATTGAGTTCCGCGCGGTCAGCGCTCGTCGACGGCGCGCACGTCGGTGATCTCACGACCGCCGCGCTCGTCGGCACCTCACCCCCGCGCTCCATCGAAGGCGCTGCGCCAAACGCGCTCGACCGCTCGGGGCCGCACGTCATACTCGCGGCCACCATGAACGCGGAAGAGCAGCTCGAGATCCTGACCCGCGGCGTCGTCGACTTGCACGTGAAGGAGGAGCTCCTCGCGCGCCTGAAGACCGGCAAGCCGCTCAAGGTGAAGGCCGGCTTCGACCCCACGCGCCCCGATCTGCACCTCGGGCACACCGTGCTGATGCAGAAGATGCGTCAGTTCCAAGAGCTCGGGCACGAGGTCATCTTCGTGGTGGGCGACTTCACCGCGCAGATCGGCGACCCGACCGGACGCAGCGCGACGCGGCCGGTGCTCACGCGCGCCGAGATCGAAGAGGGCGCGCGCACCTACGCCGAGCAGGCGTTCAAGATCCTCGACCGCGAGACCACGCGCCTCGTCTACAACGGCACCTGGCTCGACCAGATGAGCTTCGCCGACGTGGTGCGCCTCGCGGGCAAGTACACCCTCGCGCGCATGATGGAGCGCGACGACTTCAAGACGCGCTGGGCGGAGAACCGCAGCATCTCGATCCACGAGCTGCTCTACCCGCTCGCGCAGGGTTACGACTCGGTCGCGCTCGAGTGCGACGTCGAGCTCGGCGGAACCGATCAGCTCTTCAACCTGCTCGTCGCGCGCGACCTGATGCGCGAGCACGGGCAGAAGCCGCAGATCGTGATGACGACGCCGATCCTCGAAGGGCTCAACGCCCGCGAGGAGAACGGCCGCATCGTCGGCGACAAGATGAGCAAGTCGCTCGACAACTACGTGGGCATCGCCGAAGCGCCCGACATGCAGCTCGGCAAGCTGATGAGCATCTCGGACGCGCTCATGTGGCGCTACTACACGCTGCTGAGCGCGCAGAGCTCGGCCACGATCGCGGAGCGCAAGGCGGCGTGCGAGAGCGGCGCGATGAACCCGCGCGACGCGAAGCTCCTGCTCGCGAAGGAGATCGTCGCGCGGTACCACACGAGCGCCGACGCGGACGAGGCGGAGCGCAAATGGCTCGCGCAGTTCAGCAAGCGCGAGGTGCCCGAGGATCTGCCGGAGGTCGAGCTCACGACCGAGGGCGCGGGCGTGCAGCTCGCGAAGGCGCTGGCGGACGCGGGGCTCGTGCCGAGCAACTCCGAAGGGCGTCGCCGCATCAAGGCGGGCGCGGTGACGGTCGACGGAGAGAAGGTCTCCGACGAGGTCGCGGAGCTGAAGAAGGGCGCGCGCTACGTGGTGAAGGCGGGCAAGCGCGCGTGGGCGGCGATCACGGTGCGGTGATGAACAGCGTCGGTCGGGCCGTTGCCGAGCGGTGAACGCCAACCGTTTACGTCGCCGTCGCCGTTCACGACCACGTCGACGCTCACGTCGATGCTCGGCGCCACGCTCAGAAGCGCGAGGCTTCGATCAGCGCCGTCGGATCCGGCGTCTCGTTCGGCACCGCGGCGAGCAGCTCGTCCGCGGGGGTGAGGCCCTTCTCGACCAGCGCACGCAGCGGCGCGAGGTGGATGCGCTCGTCCCGACCCTGCGCGTCGAGGACGCCGAGGCGCTGAAGGCCCGACTCCGCGAGCTCGAGCACCTCGCCGACCCACTCCTGCACCGAGCGACCTTGGAGCTTCGCGCGCAAGCCGTGGTTCGCGATGTCCGGCCGCGCGGCCTCGAGCGCGTCGTAGGTCACGCGCGAAGCGAGCGACTCTGCCTTGCGGCGCGCCTCCTCCTCGTAGAGCAGACCCTTCCAGATCGCGGGCAGCGCGGTGAGCATCCCGGCCTTCTGCCCGTCCGCCCCCCGCATCTCGAGGGTCCGCTTGAGGCGCGCTTCCGGGAAGAGCGAGTTGACGTGGGTCTCCCAGTCCGCGTGCGTCGCGACGAGGCCCTCGAAGCCGTCCTTCAGAAACGATCGGAAGGTCTGCCCGGTGTTCTTGTGGAGCGTGCCGCCACGCTTGATCAGGAACATCGGCGCGTCGAGCGCCCACTCGACGTACCGCTCGTAGCTCGCGGGGCCCTCCCAGAGCTGCGGCAAGAGGCCCTGCCGATCCGGGTCCACGGAGCTCCAGACGTGCAGGCGTCGGCTGCGCTCACCGGTCGCGCGGCCCTCCACCCACGGCGAGCTCGCGAACGCGGCCGCCACGATCGGCTGCAAACGCAAGCCGATCCGGAGCTTCTGAAACGCGTCGTCGACGTCCGCGTAGTCGAGGTTCGCCTGCACCGTGCAGGTGCGCAGCATCATGTCGATCGCGTACTTGCCGCGGGTCGGCAGGTACTCGCGCATCACCGCGTAGCGGAGCTTCGGAACCCACGGCAGCTCTTCGCGCGTCGCGAAGGGATGAAAGCCGAGCCCGAGCCACGCGATGCCGAGATCGTCGCTGACCGCGCGCAGCTCGGCCGCGTGCCCGAGCAGCTCGAGCGAAGTCTCGTGCAACGTGTCGAGCGGAGAGCCGCTGATCTCGAGCTGCGCTCCGGGCTCCAGCGTGATCGACGCCCGCCCACGCTTGAGCGCGATGCAGGGACCGCCTTCGTACTCGGACTCTTTCGACCAGCCGTGTCGCTCCGCGAGCCGCTCGAGCACCGTGCGCACCGCGGTCGGACCTTCGGTCTTCTCGAAGGGGAGGGCGCTTCCGTCCGCGCGCACACCACACTTCTCGGCTTCGGTCCCGATCTGCCAGACCGGCCGAGGCTTCTCCGACGCGTGGAACATCGCGACGAGATCGTCGGGCCCGGTGATCGGAAGGTACGCTTGGGAGTCGGCCATGAAGCTCTCGGTTCGAAGACGCGGGGGTCCGCGCAGCTCGGACGGCGACTCTAGTCCGACGTTACGTGAGGGCCACGCAGAATGACGAGGCGAATCGCCCGAAGCCTGTTCGTGGCGCTGCTCGTGTTTGCCGGGGTGGGCTCGGCGACGGCGCAGCCTCGTTACGTCAGTCGTCCCATCGGACGGGTCGGGTTGGGCGGAGGCTTCGACGCCGCGGGCGGAGGTGGCGCCTTGGTCGACGTCGCGGGCGGCGTTCGTTGGTTGCGGCGCCCGCCCCGCGAAGGCGAGCGACACGTGGGGGAGCTCTTCGGGATCGAGCTCGGCTACGCGCATCGCTCTCATGCGCTCGATGGAGACGCGTTCGCGATTGGCTTGCTCGTCGGTGGGAGGGCGCTCGCCCCGACTCGCTCGTGGTCGCTGGAGCTCGCCGAGTCGCTCCTGCTGAGCGACGACGCCCCGAGTCTCCGGACGGCGATCCGGGTGGGCTACGAAGCCGTGCTCTGGCTCGAGACGTCACACGAGATCTCGTTCGCGTCCGATCGCCGCCACGCCATCGGCTTCCAGGTCGGGTTCGACCTGGTCGGCTTCGTCTTCTTCGTGATCGAGTCGAGCCACGTCGGTTCACGCTGAGCACGCGTTTTCGAGACCTGCTACGGTCCGCCGACGTGAGCACGGAGAACGCAGCGGGCTACGTGGGCCCCGGGCTGAGGATTCGTGGGCGCCTCTCGGGCGAAGGCGACGTGATCGTCGACGGCAGCTTCGAAGGGGAGCTGGCGATCGACGGACGGGTCGCGGTGGGCCCCGCGGGGCGCGTGAAGTCACCCGTGAGCGCGCGGCTCGTGACGGTCGAAGGCCGGCTCGACGGCGACGTCGCCGCGGGCGAGGTGATCGTACGCGAAGGCGGTCGCCTGCACGGCGACGTGCGCGCGAGCCGGGTCGGCCTCGAGGACGGCGGCGCGATCCACGGCACCGTGACGATGGACTTCGACCTCCCGGCGGACCTCGAGTGATGCGCAAGACCTCCGTGATTCCGAGCGGCGTGACGCTCGTCGGCGACGTCGAAGGCGACGCGGACCTCGTCGTGTACGGCCGCGTCGAAGGGCCGATCCACGTCGGCGGCTCGCTCGTGATCGAAGCTTCGGGCGTGGTGCGCGGTCACGTGCGGGCGCGCGCCGTGGTCGTGCGCGGCGTGCTCAAGGGCAACGCGTTCGGGGACGAGCTGGTGCGCGTCGACGAGGGCGCGCGGCTGGTCGGCGAGCTCACCGCGCCGCGCGTGCAGGTGGTGCCGGGCGCGCACTTCCGCGGGCAGATCCACGTCGCGAGCGTCGGCGAGCCGCGGCTCACGATCTACGATCCGACGCTGCACACCTTCTCCGGTTGGCCTTCGCCGGAGCCGATCGGTGCGCTGCCTTCGCCGAGCGTGCCCGGGACCCTCGCGGCGCCGAGCGTGCCGGGGACGCTCGCTGCGCCGGTTCCCGCGCGCACTCCCGTCCCGCCCGCGCACGCCGCCCCGTCTGCACGCACACCCGTCCCGCCGGCGCACGTAGCCCAGCCCGCGCAGGCGGTGGAGCCTCCTTCCCTCGGCGATCCGACCGACACGACGCTCTCGGAGGCGAACACGCCCGAGCTGACGCGCGTGCTCCACGACGAGCTCGCGGCGTCGGAGCCCACGCGTGTGGTCGACGACGCGCGCGCGGTGGACGCAGCGGACGAGGCGGACGCAGCGGATGCCTCGGTCGACGTCGACGCGACGCTCTCCGAAGCCACGACGTACCCACCGCCGCCCGAGCGTCTCCCGTTGCGCATGCCTCGCCTCGGCGGCCGCACGCCGGGCACCCGGAGGTGGACGTGAGCGATCGATTGCTCGAGCTGCTCCGGACGCGGAGCTTCCGTCACGGCCGCTTCACGCTCGCTTCCGGGCGCGAGAGCGACTTCTTCATCGACTGCAAGCCGGTCGTGCTCTCCGCCGAAGGTCACGCGCTCGTCGGACCACGCATGCTCCACGCGATCGAGTCCTTCGAGGGCGCACCGCCCGTCGCGGTCTGCGGCGTGGTGCTCGGCGGCTGTCCGCTCGCGTCCGCCGTCGCGCTCGCCTCGTACCACCAAGACGCCGCCAGCGCGCTCGACGCGATCTACGTGCGCAAAGAGGCGAAGGATCACGGCAGCAAGAAGCGCCTCGAAGGCGCGGACCACCTGCGTGCGGGCGCGCGCGTCGCGGTGGTCGAGGACACCGTCACCACCGGCGGCTCGACGATCTCGGCCGTCGGCGCGCTCCGCGAAGCGGGGCTCCACGTGGTCGGCGTCGTCGCGATCGTCGATCGACTCGAAGGTGCGGCCGAAGCCTTCGCGGCTGCCAAACTGCCGTTTCGCGCGCTCTTCTCGCGCCACGACTTCTTGCCCGAGTCGGCGGGGTCAGCCGCCGACTTCATCCCGGAGTGAGCGATGCGGCGCGCGACCTTCGCCTCGCTCTCGTTCGCAGCGCTCTCGCTCCTCCTCGCGTGCACCACGCACACGATGCGCCGTGAGACGGGGCCGCGGTCGTTCACCGCGGACGACTACGAGTCGGTCTACCGCGCGTGGACCCGCGACGCGGACGACTTCGAGTGGGGCAGCATGGACGACGTGCTCCACGCGACCGCGACCTACGAGTCGTGGGAGTTCCGCTGGGCCTACGTGGTCCGCTACGCGCGCGACCACTCGCTCGACGACGCCTCGCGGGACGCGATGCTCCGCGCGACGCTCGACGACACCCGCCGCAACCACCGCTTCTTCGTGACCCTCTCGGGGCCCGAGTTCCGCGAGCAGGATCTCTCGAGCGAACGCTCTGCCTGGCGCGTGCTGCTCGTCGACGACGACGGCCGACAGACCACGCCGATCGAGATCCGCAAGGTGCGCCGCGCGTCGGCCGCCGAGCGGGTGTACTTCCCGTCGATCAGCCCACACCGTCAGGTCTTCCGGATCGTGTTCCCCACCCGGCACGACGACGGCGCACCGACCATCGCCGACGACGCCGCCGCGATCCGCCTCCGCTTCGCCGGCGCGCGAGGCCAAGTCGATCTCGAGTGGGACTTCCGTGAAGAGTGAAGTGCAGGCTCCGGGCTCACGCGCGTCCCGATCGCTCGAACGACTTCGATTCCGTCGCGCCCCAACCGAGCCGACGTCCTCTGTGAGTGAGCCCGCGGCGGCGTCCTCGGCACCGTGAAAGCCGGTTGACAGCGCGCGCGGCGCGGCAGTAGCGTCGACCCGCATCCGTCGTCCCTTTCGAGGCCGAAAAGTCTCGGATTCGTTGGGGGTTCGGGGAGCGCTGGATTCGGGGAAAGCTGGGTCCGCGCGACGTCGACTGCCGAGGTCGCGACGGGGGTGAAGCGGGCTCGGGGAGCTCGCGCCAGTGGAGAGGCGGCAGCAGCCGCGAAGCGAGGAGCGCGCGATGAGGAAGCTCGCCTGGTCGATGGTCTTGAGCGTCGTGATGTCCACGACGGTCTTGGTGGCGTGTCACGCGGCAGAGGACGATCCCGCCGGTCAAGCGGACGAGCTGAAGGATCCGGTTCGTCGCCAAAACGCGATCCGCAACCTGCAGAAGATCTGGTCCAAGGCCCTGCAGGACGGCGGCAACGATCGCAGCGCGCCGGGCGTGCAGGCGGTGCTCGACGCGACGGTGGAGAAGATCGCCGCCGCGTACGTCGAGAACCGCATGGACAACCAGAACGGGCTCGCGATGCTCGATCTGCTCAAGGAGATGCGCGACGCGCGCGCGATCCCGGCGCTCAAGGAAGCGCTCGATTGGCGCGCCGAGGTCAACGAGGAGCACGCGATCCGTGCGGCCCAGACCATCGCCGTGCTCGACGTGCCGGCCGACAAGAAGGACGAGCTCGCGGCGGCGCTCGGCGTGTCCATCGAGAAGGTCCGCCAGGCCCGCCCGATCGACAACCGCATGCGCGTCGAGATGATCCGCGCGCTCGGCAGCCTCGAGACCCGCGCGGCCACACCGATCCTCACGAAGATCGCGACCGCGCAGGTGGAAGAGCAGAACTTCCTCATCAACCGCCTCGCCGCGCAGCAGCTCGGTCAGCTCGCGGATCCTGCGGCGGTCGAGCCGATGATCCAGGCGCTCTTCCTGTTCGCGCCGAACAACCCCGGCATGCGCATGAACGACGTGGCGGCGGAGACGCTGGTGCGCATCGGTCGCCCCTCGCTCGAGCCGCTGCTCGCGCTGCTGCGCGGAGACAACGCGCAGGCCAACGCGATCGCGGAGGCCTACATCGCGGCGGTGCGTCAGCGCGACGAGCAGGCCGCGTCGCAGATGAGCGTCCAGCAGGTCGTGGGCAGCGAGGCGACCTTCACGCTCGGCGCGCTCGGCTTCCCGGAGGCCTTCGACGCGCTCCTCGCGGAGACGGCGGCGGCGGACACCTTCCGCAAGGTCAACGGCAGCATCGCGCTCGTGCGCCTGAACCTCAGCGACGCGCAGGTCACGCAGGTCCGCGACACGCTGCGCACCGTCTACAACGGCACCACGAACGACTTCGAGGGTGTGGCGTTCAAGGCGCAGCTCATCGCGGCGATGCGCTCGCTCTACGACGAGGGCTTCCTGCCCTTCTTCCTCGAGCAGGTCTCCAACGCGGACCTTCACCCGCAGGTGCGCCTCGAGGCGGTCAACGCCTACGCGTTGCTCGCGAGCAAGACCGAGATGCAGGCGCTCGATCAGTGGCTCCAGCGGAACACCGAGGACGCCTACTACGAGAACTTCCGCACCACGGTGGCCAAGCCGAGCGAGGTCGCGAACGAGTGTGATCTCGACCTCGCCTGCTACCTCGGCAAGATGGGCGACGCCGACAAGGACGTGGTCCGCAAGGCGGCGTTCATGATCGGCCGCCTCGGCCAGGGGAACGCGGACGCGATCTCGCGCCTCACGGAGAAGCTCGGCCACACCGACATCGAGGTCCGCCTCGCCGCGCTCAACGCGCTCGACCGCATCGCGACCGCGGGCGCGCCCGACGCAGTGGCGAAGATCGAGGAGCTCCGCACGATCGAAGAGGGCCGCGCGATCTGGAACCAGTTCAGTCGCGAAGCGCTGCCGGTGGTGGCGCGGCTCCTGGCTCGCGCGAGCTGAGCCGACACGGGGAGGGCGGGGCTTCGGTCACGCCCTCTTCGCTTTCCGTCCGAGAGCACGTCCTCGATGCCGAGGGCGTCCTCGAGGCGGACGTGTGTGCGAAACGAGCGCTCCCCGAGAGCGCGTGAGGCGTCGAGGTTTTTCATGATCCGGCTCGAAGTGGTCCGTGGGCAGGAGGTCGGTCGGGCGCTCGAGTCCGATCAGGATCTCGTCCGCATCGGACGTGCGGAGCGCAACGACCTCGTGGTCACCGACCACCACGTGTCGGGCGAGCACGCCTCGATCGCGTTCAACGGCGAGCATTGGGTGCTGCGCGATCACCACAGCACCAACGGCACGCGCGTGGAGCGAAACGGCGAGACGATCGACCTCGCGACCCAGCCGGGGCGGGAGCTCGTGCTCGCGTCCGGCGACGTCGTGCAGCTCGGCGAGACGAGCGGCGCGGTGCACGTCGCGATCACGCTCGACGACGACGACGACGGCGCGCGCATCGTCTCGGTGCGGCAGGTCGCGGATCTCGGGGAGGTCGAGCAGGCCGCGTCGCGCGAGCTCTTGCACGCGCTCTACGAAGCGCAGCGGGCGATCAGCGCCGCGCTCGAGCTCGAGCAGGCGGTCGACGTGGTGGCCGCGCAGGTGTTCCGTTTCCTCTCGCGCGCGACGCACGTGACGATCGCGCTTCGCGAGGACGAGGAGGCGGGCAAGCCCAAGCGCTCTGCGCGTTACGTGCCGGTGGGCACGCGCGTGCGCGACGTGGGGGCGAGCGTGGAGGCGGTGCCCATCACGCGCAGCGTGTTCAAGAAGGTGGTGCAGGATCGGGCGGCGGTGCTCGCGGCGGACGCACGGCGCGACGTGGGCGAGACGGCGTCGCTGATGGCGGCGCAGATCCTCTCGACGATCGGCGTGCCGCTCTGGCAGGGCGAGGAGATCCTCGGCGTCATCCAGGTCGACAACCGCGCGGCCAAGGGGCTCTTCAAGGAGGCCGACCTCGATCTGCTCGCGCTCCTCGCGCAGAGCGCCAGCCTCGCGTTCGCGAACACGCGCCTCGTCACGCGCCTTCGGATCGCGGAAGAGCGGCAGCGCACGGAGAACGTCTACCTCAAGCGCCGCGAGGAGCGACGCCGCTTCGACGGAATCATCGGCGAGAGCCGCGCGATGAAGACGCTCTTCGATCAGCTCAAGAAGGTGGTCGACACGCGCGTCACGGTGCTCATCGAGGGCGAGACCGGCACCGGCAAGGAGCTCGTCGCGAGCGCGGTGCACTATTGGTCGAACCGCCGCGAGAAGCTCTTCGTGGCTCAGAACTGCGCGGCGCTCCCCGAGAATCTGCTGGAGAGCGAGCTCTTCGGGCACAAGAAAGGTTCGTTCACGGGCGCGACCGACGACAAGAAAGGTCTGTTCGAGCTCGCCCACGAAGGCACGCTCTTCCTCGACGAGGTCGGCGAGATGCCGCTCTCGCTCCAGGCGAAGCTGCTCCGCGTGTTGCAGGAGGGCGAGGTGCGGCCAGTGGGCTCGAACACCACGCGCCGCGTCGACGTGCGCATCGTGGCCGCGACCAACCGCGATCTCGAGACCGAGGTGAAGGAGGGGCGCTTCCGCGAGGACCTCTACTACCGCCTCAAGGTGTTTCCGCTGCGGCTCCCGTCGCTGCGCGAGCGGCGCGAGGACATCCCGCTCCTCGCGGGGCACTTCCTCAAGCGCTACGCGGAGGAGTTCGGTCGCACCGTGCGGGGCTTCAGCCAGCAGGCGATGGAGCAGATGCAGGGGTATCCCTGGCCGGGCAACGTGCGCGAGCTGGAGAACGAGGTGCAGCGGCTCGTGATCCAGGTGGACGACGACGGTTTCATTCAGCCATCGCACCTGAGTCCGCGCATTCGTCAATCCGAAGAGGCGACGGCGGGACGATTCCGTACCATCAAGGGAACGCTCAAGGAGATGGTCGAGCACGTGGAGAAACAGATCCTCCGCGAGGCGCTCGAAGAGCACGACAACAACAAGAGCGCGACCGCGAAGACCCTCGGGATCACCCGCGAAGGTCTGCACAAGAAGCTCAAGGGCTACGGGATGTCCTGAGCCGAGGCGGCAGTCGCGCACGACTCGGCGCTCCGCTCCGCTCGCTCCGTGCGCGGCGTTCGTCGCGTGGGATTCGAACCGCCGAGCGCGTCGGGCGGACGTGGAGCGGGCTCAGTGCTTCTTCGTCTCGAAGGCGGCCTTCTGATCCGGCGTGGCTTCGCGCTGGTGCTTCGCCTTCCACTCCGCGTACGGCATCCCGTAGACCGTCTCGCGCGCGCTCGCGTCGTCGAGCGTGACGCCCTCCGACTCCGCGGCTTCGCGGTACCAGCGCGAGAGGCAGTTCCGGCAGAACCCGGCGAGGTTCATCAGGTCGATGTTCTGCACGTCGGTGCGCTCGCGCAGATGCTCCACGAGGCGACGAAAGGCGGCGGCCTCGACGCGGAGGCGGGTGAGCTCGTCCATGGCGAGGTCATCGGGGAACCCCGCCGTGTCGTCAAGCGCACGGGTCCCACGAGCGGCGTGACTGCGAGTGTCTCCGAGGAAGAACCGCGCTGCGCAAACGTATCGAACCGTCGCGCACAGCGCTGCCCGAGGCTGCTACCCTCCGCCCGGCCCGCGCGAGGCGACGTTCGCGAAACGTTCGGCGCGCGAGGTCCTGCAGGAGAGGCACATGTCGGAATGGGAGCCCCCGAAGCCGCCAGGCTCCGGTGACGGAAACGGCGAAGGCAACGAAGGCACCGTCGGCGGGCACGACTGGAAGAGCGCGCCGCCGCCGGCCCCGGAGCCCGCAGGCATCCCGCTCCCGCCGGCGGCCGAGCTCCCGCCCATGCCGGACGAGATGGGGGGCGACTGGCTCCAGCCCGGCACACCCGTAGGAGGCCAGGTCGACCCCTCGACGGGTGCGGGATGGCAGCCGCCGTCGAGCCCCGGCGACGCGGCGTGGCTGCCTCCTTCGGGTGCGGCGACACCGCCGGCGGAGGGTGGCGGAGGCTGGTTGCCTCCCACCGGCCCGCTCGCGACGGGGTCTCCTCCGTCGGGAGGTGGATGGCAGCCGCCCGGTGGTGGACCCGCGGGCGGCCCTCCTGCGGGCGGTGGCGGATGGCAACCGCCCGGCGGGGGTGCACCTCCCGGCGGAATGCCTCCCGGGGGTGGCGGATGGCAACCTCCCGGCGGCGGTGGACCCGCGTGGGGCGCGACCGATCTGGCCGCCGAAGCGGGCGTCGTGCGCACGGGCGACATCGTCTCGTCCGCGAGCCGCGTCGTCGCGGGCAACTTCGGCACCTTCCTCGTGGTCTCGCTCGCCTCGGTGCTGCCCGGCCTCGTGATCAGCCAGTTCTTCACTCACCGCATGCAGAGACGGATGATGGAGGCCCAGGCGGATCTCCTCCAGAACAACCTCGGCTACGGCGGCAATCCCAACGATCCGTTCGGCATCCTCCGCCAGATGTTCGACCCGGCCGACTTCGCGGGCATCTGCGGCGGCGCGTTCGTCAGCTTCGTCTTCACCTACCTCGCGCAGGGCATCCTGATGTACGCGACGGTCGAGCACCTCGCAGGCCGTCACGCCCCGGTCGGCACCGTGATCTCGCGCGGTCTCTCTCGCGCCCCCTCCGTGCTCGGCGTCGCGTTCCTCGTCGGCCTCCTTCAGTTCGTCACGATCCTGCCCGGCGTCGGCATCGGCGCGCTCCTCTTCGCGGCGGGCCCCGCGGGGGTCTGCTGCGGCGCGGGCTTCATGTTCATCGGCATCCTCGTGCCAATGTTCTACGTGCTCATCCTGACCTTCGTGGCGATCCCCGCCGCGGTCACGGAGAAGACCGGCCCGGTCGCGTCGCTCCAGCGCAGCTTCGAGCTCACGAAGGGGCACCGAGTCACGATCCTCCTCGCGATCCTCGCGTTCATCGCGGTGATCTTCGTGTTCAGCTGCCTCGGCGGAATCTGCTCCGCGGGCGCGGGCGGCGCGAACGTCGACATGGCGACCGGTCTGCCCAAGGAACCGAGCGCGCTCGCGGAGGGCATCAACTTCGTGATGACGCTGCTCACCTCGATCTTCCAGACCATGGCCATCTCGTCGCTCGCCGCCGTGACCTACGCGCGCATCCGCGGTCTGAAGGACGGCGTGGACGCGAACGCGCTCGCGGACGTGTTCTCCTGAGGATCGACGAGGCGTGATCGTCGCGGCTCGCTTCGCTCTCGTCGTGCTCGTCGCGTTCGTCGTGACGACGGCGGCGAGCGTCGCGAGTGCGCAGCGTGATCCGCGCGAGGTCGCCGCCGAGGTGCACGCACGCGGCGGCTACTCCGACGGCGTGCGCTTCGAGGCGCGGGGCGGTGGCGGGCTCGAGTCGTTCCCGAGCCTCGGCGGCGACCGCCAGAGCGACGCGCCCCGCAGCACGCGGCTCGGCGGCGGCGACGGCCTCGAGGCGCGTCGCACGAGCGGAGGAGCCAGCGGGCGGGCGCCCGACGACTCGAGCTTCGGTGGTCTCTTCGGCGGAGCCTCGCAGCTCGTCTCCCACGTCCTGCTCGGGGTCGTGATCGTCGCGCTCGTGCTCTTGGTCGGCTTCGTGATCGTCTCGCTCCTTCGTCGGCGCGATGCGGTCCCCGAAGAAGACGCGCCGGTGCGCGTGCCGCGGCGACCTCTCGCCGCACGCGAAGAGCTCCCGCTCGACCTCGGCGATCCCGACGCGCTCGCGGCCGTCGGTCGCTACGGCGACGCGATCCTCGCGCTGCTCGTGCTCGCGCTCAAGGCGGCCGGTTGGCGGCCCGAGGGACAACGCAGCCGCACCGCGCGCGAGGTCCTCTGGTCCATCGCGACCACCGATCCGCGGCACTCGCCGCTCGCGCTCGTGGTGCGTCGTTCGGAGCGGGTGCGCTTCGCGGGCGACGAGCCGACGCGCGCGCTCTTCGACGAGGTGCGCGGCGGCTACGAAGCGCTGCGCGCCGCGAGTCGTTCGACGGAGCGATCGTGAAGCGCGGCAGCGATCGGCCGGACGTGTTCTCCACCGGCGCACGCCGCGCGGTGCTCGTGGTCGTGCTCGCGAGCGCGGCCGGCGTGATCGCGAGCCTGCTCTACGGCGCTCGCTTCGCGGTCCCGCAGGCGGTCGAGACCGACTCCTACGGCGCCGGTCCGCTCGGTCACCGCGTGTTCGCCGAGACGCTCGAGGCGCTCGGCTACCACGTCCTACAGAGCCGCGGCGATCGTTTCGAGGGCATCCAGAGCCCCGTGCTCTTCCTCGAGCCCGAGGTCGAGGCGCGCGTCGAAGGCCGTCGTCACGAGCTGCACGAGGCCCTCGCGCGTCGCTTCGAGGCGGGCCACACCAGCGTCGTCGTGATGCCGAAGTGGCGCTTCCAGGTCGGCCTGCACGCGAGCGAGCCGCCCGTTCAGCGCGTGGACTCGGAGCGCCTCGACGAGGTCTACGACGCGGTCTTCGCGAACCACGGCGAGTGGCCCGACGCGCCGCCGCGGCTCTACGAAGGTGTCGAAGAGCACGGCCGTCACACGCTCGCGGGTCTGCTCGGTACCTTCGAGGTCGAGGTCCCGCGTCTGCAGACCATCCAGCGCATCCCTCCAGGCGCGGAGGTCCACCTCGACTCCGCCACCGGCGCGGTCGTGCTGCGCGACGCGCGCGGCGTGTGGATCGTCTCCGATCCGGATCTGCTCCACTCGTTCAACCTCCACCGCGCCGATCACGCGCTCCTCTGGGCGACCTTCGTGGAGGCGCTCGGCTCGGACACGATCGTGATCGACGAGGTCTTCCACGGGCACGGCAAGGTGCTCTCGCTCGGCGACGCGCTCGGTCGCTTTCCCGCGATCCTGCTGGTCGTTCAGGCGCTCTTCGTGATCGTGCTGCTCGTGCTGCTCGGCAGCCGACGCTTCGGTCCGCCGCGTGAAGAGATCGAGATCGGCGCCGGCCCGCGCGAAGCCATCGCAGTGTCGGCGTCGGTGCTCGCGGACGGTCAGCCGATCGAGCGCCTCACCTACAACTACGTGGTCGAGGTGCTCCAAGATCTGCATCGACGGCTCGGGCTGCCGGACGCGAGCACCCTCGTCGCACGCGCCGATCGCATCGACGAGGTCTGCAAGCACCGGCGGCTCACCCCGGAGGCGCGGCGTCTGCTCGACGACGCGGGCCGCCTCGCCGGGACGACGAAACAACACGCCGAAGCGTGGAGGCTCGCGCGCGCCGCGCACGCCTTCCGCAGCAAGCTCCTCGAGCCGGTCGCCCGTGGCGCCCGCGCTGCCAAGCCCGACGAGGAAGCGCGCCTGCGCGCCTCGCTTCCCCCTTCCGAACCGGGCGCCGACCTCGGCGCCGATTCGTTCGCCCCGTCAGCCGATCGCGCCGCGGCGAACCAGGAGAGCGCATGACGCCCGACAACGTGCAGCAGTTCCTCGCCCACCTCTCCGAGCGCGTCGGTCGCGTCGTGCTCGGCAGCGAGTGGAACACGCGCTACGCCTTCGTGAGCTTCCTGGTGCGAGGCCACCTCCTGCTCGAAGGGGTGCCGGGGGTCGGCAAGACCCTGCTCGCGCGGGCCTTCGCGCGCTCGCTCGGGCTCGGGATGCGTCGCGTGCAGTGCACCCCCGACCTCATGCCCGGCGACGTGATCGGCGCGAACGTCTTCGACTTCCGCACGCAGTCCTTCGCGCTCACGCGCGGCCCGGTCTTCACGGAGTTCCTCCTCGTCGACGAGATCAACCGCACGCCGCCCAAGACGCAGTCGGCGCTCCTCGAAGCGATGCAGGAGAAGAGCGTCACCATCGACGGCACCAGCCACCCGCTGCCGTCGCGCTTCATGGTGATGGCGACCCAGAACCCGGTGGAGCACGAGGGCACGTACCCGCTCCCCGAGGCGCAGCTCGACCGGTTCCTCTTCAAGCTCGAGGTCGGCTACCCCGACGAGCAGCAAGAGCTCGGCGCGGTGCTCGCGCACGCCGGCTCGGGCGGCACACCGGATCTCGACGCGCTCGGCGTGAACGCCCTCGCGACGCCCGAGCAGATCGACGCGCTCCGCGAGGTGCCGTCGCGCGTGCGGCTCGAGCCTTCGGTCGCTCGCTACTGCGTGATGTTGGCGCGCGCGACGCGGGAGCATCCGAGCCTCGCGGTCGGCCTCTCCCCGCGCGCGAGCACGATGCTCGCCGCTGCGGCGCGCGCGAACGCGGCCTGCGACGGACGCGACTTCGCGATCCCCGACGACGTGAAGGTGCTCTTCCTCCCCGCCGCGCGACACCGCGTGATGGTGACCCCGGCGGCCGAGATGGAGGACGTCCGCGTCGACGAGATCCTTCGACAGATCCTCACGCAGATCCCCGCCCCGCGCTGACACACGCGTCGACGACACCGCACCGACTCCGTCACCGACACCATCACCGACACCATCACCGACACCGCGATGATCCCCTCCCACCGCCTCCTCTGGATCGCCTTCGCCGGCCTCGCGATCACCGCGTTGCCCGTCGCGATCGATCCGGCGTTGTGGCCGCTGGTCGCGGGGCTGTGGGCGATTCTCCTCGGCGGCATGCTCCTGGACGCGATCGTGCTCCTGCGCGCGCGCCCCTCGCTCGAGACGGATGTTCCCGCCGCGGTCGGCGTCGGCGACGACCTCGACGTCTTCGTGCGCTTCCGCGTGAAGAGCGCGCTCCCGCTCCACGCCACCGTGCGCTCGGAGGTCGACGCGCCGCTCGAGCCACGCGCGGACGTCGACGTGCGTGCACGCGCCACCACCGAGCTCGTCGTGCCCGTCGCGGCTCCACGTCGCGGCGGCGCTCGCCTGCGCGCCCTCTGGACGCGCCTCGACGGACCGCTGCGCTTCTTGCGGCGCATCGATCGTCACGCCCTCGACGAAGAGGTCGCGGTGGTCCCCAACGCCGAGCGCGTCCGCGAGCTCGCCCTCGCGCACTTCGGCGCGCAACGTTACGGCGGCGTCCACGTGGTGAAGCGTCGCGGCGACGGCGGCGAGCTCGACAGCCTCGAGGCCTACGAGCCCGGCATGGACCTGCGCACGGTGGACTGGAAGGCGAGCGCACGACATCAAGCGCCGCTCGTGCGCCGCTTCCGGCTCGAGCAGAACCAACGCATCGTGCTCTGCGTGGACACCGGTCGCCTGATGGGCGATCCGATCGACGGCCTCGAGCGCCTCGACCACGCGATCCACGCGTCGCTCCTGCTCTCGCAGGTCGCGCTCAAGGCAGGCGATCTCGTCGCGGTGCACGCGTACTCCGACGCGCCGCGCGCGTGGGCACCGCTCGCAGGCGGCGTGCGACAGATGGCGCGCATCCGTCGCACCCTCGCGACCCTCGCGGCCGAGCCCACCGAGACCAACCACGTGCTCGGCGTGCACGTGCTCTTGCAGAAGCTCAAGCGCCGCTCGCTCGTCGTCGTGTTCACCGAGCTCGCGGACTCCACCACCGCCGAGCTGATGGTCGAGCACCTCGGTCACCTCGCGAAACGACACCTCGTGGTCTTCGTCGCGCTCGACGATCCGGTCGTGCAGGATGCGATCGCGGCACCCCCGGTCGACGCGGAGGCGCTCGCGAGCACCGCCATCGCGGGCGGTCTGCGTGCGGATCGCGAGCGCGTGCTGCGTCGGCTTCGGCGCATGGGCGTCGACGTGATCCACGCGCCGCCCGGAGTCGCCGCGTTGCAGCTCCTCGCGCGCTACGTCCACATCAAGCGTCGAGGGTTGATCGGATGACCGAGCCCCGCTCCGTCGCCTTCCGCAAAGAGCGCGAGGGCCAGTGGTTCGAGCTCGATCGCCTCACCGACAAGGCGCTCACGAGCGGCCTCAAATCGCTCGACGCGGGCGAGCTCCACCGTCTCCCCGTGCTCTACCGGAGCTGCATCGCGAGCCTCTCCGTCGCGCGTCGCACCGCGATGGATCAGGCGCTCGTCGACTACCTCGAAGCCCTCGCCGCACGCGCCTACCTCGCGGTCTACGGCTCGCGTCGCTCGACCCGCGGGGCGCTCCGGGCCGTGCTCTTCGAGGAGTTCCCGCGCCGCGTGCGCGCCCTCGGCCGCGAGCTCGCGCTCTCCACGGGCTTCCTCACCCTCGGCGCGGTCGTCGCGTGGACACTGATGAGCGTCGAGCCCGGCTGGTACGACGCGTTCGTGAACCCCGCGCTCGCGGGCGGTCGCGATCCCTACGCCTCCACCGAGTCCCTCCGCGCCGCGCTCTACGACGGCGGCGAACAGGGCGAAGCGCTCTCCCTCTTCGCGAGCTTCCTCTTCGTGCACAACGCGCGCATCGGGATGCTCTGCTTCGCGCTCGGCTTCGCGGCGGGCATCCCCACCGCGATGTTGCTCTTCACCAACGGCCTGATGCTCGGCGCGTTCCTCCACCTCTACCACTCGCGCGGGCTCCTCTTCGAGCTCGTGGGTTGGCTCCTCCCGCACGGCATCCCCGAGATCGGCGCGGTGATCCTCTGCGGCGCGGCGGGTCTGCACCTCGGGCGCTCGATGCTCTTGCCCGGCGCGCGCACCGTCCGCGCGGCGCTCGCCGACGCGGGTCGTCGCAGCTCGGTGGTCGTCGCGGGCGCGGTGCTCCTCTTCGGCGTCGCGGGCCTCGTCGAAGGCATCTTCCGCCAAGCGGTCACGAACGATCTCGTCCGCTACGCCCTCGCGGGCTTCAACGCGCTCTGGTTCTTCTCGTGGCTCTTCCTCGCCGGACGCGAGAAGAAGCCTGGCGCTCGCGAGGCGAGCATCTCGCGTGGGGCGTCGCGCGGGACGGGGACGCCGCGCGGGACGGGGATGTCGAGCTCCGGAGGTCCCGGTGCGTGAGTCCGAGCTCCACCTCGACGTGGTCGGCCCCGAGGGCGTCCCGCTCCGCTTCCCCGCCGCGACCCTCGCCGAACGCGCCATGGCGTTCGGGATCGATCTGATGATCCTCTTCCTGAGCCTCGCCGTGGTCGCGATCGCGCTCGTCGCCGCGGGGGCCGCGTCCGGCTTCGCCACGCTGGTCGGCCTCGGCCTGGTCGCAGCGTTCGTGATCCAGCACGGCTACTTCATCTTCTTCGAGATCCACTGGCAGGGCACGACTCCCGGCAAGCGGCTCCTCAAGCTCAAGGTGGTCTCGCGCGACGGAGCGGGCCTTCGCCCAGACGCGGTCCTCGCCCGCAACCTCATGCGCGACGTCGAGCTCTTCGTGCCGCTCGCCACCATCGACGCCCCCGAGCAGCTCGTCGGCGACGCGCCGTGGTGGATGCTCGCGCCGACCAGCCTCTGGCTCGCGGTGATGCTCTTCCTCCCGGTGATCGCGAAGGAGCGCACGCGCGTGGGCGATCTCGTGGGCGGCACCATCGTCGTGCGTATCCCGGAGGCCACCCTCGCGCGCGACGAGGCGGCTCGCACCTCGCTCGTGCCCGGCGCGCCGCCGAGCGACGCGATCACGTTCACGCAGCCGCAGCTCGATCACTACGGCGAGCTCGAGCTCGAGACGCTGGCCGACTTGATGCGCAAGCACGACCAAGGCGCCGCGTCGACGCAGGATCTGAAGATCGTCGCGCGGACGATCGCGCAGAAGATCGGCTACGGCGGGCCGACACCCACCGACGACCCAGTGCGGTTCCTACGCGCCTTCTACAAACAGCAGCGCGCGTTCCTCGAAAAGAAGCTGCTCTTCGGCAAACGAAAGACGTCGAAGTTCGACGATTGATCGTCGTCCGCACCCGCGTCTCACCCGCGTCTCCACCGTCACCCGAGCGCCAAGCGCTGGCGGGTGCGCACGTCGCGTGGGCCGCGGGTCGTCGCTCACTCGAGCGTGAGCACCGCCGAGGCGCCGGGCGCCTGGAGCGCCACCGAGATGTCCCAACCGTTGCGGCTGATGTTGCGCGACTGCTCGCTCCGCAACGAGAGGAACGCGGAGCCCGCGCCCATCGCGGTGAGCACCGACGACGGGATCGTGCCCGTGCCGGCCGAGGGCTCGAACCGACACTCGAGGCTGAAGGTCCCTTCTCGCACCGCGCTCATGGCGACCACCACGTCTCCCGGCGAGCTCCCGGTCCACGTCACCGCGAGATCGCTCGCGACCGGCACGTTCCCGGCCGCGGGTGCGGTGAGCATCACGGCGTCCGGCCCCGCGAGGCTCACCCCGAACATCGGCGCGTCCGCGCCCACTCCCATCACGGTCAAGATCGCGTCCGAGTTCGCCCAGAGCGCCATCGTGCCCGTCGCGAACGGGTAGAGCCCGTCGGCCCCCGGCGTGAGCGTCACCATCTCGGAGGCGCCGCCGGCGATCGTGATCACTCCTGCGTTCGGCGCGACCGGCATGCCCGCGTCCATCGGCACGCCCGCGTCCTCCATCATCACGGGAGGCGGACACGCCGTCAGCCGGCATCCTTCGCTCGGCTCGCTCACCGTGCAGGGCGAGGTGCCGCCGGAGACCTCGCTGAAGCTGGCGCTCACGAAGTAGCTCGCGGCTTGGCTCGAGGCCACGACGGTGCCGACACCGACCTGTACCGGACCGCCATCGACGCCCGCGTCCGTGGGTCCCGAGTCCTCTTCGCCGGCGTCCTCGATCTCCCCCGCGTCCATCACGCCGGAGTCCTCGCCGCCGCCGAGGTCGATGCAACGCCGATCGGTGCTGCAATACCGCCCGATCGGGCAGTCGGTGTCGATCACGCACGCGGGGTCGCCGCCACACGCGCCGAGCAACGCCACGCAAGCCACCAAGATCGCAAAACGCTTCACCGCTGGTTCTCCCTCGACGAGCGCACGAGGCGCGCCGATCGTACGCGTCGGTCGTTCCGCCGACGCGTGGTGCACATGGTCGCTCGACCGGGCCCGCCTGCAAAGCGTCACGTGAAGGTCGCTCCCCGGTTCGTGGTCCGGGGAGGCACCGCGCAGGCGGTGGACGAGCACGGGCGCACGAGTCGCCGCGACGCAGCGCGCTCCGGCGCGAGCGCTCGACGTCAGCCCTTCTTCGGACCGTACGCGATCTGCTCGAGCTTCCCGATGTCCTTCACCTCGATCAGATCGGGGCTCACGCTCAGCGCGCCCTGACGTTCGAGGTACGCGAGGCCACGGCTGATCTCTTCGCGCACCGTCCCGAGGCGTCCGGCCACGGTCTCCGTGGTCAGATCCCGCACGAGGTTCTTCGCGTCCTGACCCTTCGCTTCGCGCATCGCCACGAGCGTGCAGAGGAAGCTCGCGAGGCGCGCGGGCACCGTCCGCAGCGAGAGATCACTGACGAGCGCGAGCGTCCGGTCGGAGCGCCGTGCGCGCATGTCGAGCAGCGTCTTGAGGACGATCGGACGACGATCGCCGAGCTGCCCGAGGAACTCGTTCGTCACCAGGACCGCGCTCGCGGCGCGCATCGCGATCGCGCTCGCCGGGTAGTTGCCCGAGTCGAAGCGGATGCCCTCGACGATCGGCTTCCCGGGCCGAGCCAGATAGAGGATCTGCTCGCGGCCGTCGCGCCCGCTCTTGGTGAGCTTCACCTCGCCTGTGCGGACCACGAAGAGCCCTTCGGCCTCCTGTCCTTCGCTGAACAGCGGCGCGCCCTTCGGAGCCTTTCGCACCTCTGCGGCATCCGCGATGGCTTTCAGGTCGGCAGGAGGAAGCTCGTTCAGCTTGGGGACGTCGCGAAAGAGCTCTTCGGCGGAACGGGGCGCGATGGCCATGGTCGCGACCATATCACAAGCGTTTCACGCGGCCGCCTCGGGTTTCTCCTCACGCCGCCACGATCGTCACGAAGCAGCGTCTCGCGTCGGCTCTCGCCCGCGATCTCTCGATCGACGGAGCGGCTGGCGAATGGGCCTCGCGCCCGAAACGGCGATCGTCAGCGCCCCTGAGGGTCTGCCAGCCCCTCCCTACGGGGCATGAAGCCCCGATGGGGCCCCTTCCACGAGCCTGGGTCGGCTCCACGCTCCCGCGTGGCCCGACACTCTCGTGGAATCCTGCGGCTCCGTGGACTTCGTCCACTTCGCTTCGCACGATTCCACTTCGAGCCGCTCGCTCCGTCCATCGGCTCCACGCTCCACCACGTGCGTGACAGGCCGACCGAGACACCCGAGACGGATCCCCGCAAACGGGAGCTCGAGCGTCCACACGCGTCGTCGACGACCCCGTGACAGCCTTCGCGCGCTGCGCCATCGTCCGGCGCCGTATGTCCACCGCGCTCGTCCGCGTCGTTTCGTTCTCGCTCCTCACGCTCGGTTGTGGCGCGCCTCCCGAGCCCACGCCGCCCCCGCAAGAGACCGCGGGGGCCGAGACGACGCCGACCACGGAAGCCACGGAGGAAGCCACCGAGCTAGCGGCAGCGCCAGCAGCGGCTCCCGCACCGACCGATCCCCCG
>ERZ761602.2122-NODE-2122-length-32451-cov-5.548247_pt1 | contig 32451 bp, 26 predicted proteins | sample MGYA00512165_ERZ761602 | MGnify/ENA primary metagenome ERZ761602 (study PRJEB28899, sample SAMN02445085) | bioreactor sludge metagenome | biome: EBPR sludge; isolation source: Thorneside wastewater treatment plant | place: Australia: Brisbane, Thorneside...
TTCGACTCGGTGCGCTTCGACTCGGTGCGCTTCGACTCGGTGCGCTTCGACTCGGTGCGCTTCGACTCGGCGCGCTTCGACTCGCGTTTCGGCTCTGTGCGTTTCGGCTCCACCGACGTTTGCTCCGCACGCTTGGACACACGCTTCGGCTGTGCGCGCTTCGTCTCGCGTTTCGTCACCGCGAGCTCCCGCTCCGCATGCTTCCGCGCACGCGTCGAGCCCCTGCCCTTCGCCGCGTGTGCCAGCCGCTTCGACAACGCGCGCGCCGTCTCCACCAGCTCGGGCGGCTCCTCGATCACGAAGTCTTCTCCGAGCAGCGCGACGTGGAGCGCGAGCACCTCGAGGGTGTGCGCGCCCGAGACGAGGCGGCATCGGTTCGCATCGACGGGCTCCAGGCGCCCCACCGTGGGCGCGATGCGCGACCGCAAGCGTTCGATCGGCGCGTGGAAGATCACGCGCGCGACGTGGGTGTACGCGTGCTCGGTGAACGAACGCGCGACGTAGCGCGCGAGGTCGCCCTCCGGCAGCGGACGCGGCGAGAACGGACCGCGCAGCTTCACGTCGCCTTCGATGCGATCGACGCGAAACGTACGCCAATCCTCGCGCGTCTCGTCCCACGCCACGAGGTACCAACGCGAGCCCGTGTGCACGAGCCCGTGCGGCTCCACGAGGCGCTCCGTGACGTGCCCCTTCGTGTCCGAATATCGAAACGCCGCGCGCTCGAAGTCGCGCGACGCGCCCGCGATCACGCTGAGCCGCGTGGCGTCGACGCGCGCGGAGCCGAAGTAGAGGGGTGACACCGCTTCGCCCAACGCCTTCACACGCCGACGAAGCCGCGACGGAAGCACCTGCTCGACCTTCGTGAGCGCGCGGAGCGCCGCTTCTTCGATGCCAGCGACGCTTCCCATCGTCGCGGTGCGCAGCCCGAGGGTGACCGCGAGCGCCTCGTCGTCCTCGAGCAAGAGCGGTGGCAGCGACGCGCCCACGCCGAGCGCGTACCCACCCGCGACGCCGCTCGACGACTCGACGGGGTAGCCGAGGCTGCGCAGGCGATCGACGTCGCGACGGATCGTGCGCTCCGTGACGTCGAGCCGCTCCGCGAGCTCGGGGCCCGGCCAGAAACGCCGCGCCTGGAGCAACGCGAGCAGACGAAGGAGGCGCGCGGAGGTGTCGAGCATCGCGAGAAACAGCGTATCCGAATCGAGGACAGAACCTGTCCTCGATGCCGAATAGGGTGCTCCGCATGGGTCGCCGACACGAAGTCGAGCGAGCCGAACGAACCGAACCCTCCGAACGAACCGAATCCTCGGAACGAACCACGGAACAGACCGGAGCAGACCGATGCAGACCCCGACCTCCCCGCGCACGAACGACACGAAGTCCGAGACCAAGGCCGGCAAGCCCGACACGAGCGTGCCGAAGCTCGTCTTCTACGGCGCGCCCATGAGCAGCGCGACGCCGGTGCTCCACGCGCTCCACGAGCTCGACGTGCCGTTCGAGCACGTGCTCGTCGACATCACCAAGGGCGAGCAGCACACGGACGCGTTCCGCGCGCTGAACCCGAACGCGAAGGTCCCGACGCTGGTCGTCGACGGCACGCCGATGTTCGAAGCGGCCGCGATCCTCCAGTGGCTCGGCGATCGCCTCGGCGTCTCGCGTGGGCTCTGGTTCGGCTTCGACGATCCGAAGCGTCTCGAGGCCGTCGCGTGGACGACGTGGGCCTACGTCACGCCGGGAGCGATGCTCCAGCGGTTGAACTGGTCGCGCGGCGAGCGGGTCGATCCCTCGCTCCACCACGCGCCCACCGCGGCCCACGCGCTCGCCGAGCTCGACCGTCACGTCGCGATCCTCGACGCGCGGCTCGCGGGCCGCACTGCTTCGGTTGGCGACGCCGCGCTCGTCGGTGACCACTTCACGCTCGTCGATCTCGCGGTCGGCAGCATGATCACCTACGGGACGTACTGCGGGCTCTCCGTCGAGGCCTACCCCCACGTGAAGGCCTGGCTCGCGCGCTTCCACGCCCGGCCCGCGTTCGCGCGCGCGTGGTCCTGAGCCTCGCGTGACCGCGCACGGTCATTCACCTCGCGCAGTCGTGCCTCTCGCGGGTCCTTCGCCTCGCGCGGTCGTGCGCCTCGCGCGGTCGTGCGCCTCGCGCGGTCGTGCGCCGCGCGCGGTCGTGCGCCTCGCGGGGTCGTGCGCCTCGCGGGGTCGTGCGCCTCGCGGGGTCGTGCGCCGCGCGCGGTCGTGCGCCTCGCGTGCTGGGCTCACGACCGCGACGAGGAGCGCCACCGGCCGGCGCCAACCTGCTAACCTCGCGCCCGTGGTGCACGGCGCTGCGCTGACCTTCGGGCGATACGAGGCGCTCTTCCACATCGCGAGCGGCGGCATGGCCGAGGTGTTCGCGGCGCGGCTGCGAGGTCCGCACGGCTTCGAGAAGCTGGTCGCGGTCAAGCGCCTGCTCCCGAACCTCACCGACGAGAGCTTCGTGACCATGTTCCTCGACGAGGCGCGCCTCGCCGCGAACATCACGAGCCCCCACGTCGTGCAGACGCTCGAGCTCGGCCGCGCGGACGACGATCATGCGCTCTACATCGTGATGGAGCTCGTGGTCGGGGTGACGCTCTTCGACCTCTGCGTGAGCCTGCTCGACGATCTCGGCGCGACCCCGATCGAGCCGATGGTCGAGCTGCTCGCGCAGGCTGCGCTCGGACTTCACGACGCGCACGAAGCACGCACCCCCACCGGCCAAGCGCTGGAGGTCGTGCACCGCGACGTGTCTCCGCAGAATCTCTTGGTCGGCATCGACGGCCGCCTGCGCGTGACCGACTTCGGCATCGCGCGCGCGGTCTCGCGCAGCACCGTGACGCGCGCGGGGCAGCTCAAGGGCAAGGTCGCGTACCTCTCGCCCGAACAGGCCGCCGGCATGCGCCTCGATCGGCGCTCCGACGTCTTCGCGCTCGGCGTGGTGGCGTGGGAAGCGCTCACCGGGCGCTCGCTCTTCAACACCGGCGAGCCGGTCGAGACGGTACGACGCGTGCGCGAGATCCGGATCCCCGGCGTGCGCGAGCTGAGGCCCGAGGTGCCCGCGGAGGTCGAGCGCGTGATCGCGTGGGCGCTCGAGCGCGACCTCTCGCAACGTTGCCCTTCCGCGCAAGACTTCGCGACCGCGCTGCGGGCCGCGATGCCGCGACGACCGAGCCAACGCGAGCTCGCCGAGCTCGTCGAAGAGCACGGCGGTCCATCGCTCCAACGCATCACCGATCAGATCGAGGCGATTCAATCGGGCAAAGACCGTACGGTCTCGCGTCCTCCACCCGAGAAGTCGGGGGCGCGCATCGTGCCCGAGGCCGAGCCGACGCGGGATCGCCTGCTCGGTCCGTCCGAGCGTCCGCCCCCGCCGCCGCCCGAGACCACGCCACCTCCGGCGCCGATCGTGGGCCCACGTCAGCGCGATCTCTCGACGCATCTGCTCACGCCCGAGACGCCCGAGGTCTCCGGCGGCACCGCGCGTCCCCCCACGCGTCGCAGCCGCGGGCGCCGTAGCCGCGTCGCGCTCGCGATCGGGCTCGCCGCGTGGATCAGCGCCGCCGCGATCGTGGCCTGGGCGCTGGCCGCGCGCAGCGGCGCGAGCGACGAGCCGGTGTTGCGTGAGCAGGTGCTGCGCGAGACCGCACCCCCCTGATCACACGATCGGCAGACCGCGCGACGCCCGCTCCACGCACGCGCGACACACACACGCACGATCTCGCAGGGCCTCCGGGATCCGAGCGAGCAGCGACGGCGGCACCACGACCTCGAAGCACCAACACGTCGTGTCGCCGCGCGCGAGGCCGCAGTCGTTGGCGCTCCCGCAGATCGCGCACGTCGCGACATCGACGCTCGGCGCGGCGTCGTCGCTCCGCACCGCGTCGTCGCTTCGTGCATCGCGGCGCGGCTCGTCGTCGCCGCTCGGATCCCTCGGCTCGCGCGGGTCGCTCACTCCGAACGGCTAGCGTGCCGACCCTTCGGGGTCAACGCGTGCTCGACGAGAGGTCGGTGCGGGGGCCGCCCGATTCGGATCGCGCCGCGTGCGTGATCCGGATCCACCACGTGACCGCCTTGGAAGATCGCGAGCTCGCCGCGCGCGACCAGACGCCGCGCCGCCTGCCGAACGCGCTCCATCCACTCGCGCCAGTCGTCCGGACGGAGCGCGCGCGCGACCTCGCTCGGGCAGATCGTCTTGCCGACTCCGCGCGCGTCCACGAGCTCGATCAGGAGCGCCTCGATCCGTGCGTCGACCTCGCTCGGACGCGAGCGACGGCAGCGCTCGCTGCAATGGCGCACCGCGTCCCAATCGCGCGCCCACTTCGCGCGCCAGGCGAACGAGCGACCGCAGGTCGCGCACGTCTTCTCGCGGTCCGGCGTCACGGGCGAGTCGTGGGGTCGGAGGGGAGTGGCGTCGAGGGTTCGACTCTGCGCAACGACGTCGATGGGCTCGGTCGGTCCACGCTCACGTCGCGCACGGGTCTCCCGCTCACGTCGCCGTTCACGACCACGATCACGATCACGCGGACGCGACGAAGCCCGCCGGAGCGGGGCTCCGACGGGCTTCTCGATCCGCGCTGGGTCTCAGCCGCCGAAGACGCTGAGGTTGTTCTTGATCATGAAGGTCTGCACGTGCGGGTGCAGCGACTGCTCCGGGATCTGGAAGTAGTGCGCGAACTGCATGAGCAGCTGCTGCTCCGCGCCGTCGAGGTTGCCGTCGCCCATCGCGAGGTCGATCGCGTTGAGCATCAGACACATCTTCTGCTGCGGCGAGAGCATCGTGGCCGCCTGCTGACAGAACGTCTGCACGTTGTTCTGCTTGCAGTACTTGAGCGCCGTCTCGAGCGTCGCGCGATCGGGGACGACGCGGAGCACGTCGCCGATCTCGTTCTCGTCGAGGTGACCGTCGGCGCCGCTCACGTAGAGCAGGCCGGCGACGAGCGCCGAGCGCGGGGTGAGCTGAATTTTTTGTCCGAGAAATCCGTCGAAGAGCCCCATCGTTCCTCCGTTGAGCGTTCTGGCTGTACGCCGGCCCGCCGTGGAAATTCCCTTCCGCGGAAACTTCGACGAGGCCCCCTGACCGAACGATCGTGCGCGAGGATCACCAGCGAAGCGTCGCCGGTCAATGGTGTCGGGAAGGAACGCGCGCGTTCGTCGTAGACCCCGCTTGCCAGCGCGGCGCGATCGATCGTCAGATGTTCGCCGCGCGGGGGGCGCGAGGTGCGTGCCCCGACTCCGGACCTGCTTCTCGACGCCGCTCTCGGCGCTCTGCCAACGAGGCCACGTGGATCCCATTCAACGCCGCAGCCGACTCATCGCGTGCATCCTCGATCCGAAGGGCCTCGGCACCGGTCTCCTGTGCGGGGCCGACGGTTGGATCGTCACGAACAAACACGTGGCCCCGAACGCAGGCCCCTTCCGAGTGATCCTCGCGGACGGCCGCAACGTCGCCGGCGTGGGTGTGCATCAGAGCCCCCACTTCGATCTCGCGATCGTGAAGATCGCCATCGACACGCCCGACTACTTCGACCTCACCCAAGACGTCTCGGACGACTTCGGGGTCGGCACCGAGGTGTGGGCGATCGGTCATCCGCGCGGCTGTCGGTTCAGCGTCTCGCGCGGCATCGTGTCCAATCCGTACCGCCTCATCGACGACGAGTACTTCGTGCAGTCGGACGCCGCGATCAACCCGGGCAACTCGGGCGGTCCGCTGCTCGACGCGCGCGGCCACCTGGTCGGCATCGTCAGCATGATGGCCGCCAACGCGCAGGGCCTCGGCTTCGCGGTGCCGGCGGAGGTCGTCGCGGATTACGTGAAGCAGGTGCGACGGCTCGTGAGCAGCCAGGTCGTGCACGTGCCGACCGCGCTCCTCGCCGAAGCCCAGGAGAAGCAGCACGGCACCGCGGGCACCGCGCGTGACGGCATCGAGCAGCTCGTCGCGACCGGTCGCGCGGAGGTCGAGAACCTCGAAGAAGAAGAGCTCGGCGGCTCGATGAAGCTCCGCCGCGGCAAGACGCAGGTCGACGTGCGTTGGGATGACGGCGTGCTCGTCGCGCGCTCGCGGATCACCGCCCTCGGACCGCACGAGGCCGCGGACGCGCGCCTTCTCTACGAGATCTTGGAGCTGAACTCGTTGCCGGATCTGGGCGGCGCGGCGTTCGGGATCCGCGACGGCGGCATCGAGGTCTCGATGCGACGCGGCGTCGATCGGCTGGCCGCGGTGGACGCGTTCGCGCTCGTCGATCGGGTGCTCGAGCTCGCGACGACGTGGTCGGAGCGCGTCGCGCGCATGGTGCTCGAGCGCACGCAGCGCGCGTTCGTTCCCTCCGACGCCTACGCCGCTCCCTCGCCCTACGGCACGCCTCCACACGCGCCGCCGGCCGGTGCGCCCTACGCGCCGCCTCCGGGCGCACCCGCGGCGCCGCACGCGCCACCGCCCTACGCTCCCCCCGGCTACGCGGCGCCTCCCGGCACGCCCCCCGGCACGCCCCCGTACGCACCGCCGCCTGGCGCACCGCCCTACGCGCCTCCGCCCGGCGCACCTCCGTACGCGGCGCCACCCGGAGCACCTCCGTACGCGCCGCCACCCGGCGCGCCTCCCTACGCGCCGCCTCCCGGCGACGGCGGGCTCTCGACGGGGAAGCCGGTGTTCCCGCAGCCTCGCGCGCCCGTCTTCGGCGGCGCGATCCCCGACTGGCCGCCGCCCGGCGATCCGTCGAAGAAGTGAGCGCGAGCTTCGCGGCGAATCCATCGAATCCGCATTGAGCGCGCGCGGGCTTTGCTGATATCTCGGGACCCGAACATGACGACCCTTCGAATCGCGGTGGTGCGCATCCCTCACGAGACCTTGGCCGAGCGGCATCCGGTGGAGCCGACCGCGGACGGCTGGGGTCGCTTCGAAGGCGCGGACGGCGTCGCCCGCGAGGTTCGCGCGATCGGCGACGCGCTGCTCGTGCGCTTCGAAGGTGCAGCGACGGGCCTCGCGATGGCGTTCGGCGATCTCTGGGCGCTGCACGTCGAGTCGCGTGGGATCGCGGTGCACGACGCGGTGCCCGAGGGCGAGGGCTACGACGCGCTCGTCGAAGGCGCGAGCTGGGAGGGCGGCCTCTTCTCGAGCGTCGCTGCGGCTCTCGGCGGAAAGAGCGAGCCTCCGAGCGCCGGTGACGACGAGGGCGAAGACGGCGAAGAGAAGGCCGAGGGCGACGACGCGTTCGACGAGGTCGCGGACAAACTGCTCTCCGCGGTGGCGAAGCGCTCGTCGCGCAAGGCGCTCGGCGCGATCCTCGCGGCCGATCACGGCCAGAAGGATCTCGGCGACGTGCTCGACGCGTTCGAGTCCGAGACGAAAGAAGGCGACGAGGCGCTGATCGACGAGGTCGAGCAGCGGTTCGGTCACGACCCCGAGATGGAGGCGATGGCTTCGCTGCTCCGTGGTGGGATCGACGGCGGCGCGGACGGCGACTCGGAAGACGCCGAGAGCGACGAAGCGGCGAGCGGCGAGCGCCCGGTCGACGAAGACGCGAAGGGCTGAGCCGCTCGCGCGTCCTCGCAGACGTCGTCGAGTGAACCGGACGAATGCGTTCTCCGACCGCGAACGTAGGCGAGTCGCTCAACGCGTTCGTGCAAGCAGTCGGTGACCGTTCACGTCGCCGTTCACGATCACGTCCACGACCACGCTCACGACTCGCGCGCCGCCCTCGGCGCTCGCGCGCTCACGCCACGGTGCGGAGCTGGACCTTGCGCTTGCGGGGCTTCTTCGCGCCGGGCGGGGCGAGCCACTCACCGTCCGGCGTGAGCAGATCGGCCACGAGGTCGTAGTCCGCCGCCGCGGTGACGAGCGCCTTGCGGATTTCGCCCGGCGCGGCGTCGCCGTTCGCGAGGTAGATCTTGCCGTCGACCTCGGGCGCTTGGCCCCACCAACGACCTTCGAGCAGGAACTCGTGCTCGTCGCTCGTGCCGTCGACCAGCACGTCGATCTCGGTGCCGATGCGGGCCTTGAGCTTCGCGCGGCTGATCGGACGCTGCGCGCGCATCAGCTCGCGGTGGCGACGCTTGGCGACCTTCTCGGGCACCGCGCCGTCCATCTCGCCGCTCGGCGTGTTCTCCTCCGGCGAGTAGAGAAACACTCCGAGATGATCGAGCTCGGCCCACTTCACGAACTCGAGGAGCTCCTGGAACTCTTCCTCGGTCTCCCCCGGATGTCCGACGATGAAGCTCGAGCGGAACACGAGATCCGGGACGTTCTTGCGCAGCTTCTCGACCAGCTCGTAGAGCCGCTTGCCGCCGTGCCCGCGCTTCATGCGCTTGAGCATGTTCGTCGCCGCGTGCTGGAGCGGCATGTCGATGTACGGCAGCACCTTCGGGTGGTGCGCGAGCACGTCGACGAGCTCCTTGGTGAGCGACTCCGGGTAGAGGTAGTGCAGCCGAACCCAGCGCAGCCCCTCGACCTCGCCGAGCGCGGTCGCGAGCTGCGCGAGCGTCGGACGGTCGTCGCGATCGCGACCGTAGGCGATGGTGTCCTGGCTGATGAGGCAGACCTCGACCACGCCGCGATCCACGAGCTGCTCGGCCTCGCGGACGATGTCCTCCACGCTGCGCGAGCGCTGCTTCCCGCGGAAGCTCGGGATCGTGCAGAACGAGCAGCTCCGGTTGCAGCCTTCGGCGATCTTCACGTACGCGCTGTGCCCGCGCTGCGTGAGCACGCGCGGATCGGTCGCGCGCATCGTGTACTCGGCGGGGTTGCCGACCTGCATGCGCTCGGTGCGCTTCTTCTCGAGCACCGGCCCGAGCTTGAGCATGTCGCTCGAGCCGAGGAACACGTCGACCTCGGGCATCGACTCCGCGAGCTCGCCCGGATAGCGCTGCGAGAGGCACCCCGCGACCACGAGCTGCTCGAGCTTCCCGGACTCCTTGAGCTGCGCCATCTCGAGGATGGTGTCGATGCTCTCTTCCTTCGCCGGCCCGATGAACCCGCAGGTGTTGACGACGATGACCTCGGCCTCCGTCGGATCCTCGACGTGCCGAAAGCCCGTCGCGTCCGAGACGCCGAGCATCACCTCGGTGTCGACGCGGTTCTTCGCGCAGCCGAGGGAGATGAAGTGGATGGTGCGTGCTTCGCCCATGGGTAGCCGGTGGATCTAGCAGGTGCGCGCGAAGGCGCGAGCGAACGCCGGGGACGACGCTCGCCGCGCGTCTGCGGCGCGCGCGATCAGGCGCGCGCGATCCTGCGCCCGCGATTTCGAGCCCGCTCGCGGGCCCGAGACCGCAACGCGCGGACGAACAGCGCCGCTTCGAGCGCGAAGAGCGCCACGCCTCCGACGATCATCGACGTGCTCTGGAGCGCGACCCATCCCTGCGCGGGTGCGATCGGGAGCTCGCTGCGCTCGAAGACGTAGGTCGCAGTCGCCGCGGCGGTGCCGAACGTGCCGAGGAAATGCAGGAAGTACTCGCCGGGCGGCAAGCCGCCGAGGGACGCCCGGGATCGGGGCTCGAGCAGCACGTCGGCGCTCGAGTTGAGGAGATCGAACGCGAAGAGCGCGAGGATCGCCGCGTCGGTCCACGCATCGCGGACGCCGCCCGCGAGCAGCGCGACGAGCGCGACGAAGGTGACGTGTCGCGCGAGGTGCGTGAGCTCTTCGGCCACGCTCTGCTCGCGCTCGTACAAGCGGAACCGGTGGAGGTGGTAGTAGAGGACGTCGATCGCTCCGATCGGCACGATCATTCCGAGCACGAGGAGGGTCATCGCACCACCTCCGGGATTCCGTCGCGCAGGGTCGGATCGGACGCGTCGAGATCGGGAGCGCTGACCCAGAGGCGCAGGAGGTGCCGCTTGCGCGCGGGATCGGGATCGTCCTCGTACGCCTCGCGCTTGTGGAGGATCGAGGCGTTGGCGAGCCACTGCACGTCGCCCGGCTCGAAGCGCATCGCGACGTGGAATCGCGGGTCGTTCGCGAGCGACTCGACGAGCGCGATGACCTCGACCTGCGCGGGCGACAGCCGCGGCGCCTCGGGGATCTCCTGCGAGCGGCGCAGGTACCAGGGGATGAAGAACGTGTGGAGCTTCGCGCCGCGCGCCGAGCCCCCGACCACGGTGCAGATCGGGCGCAGGAACACTCTCGGCGGCTGCCCGGGCTCCTGGTAGTGCCACGGGAAGGGCGCGAAGAGGACGGGGAAGAGATCCGCCCGCGTGCGGCGGATGGCGTCGACGATCGCGACCGAGCTCGCGAGCAGGCTCTCGCCACCCGATCGCGCGCGGTGCAAGCAGAGCAGGCCGATGACGTCCGCCCCGTCGGTGTGGAAGTCCTGCGCGGCGCGCGTGGTGTAGAGGCGGGTCTCCAGCGCGTTCGGATCCGCGCCGGTGTCGCGGACGTGGGTCAGGCGCTCTCCGCGAACGTTCTGCGGCGCGAGGCCTCCCGAGCGTCCGCCGAGCGCGAGCCCGAGGACCGCGTAGGCGCGCTCGATCTCGTCGGCCGGACCGCGTGTGTCGAAGCCGCGGAGCAACACGAAGCCGTGGCCGTCGCGGAGCGCGCTTCGGATGCGCGCGCCGAGCTCCGTGAGCGCCGGGCCGACCGCGTCCGACACGTCGGCCGGCGTGAGCGACGCCAGCGCGCGCGGCTCGAGCCTGCGCGCGTGGGCCCGGAGCTCGGCGTTCACGGCCTCGTCGAGCGGCACCTCCCAACGGGTTGGGTCGGACACATCGTCGCGATGCCAGAGCTTCGTTGGATCGAGTCGGTCGGGGATCATCGGGCTCCTCTTCGTCGAATGCGGTCGGGGTCGTCGAGCACGCACGCCGCCCACGAAGGGAGGTCCTCCGGACGTGAGTGGACGGCCTGCGATGACCTGTGCACGCACATGCACACGTCATCGAGTGCACGCATGCACCCTCGTGCACACGTTGTCCAGCCCTCGACGCCCCCCTCGCGACGACGAACACTCCCGCTCGTGTCCGACGCCAAGCGCCAACGCGCCGCCACCGAGATCGCCTCGCTCCTCGACACGCCGCTCTTGCGCGCGCTGACCGAGCCGGCGCGCCTCGAGGTGCTCAAGGTCCTGCTCGTGCACGGTCGCGGCGACGTCGCGTCGGTGGCCGAGCATCTCCCGCAGGATCGTTCGGTGGTCTCACGTCACTTGCAGGTCCTCGAGGACGCCGGAGTCGTGCGCTCGTCGCGCGTCGGTCGTCACCGGATCTACGAGCTCGACGGCGGATTCCTCGTCTCGCGCTTCGACGCGCTCGCGACGCGGCTGCGCACGCTGGCCGCCGTGTGCTGCCCACCGTCGACGCAGGAAGCCAGCGAGCCCCCGCGCCGACGCACGAAGCGCACGTAGCGCGAACGCCCCGAGTCCCGGCGTACCGGCAGCCCGGCGCCGACCGACGCGCGGTGTGCGCCCACGATTCCACTCTCGGGAGGTCACGAGATGCGCTCTACTCTCGCCCCCATGTCGCCCACGAATCCGGTGCGCGTCGTGGTCCTCGGCGCGTCGGGGACCGGCAAGTCGACGCTCGCCGAAGCGCTCGCGACACACCTCGCGATCCCGCACTTCGACTCCGACGCCTACTACCACCGCCCCACCGACCCGCCGTACCGCGAGCCGCGTCCTCCCGAGGAACGCCGCGTGTTGCTCGAGCGCGACCTCGCGCCGCATCCGAGCTGGACGCTGTCGGGCGGCGCGCTCGCGTGGACCCCGAGACCCGCGCTCGAGCCGACGCTGCTCGTGTTCCTCGACCTACCGATGGAGCTCCGCCTCGAGCGACTCCTCGCGAGGGAGCGCGCGCGCTTCGGTGACCGTCTGTTGCCCGGCGGGGACATGGCCGACGACCACCGCGAGTTCATGGCGTGGACGCGTGGCTACGACGACGGCAGCGCGGAAGGCACGAACACGCGACCGCTCCACGAGTCGATCCTGCGCGACGCGACGTGCCGCGTGCTGCGACTGGTCGGCCCGATGTCGCGAGAGACCCTGCGCCAGCGCGCGCTGAGCGCGCTGGCGTGATCGCGCGGTGAACGACCGAGCCGGCGCCGAATACGACGCGATTTCGGCCTCAAGCTGTGAGCATGCCGGCTCATCGAGCCGACGGGATCCCCCGTTGACTCTCGCGGTGGGCGCGTAGACTGGCGGGACATACGAAAGGAATTTCAGAGACGATGGACTAGTCCGTCTCGGACGCCTCGGCCAGCCACTGCCGGAGAATCTGCGTGTCGTCGTTGAGCTGGAGAGCGTGCTCCGTGTTCACGGGAAGCGGCGGAGTAACGTCGACGTTCAATAGCAACTTCGATCTCGTCGTCACATCCCCGAACGCCCCGTCATCGCTCGCGTGCTTGAGAGCCTTGACGATCGAATACATGATCGATGCGGGAGCAGCCCACTGCAGTTTCTCCGCGATAATCTTGTTCGCCGGTTCAAACATCTCTGCAGCATGACCAAGACAAGGCGAATCTGCCCACGACCATCGTAGGGTGTCGGCCGTGATCTGGGGGAATCGTTTCGACTTTTCCAGCACCGAGGCTGCAAGTGCTTCGTACGACCACGCGGCGACCTCGACGCTCCCAGCGTTACTCGGCATAATCAATGCAAAGCAATAGAACGTCTCACCGGGATGAGATTCGACAATGGATCGAAAAGCATCCGCTGATGCGCGACGAATCACAACCTCGAGCTCTGCTAGACTTCGTTGGGTTCTGTTCATCGTGACACCTCCCGGCCGATTCGGTGCAACTCGCAGGGTAGTTCTCTTCGCATGTCGCGATGATCTCGACCCTCAGCTAGCACGCACGCGTCCAGCTCGACCCGGCGAGCCTCCGTGGTCAGGAGCAACTCCGCGTCGTGCATCTCGTTGTGGGGACGAGGATGACCGACGAGGGCACCGTTGGCCGGTTCATTGACGACCGCATGAGCAGCGTCCGGCTCCGCATGTCGCTCCCCGGTGCCTTGTCCCCTCGAACGAACGATGTGGCATGGGGCCTCGCCCGCTGCACCAAGAACGCGCGCAAGGTCGATCAGTGCGGCAACTGCGCGACGTCGAGCGACACGACCTCGATTCGGTCGTCGACCTGCAACGCGAAGCGTGCGTGCGCAGGATCGAGCGCAAGGACCCTGTGTGGACGTCCACGGACGATGCTGGAATCGATCTCGTCGGTCGGCAGGTCGTTCCACTCGTGGACGACGCGTCTGGAACGAAGCGACACGAGGCGTGGGCGTCGGTAGAACGTGACGACGTGCTCCTGGCCAACGGCCATCAAGGTCCCGGGCGGCTCTCCGAGGTCGATGCAGGCCGTGTAGCGCCTCGTGCGCGTGTCCAGGAGCGCCAGCATGTTCGGCCGCAAGTGGGGCGCGAGCTCGAGGTCGGCGACCTCGTCGGAATCTTCGGTGTGGTCGGAGCTTCCGACGAGGAGCGTGTCGTTGTCGAGCCAAGTCGCCGAAGTTTCCTCCGCGACGCCTGCGGTACGTGAGTCATCCGAGCCCACGAGCCGGTCGAGCACCCGCGGATCGGCGAGCGCCGCGGGGACGTCGAACCACACCACCACGTCCCAAGGATGCCAAACCCATCCCGCGCTCAGAAGCCTCGTTCCCGAGGGGGACGGAGTCAGCCGTGAATGGAAGAAGTCGACGACTCGCCGGTCGTCGCACGCAGTCAGGCGTCGTCCGGTTTCCGCGTCGTCGATGTCGATCCGCGAGTAGCCCTCCGGACAGTGCGCCAAGAGCATTCGTCCGTCGGGTCCCAAGAACAGGCACGCCGGATAAAGGTATGCGTCGGCGCGGTACGACGACCGATGCACCTCTCGAAGACGTTTGCCGTCGTGGAGGAGCAGCCCCGCGGTCCCGGTTCGTTCGTGCACCACGGCCCAGCGCCCCGATACGTCGGTGACACAACCGTCGAAACGGTCGTAACCCCAGCCGCGGGGAACCCGATGGAACGCTCCATCGAGCGTGAAGAACGAGCCGCCGCCGACCCAATCGACCAGCTCGTCGCCGCGCCATGCGAGCGAACGAGCGGCGCGCTCGATGGTGAACGCGTGACGTGAGCAACCCGCGGACCCTTCGTTCCTCGACATGCGGCGTCGGACACCCGAGCGAGCGCATGGATTCCCTTCGCCTGGTTGCGCTCCTCACGCCTTCCGGGAGGCGAGCTCGTCCGTCACGTTTCGGAACCGTCGCAGGAGAGCGTCGAAGCAAACTCGAGTGCCCGTTCGGAGCGCGGACCGGGAAGGCCGTGGAGTCGTTAGATCCTCACTGCAAACCGGGCTGGTGGCGCCATTGACGGTGCGATCTGTGAGGATCAGCATCGTCTCGTGGCCACCGCGACCTCGATCGAATGGACCGAAACGACCTGGAACCCCGTGCGCGGTTGTGCACGGATCTCTCCCGGCTGCGAACACTGTTACGCCGAACGCATGGCGCACCGCTTCTCGGGCTCCGGCATGCCGTACGAAGGCTTGACCCGAACCTCCAGACGCGGCCCGCGGTGGACCGGACGCGTCGCGCTCGTCCACGACGCCATCCGCGAGCCGCTCGGTTGGCGGCAGCCACGCGTGGTGTTCGTGAACTCGATGTCTGATCTCTTCCACGACGACGTGCCGGAAGAGTTCATCGCGTCGGTCTTCGACACGATGCAGCGCGCGTCGATCCACACGTTCCAAGTTCTCACCAAGCGCGCCGACCGCTTGCTCGCGCTCGCGCCTTCGTTGCCGTGGCCCTCGAACGTGTGGATGGGGGTCAGCGTCGAGTCTGCCGCCTACGCTTGGCGCATCGACCGGCTGAGAGCGACGGGTGCAGCCACCAAGTTCCTCTCTCTCGAACCGCTGCTCGGACCGCTGCCCAACCTCGACCTGGAGGGAATCGACTGGGCGATCGTCGGCGGCGAGAGCGGCCCCGGCTGCCGCCCGATGGAGCAGGACTGGGTGCGGGACATCCAACAACAGTGCGCCACGTCCGGCGTCGCCTTCTTCTTCAAGCAGTGGGGCGGCGTGCAGAAGAAGCGCGCAGGGCGGCTCTTGGACGGGCGGGTGTACGACGAGATGCCGCGCAGGGAGGGGACGAAGCATGAGCGACGAGGACGAGTCGCGCTGCCGATTCGGGGGTAGGCGCAAAGAGAACGGGAACTGCGAGAACCCGAGCGAAGACGGTCTCCCGGCACAGAGCGTCGGCGCTTGGGCCACGAAGAAGCATGAGCGGATTCAGCTCTACATCGAGGCGACCAGAGCCGTCCGTGCGAAGTACCTTCCGCCCAACGGCCAAGGAGGCGCTGCGTTCATCGACCTCTTCGCCGGTCCTGGGCGAGCTCGTATCCGCGATCAGGCAGCGACCATCCCCGGTAGCGCGCTGATTGCGCTCGAACATGGCGACGCTCCCTTCAGCCGATTGCTCTTGTGCGATCTCGACCCTGAGAACGTTGAGGCGCTCCGAGCGCGCACGACTAAAGAGCAGCACCGCGTCGTAGTGCTCGAGGGCGACTGCAACGCGGAGATCGATCGGATTCTGGCACTCGTCCCACCGCACGGGCTGAACATCGCCCTGATCGATCCCTTTGGCCCTAAGCCGCTGAGGTGGTCCACCCTGGCGAAGCTGGGATCCGTCAAGAGGATGGACTTACTCATCCACTTCCCAACCGGATCGATCAAGAGAAACTTCTATCATTCAGGGTTCGACCAAACGATCGACGAGATGCTCGGAACGACCACTTGGCGTGGGTCGGTTCACTCCGCGGAGCATGTGCCGAAGTTGATCGACGTTCTCCAGAGGCAGCTCGTAGGGCTTGGATACGAGAGTGAACGCGTGAGGACCCTTCCGGTCACGACCGACAAGAACTTGCTACTTTATCATCTTGTCTTCGCCTCGAAGGATCCTCGTGGGATGGCGATTTGGAAGAGCATCACGAGGCACGACGGCCCGCAGCGCGGCTTGGGATTCTGACGAGAGATCCTCGCATCGTTCACTCGCAGCGGAGCTCCAGCCGTCGGCGGGGGCGCGCGTCGATCTCGATCCGGTGCGGCGTCGGCGAGGCGCAGCCGGGGGCGTTCGCTACGAAGCGCCAGCCGGGGCCGCTCGCCGTGAGCGTCACCTCGCAAACCTCTTCGCTCGCGGTGCGGCTCAGGACGGTGCGGGCGGGGCCGGCGCAGCCGAGAGCGGCCGGTGCGGTCTCGATCACGCGGCAGCTCGGGGCTCCGTCGGGCGCACGCGGTGGGAGCGACGAGAAGCATCGGCCGAGCGCGGCGCTGGTCTGGACGAGCAGGGTCGGCATCGCGTCGGTGAGCCAGTCCGAGCAGAGCGAGCGCATCGACGTGTGGGCTCCGCGATGCTCGAGCTCTCGGAGCGTCGACACGAGCCGCCGCGGGGGCACCGTCACCTGCCACTCGCGCCAGCCGTCGAAGCGATTGCAGGAGGGACGCGCGCGGATGGGCATCTCGGGATCGACCTCCGCCTGCATCAGCGGGTGATCGAGGATCCCGTCGTAGTCGAGGGTGCTTCCCGCGGGACGGTCGGTCTCGGGGGGCAGCCCCGCGAGCAGGCTCACGTGCAGGAGCGAGGGGTCCGCGCGCGTGGCGAGCAGGCCGTCGACGAAACGTTCGACCGGATGCAGCGCTTCTTCGTTCTGGAGACACCGGAGGTTGAGCTCGTTGGTGTAGACGGTGCTCTCGGGATCGAAGATCGACGGGTCCCGAACGGAACAATCGTCTTCTTCGGTGAGGATCACGATCCAGAGCAGTGAGTCGTCGCGGAGGAAACCCGCATTGGCCCCGTCGGCGTGTCCGACGGAACCCTCGGCGAACCGGATCGATGAGGTCTCGCGGGTGACCGCTTTGAGCGCTGCCTCGAGGGGCTGCTCGAAGCCGCAGCCGTTGGTGCCGGTCGAAACCACGCACCTCGCCGTCTCCGCGAGCTCGTCCACGTCCGCGCCGGGCTCGAACGCGAAGAAGGTCGGGCTCGGGTAGCGTGCCTCACAACCTTCGAGCTCGAGATCGCCGCGAGACCGAAGCACCCCGTCGTCCCCGAAGCGTGGCCGACTGCAGGCCGGCGCGACGAAGTTGCCGGTGCCCATGTCGGTGGTCACAACCCCGACGTGCAGAAACTCGTTCGGGGCTCGCTCCGCGCGGCCGTCCTCGTCGAGATCTCCCGACGTGACCGCGCGAATCATACGTGGAAGCTCGCGCAGCAGCGCTTTGTGCTCCGAGCCCATGGTCATCGTGTTGTCGATCACGAAGAGCAGGTCGACCGAGCTCGGCGGCGTGACGTCCATCGTGAACGAGTCGCGGACGACGCAGTCGAGCCGCTCGTCGACCGCGCCGTCGCAGTCGTCGTCGAGCCCGTTGCAGCGCTCGGCCTCCGGGTCGCCGCAGCGACACGCGACCACGTCGGAGTCCCGCGTTCGCCCGCAGGCCCAGCCGGGAAGACACGCGCGAGGATCGTCGGGATCGCAGCGCACGCTGCACGTGCCGGACAGGAAGTCGATGAGGCAGACGTCGCGACAGTCGGTGTCGTCGTCGCAGGGATCGCCGAGATCGTCGGTGGCGGTGTAGCTCGTCGAGCAGGCCAGCGAGGCGCAGGCCACGAGCGCGGAGGCGAAGAGGAGGTGTCGCATGGTCGACCGCGCACGCGCGCGTGAGCGTGGGTCGCCCGGACACGGAGCGATTTCCGATCGACGGGGTCGAAGCGGAGCATCTCGGAAGTGCCACGTGCGCCATGCGACGGAGCCGAGACCGCGACGGACAAGCAAAAGCCGCGGAGGCCGCGGCTTCGGTGGTGCCCAGAGACGGAGTCGAACCGCCGACACGGGGATTTTCAATCCCCTGCTCTACCAACTGAGCTATCTGGGCATCCCCTCGAAAGGGAGCCGGAAGGTACTCGTGGCCGCGATGCTGTCAAGCGGGTCGTCGCGAACTTGCCTGCTTTCGTCGAGGGCGGGGTATTCTGTTCGGCATGAACTCGGGGGACCGTGCGCTCGAAGCGTTCCGGCGCCTGCTCTCGGATGCGGCGGCCGGCGGCCAGGCGAAGGTGGACGCGCTGGTCGCGCTGTCCCAGCGCACGCTCTTCGTCGCCACGTGGACGCCCGGTGGCGACGACTACCGGACGCTGATGAGCAGCCAGAAGCAGAGCGCGCTTCCCGTGTTCACCGACGAAGCCTCGCTTCAAGAGGCCGCTGCGCGCTTCGGATGGCTCGGCCCGAGCGGCACCGTGCCGCACAAGGAGGTCGGCGCGCGGCAGGTGTTCCGGCACGTGCTCGCGCACGATCTCGGGTTCCTCGTGGTCGACATCGCGTCGCCGCACGCGCTCGAATGCGAGCGCGCAGAGATCGAGCCGCTGCTCTCCACGCGGGGGCGCTCGGATTCGTCGGGCCCCTTCGCGGCGGTCGGGCGCGTGAGCGAGTCGATGCTGCAGGCGGTGAAGCCGACGCGGGGAGGCTCCGTGGCGGGCGTGCCGGCTCCGGTGGTTTCGCCCGAGGCGATCGAGGGCGGCGCCGTGCGGCCTTCGAGCGTGGGTCAGCGACCGCCGCCGCGTGCGTCCGTGCCCGAAGTGCCGCGACCGGCGCCCCGTCCGCCGCCGCCGGGGGTGACGGCCGGAGCGCGTCCGCCGAGCTCGCCGTCGAGCCCGCGTCCGCCGAGCTCGCAGTCGGGCCCGCGCCCCGAAGGGCTCACCGTCACCCAGGGCACCCTCGATCCCTCGCGGCCCTCCGCGACCTTCGGCTCCGGCGGCGCCAGCGTGCAAATCACGCCGCTGCGCGACGAGCCGTCGGACGACCTCCTCGACGCGCTCTCCACCGTGCTGCGCGGCTACCCCGAGGTCGAGTGGGCCGCGCTCTTCCTCGCCGCGCGGGGGCCGGTCACCGCACAACCGACCGCGGGGCTTCGCGTCGACGTCGCGTACCGTGCGCGTGTGAACGACATCGTGCTCGCGCTGCGCAAGGCCGCCGACGCGGCGGGTGCGAGCCTCGACGTGCTCCTGCTCGACGACCCGAAGCTGATGCGCACCGCGCGTTCCGAGGGGCTGCTCTTCTTCCCTTGGAAGCGCCGCACCTGAGGGCACCTCCGAATCACGACGTTCGACGCGCCTCTCGCGAGCTGCGCCGTCCGTGAGGGTCTCGCCCGCGCCACCGTCCGAGCCTCCCCCAACTCCGGGCCTGCTTCGCGCGCGAGCGCTTGACGGTCCGCGCGCGGAACGCCACCTCCTGCCGATGGATCTCGCATCGTCGCCGCCTCGCCTCGTCGCGCCGCCGCCCGGCGAGCGATCGCGCGCGCTCGTCGACGTGCTCGCGCGCACCGAGTGTCCCGCGTTCACCGCACGACGCGCGCGACGCGCCGAGGCTTCGGGAGCGCCGCAGGATCCGATCGTCTGGAGCGAGGCGCGCGGCGCGAACGTGGTCGACGCAGACGGCAACGTCTACGTCGATCTCACGAGCGGCTTCGGGGTCGCCGCGATCGGACACGCGCACCCGCGGGTGCTCGCCGCGCTCGAGACTCAATCGCGGAAGTTGCTGCACGCGCTCGGCGATCTGCACCCGAGCGACGTGAAGATCGCGCTGCTCGATCGGCTCGCGTCGATCGCGCCCTTCGAGGGCGCGCGTGTGGTGCTCTCGCAGAGCGGCAGCGACGCGGTCGAGACCGCCCTGAAGACGGCCGTGCTCGCGACGAAGAAGCCCGGCGTGCTCGCGTTCGAGGGCGGCTACCACGGGCTCTCGCACGGACCGCTCGCGGCGTGTGGGTACGCGCCCGCGTTTCGTCTGCCCTTCGCCGCGCAGCTCGGCGCGCACGTGCGCTTCGCCGCGTGGCACGAACAGGAGCTCGACGCCGCGCTCGCGGCGGTGGACGCCGCGTGGGACGACACGATCGGCGCGGTGTTGGTGGAGCCGCTGCAAGGTCGGGGCGGCTGTCGTCCGTGTCCGGACGGGTTCCTCGCCGCGCTGACGGAGCGATGTCGCGCGCGCGGTGCGCTGCTGGTGGTCGACGAGATCCTCACGGGGCTCGGTCGGTGCGGCGAACGTTGGCTCTCGGTCGCGCTCGGCGCGTCGCCGGATCTCGTGTGCGTGGGCAAAGCGCTCGGCGGTGGCTTGCCGGTGAGCGCCTGCCTCGGACGCGCGGACGCGATGGCCGCGTGGGGCGATCCGGCCGGCGAAGCGATCCACACCGGCACCTTCTTCGGGCACCCGCTCGGCTGCGCGGCTGCGCTCGCGGCGCTCGACGTGATCGAGGACGAGGCGCTTTCGGCGCGGGCGACCGAGCTCGGAGCACGCTTGTCGACGAAGCTCGCGCAGGCGACCGATCGGCGCGTGACGGGCGCGGGGATGCTGCTCGGCGTGCGCTTCGATCGCGCGGGCGATCGTCCGGTGCTCGATCTCGTGGCGCGCCTGCTCGCGCGCGGATACCTCACGCTGCCCGCGGGAAGCGACGCGCGCACGCTCCAGCTCGCCCCGCCGCTCACGATCGACGAGACGTTGCTCGACGGGTTCGTGGATGCGTTGGCGGAGGAGGTGCCGGCGTGACGTCCCGTGCACCGTCTCGTCGCGAGGTCGCGCCGTGAGCCGCGCGCTTCTGCAGACGAAGATCGCGGCCGCGATCGACGGCGATGTGAAACCGGAAGCGCGCGACGCGCTGCTCGCAGAGCTGCGCGCGTTCCAAGCCGCCCACGTCGAGCCCTACGCTCGGCTCGTACGCGCGCGGGGCGAAGACGCGGCGCTCCCGACGGATGTCTTCCGCTTCGCGCGGGTCGCCGCGCACGCGCCCGAGCACGACGTGCGGGTCTTTCGCACGAGCGGCACCACGAGTGGCGCGCGCGGCCAACACTTCTTTCGGGATCTCTCGCTCTACGATCGCGCGGCGAAGGCGTGGGCGGCGCGCATGCTCTTCGCGGACGGACCGATGCGGCTCGTGGTGCTGGCACCCGACGAGACCGACGCGCCGGACTCGTCGCTCTCGTACATGCTGAGCCGCTTCGCGACCTGGTTCGCGACGCGCTCGTCCGTGCGATCGGAGGCGAGCGCGTCTTCGTCCGACGTCTCGTCGTCGACCGTGCCTTCGAGCGTGACCTTCTGCTGGCGCGACGGCTCGCTCGACGTGGACGCGCTCGTGGCCGCGCTGTCCGAAACGCGCGAGCCGATCGCCTTGCTCGGGACGAGCTTCGCGTTCGTCTTCGCGGAGGACGCGCTGGCCGAGCGAAGCGTGCGCTTCGCGCTTGCTGCCGGGAGCCGCGTGATGCAGACGGGCGGCTTCAAGGGCCGCACCCGCGAGGTCTCGCCGGACGCGATGCTCGCGATGTTGTCTGCGCGCTACGGGGTCCCCGAAGAGCGGGTGGTCGCCGAGTACGGCATGACCGAGCTCTCGTCGCAGGCCTACGAGACGACGCTCGTCGAGCGTTCGTCACCTCGGCGCCTGCGTTTTCCGCCGTGGGTACGCGTGACCGCCGTCGATCCGGTCGACCTGCGCGCGCTGCCGATCGGGCAGACCGGCCTGTTGCGCATCGACGACGCCGCGAACCTCGACTCCGTGTGCGCAATCCAGACCGCAGACCTCGCGCGCATCGAAGTCGACGGAAGCTTCGTGCTCTTCGGGCGCGCGCCCGGCGCGACGCCGCGCGGCTGCTCGCTCGCAGTCGAAGAGGCGCTCGCGAACGAGGGCGCGTCGTGAGCCAGCGCGTCGTGGTCCGCGTCGAGAACGTCGGGTCGTGCGTCGTGACTACGCGTTCGCGCTCCAGCACCTCGAGCGAGGGCGCGTCGTGAGCCAGTACCGCCAGAGCCCCGCGGACGAGCTCGCATCGCTCGCGCTGCGTCTGCGCGCGCGCGCGCCGGTGGAGACGAACGAGGACTGGGCGCCGACCAAGCTCGCGGACGCCGTGCAGCGTGTGGCCTGCGACGAATCGCTCGTGCGCCCGCTCGCGGAGGCGACGGGTCTGTCCGCGCCGATGGTGCGGTGGGCGCTGCGGACGACCGCGGAGAGCTTCACCCCCGAGACGCTGACCTCCCTCCGTGTACGCACAGGGATCGACGCGACCGACGGCTGCGCGCCGCACAACCGGATGCGGCTCGCGACCGTCGTGCTCGCGGGCAACGTCTTCACCGCGTGCCTGCGGCCGATGGTGCTCGCGTTGCTCTTCGAGGTGCCGCTCCTCGTGCGGACCTCGAGCCGCGAGTCGCTGCTCGCCGACGCCTTCGCGCGCGCGCTGCCGCCGCCCTACGACGGCGCGTGCGCGGTGACGAGCTTCCCGAAGGACGACGACGCGCGCTGGGACGCGTTCCTCCGCCACGCGGACGCGACCCACGTCTACGGCAGCGACGACACGCTGCGCGCGATCCGGAGGCGCACACCAATCGCAACGCGCTTCGTGGGGCACGGGCATGGGCTCGGCGTCGCGGCGGTGCGCGCGACGAGCTTCGACGACGCAGCCGCTTCGGCCCTCGCGCTCGACGTCGTCGCCTACGATCAGCGCGGCTGCCTCTCGCCGCAGGAGCTGATCGTGCTCGGCTCGCACGACGACGCGAGCGCGGTGGTCACGCGCCTCTTGCCCGCGCTCGAAGCACGCGAGAAGACGTTGCCGCGCGGGCCGCTCCCCACCGACGTCGCCGCAGCCGCGCGGCGCTGGCGCGACGTGGTGCTCGCGACAGGCGAGCTGCACGAAGGCGCGTCGCACGCGGTCGCCTTCGATCCGACCGGCATGTTGCCGCTCGGTCCCGGACATCGGCACCTGATCGTCCGCGCGCTGCCGAACGAGGCCGCGCTCACGCAGCACCTCGCGAGCTACGGCGCCCACCTGAAGGCGCTCGGGCTCGGCGCCGGTCTGCTCGCGGGCCCCGCGCATTCGCTCGTGCCACCCGGCGCGACCCCACGCGTGTCCGCGCTCGGCGCGATGCAGACACCGCCGATGGACGCGCCGCTCGACGGCTTCCCGCCGAGCGAAGGCTTCGTGGCGCTGCTCGGAACGCGCTGAGCGCATCCCGAGGTACCGACCGCTTCGCTGCGGCTCGGCGAGGACGCCGGAGTGCGCGGGTCGTACGTCGCACCCCGGAGCTCAGACGCCCGGAGCGCAGACGCGGAGCTCGGACACCCAGAGCTCGGACCCCCGGATCTCAGACGATCGATAACGAGATCCAGACTCCACGTGATTCCACGTCCAGGAGCGACTCGCTACAAGGAAGGCGAGCTCGAGACGCGCCTCGGCTCACACACACCCGCGCGACGAAGAGAGTGCTCCATGAAGAACGTCCTCATCACCGGTTGCTCCTCCGGCTACGGCCTCGCCACGGCGCGCTACTTCCTCGAGCGCGGTGACCGCGTCGTCGCCACCATGCGCCGCCCGCGCGAAGACCTCTTCCCGCGATCCGAGCGGCTCCGCGTCGTCGCGCTGGACGTGACGAACGACGCCAGCATCGCGTCCGCGCTCGAGGCGAGCGGGCCGATCGACGTGCTCGTCAACAACGCAGGCATCGGCGCCTTCGGCGCGTTCGAGGCGATGACGCCCATCGTGCTTCGCGAGATCTTCGAGACCAACACGTTCGGTGTGATGGCGATGACGAAGGCGGTGATCCCGCAGCTCCGCGCGCGCCGCTCGGGCGTGATCGTGAACGTGACCTCGAGCGCGACGCTCGCACCGATGCCGCTCGTCGCGGTCTACACCGCGAGCAAGATGGCGATCGAAGGCTTCACCGCGTCGCTGGCGTTCGAGCTCGAAGCGCTCGGCGTTCGCGCGAAGCTCGTCGAGCCCGGGTATTGCCCGAGCACCGCGTTCACGCGGAACACCGGATCTCGATTGGAAGGAAACATCCCCGACGCGTACGCGCCATTCGCGCAGGCGGTGCTGGCGGGGTTCGGCGCCGCGTCGGTCGTGACGACCGAGCTCGACGTCGCGGAAGCGGTGTACCGCGCGGCACACGACGCATCGCCGCAGCTCCGATACCCGGCCGGCCCAGACGCCGTCGCTCTCGCTCGGGCCTCGTCGCTTCACGTCGACGCATGATCACGCACGGAGCCCCATCCGATGCGCGACTGGTTCGGCGCCACGTCGAACGGCCTCGACACGACGATCGGAGTCGGATCGGCACGCTCGGCCTCGAGGTCAGGCTCTATTCTCGCCCGCACATGAAGCAGGCCGCAGCATCCCGCACGAAGGGCGCCGAGGATGGGGTCGACCCGCTCGCGGCCGTCATCTCGCTCTTGCGACCTCGCACCGTGCTCTCGAAGGTCATCAGCGGCGCGGGCCGATGGAGCGTGCGCTACGAGGCCCACGAGCATCCGGGGTTCTGCGTGATGCTCGAGGGGTCGTGCTTCCTCGACGTCGACGGAGTCGGTGAGATCGTGTTGGAGGCGGGCGACTTCCTGCTCTTGCCCGCGACGCCGGGCTTCACGATGTCGAGCCACCGTGGCGTGAGTGCGCGCCGACGACGTGGCGACTCGAGTCGCGTCGGAGAGCTCCGTCACGGCTCTCCGTCGGAGCCGCCGACGATGCGGCAGCTCGGCGGCTACTTCCACTTCGACTCCGCCAACGCGCCGCTGGTCTTGCGTCTCTTGCCCTCCACGATCGTCGTGCGGCGCGACGAACCCGGCGCGACGCGGCTGCGGAGTCTGGTCGAACGGATCGGTGACGAAGCGACGAGTGACCGCCTCGGGCGGGAGCTCGTGCTGGAGCGTCTCGTCGAGGTGCTGCTCGTCGAGGCGCTGCGCTACCGTCCCGTCACCACCACTCCGCCGAAGACGAGCGCTGAGGACGGCACGCCGACGGGGCTCCTCGCGGGCCTCGGCGATCCCGCCCTGGCGCGCGCCCTTCGCCACATGCACGAGGACGTGGCGCGACGGTGGACGGTCGCGGACCTCGCGCGGACGGCGGGGATGTCCCGTGCTTCCTTCGCACAGCGGTTCACGCGCACCGTCGGCGTGCCGCCGATGGAGTACCTGCTGGAGTGGCGCATCGCGATGGCGAAGGACCTGCTGCGGCGCGAGGTCACCTCGTTGACGGAGGTCGCCGAAGCGATCGGCTACCAGTCGGCGAGCGCGTTCAGCACCGCGTTCTCGCGTCACACGGGTTGCGCGCCGAGCGAGTTCGCACGCGCGATGCGGGCGTCGCGCGGAGGATGAGCGCGGAGGATGAGCGCGGAGGATGAGCGCGGAGGATGAGCGCGGAGGATGAGCGCCGCCGTCGCGCGACGTGATGGCGGACGAGCTCGACTGGTCCAACGAGATCCTCGAATCTGGACCTTCCGGAGGTACCAGCGCCGCGCCACACCGTTCGGCATGACGCTGCGCCCTCCCCCCGATCGTCCAGTCTCGTCGACCCCGCTCTCGTCGACGCCCCGCACCGCGCTTCGTCGTCACCCCGAGCGCGCCATCGTCGATCGTGCGGCGTTGTACGCGCTGCTCGACGATTGCCTCGTGGTTCACGTCGCGGTGCCCGCGGGCGACGACGAAGCACCGACGCTGCTGCCGATGGCGTTCGGGCGGATCGGCGACCGGCTCTACCTGCACGGCGCGATCGCGAACGCGCTGCTGCGCGGAGGCGCGTCGCGCGAGGTCTGCGTCTGCGCGACGAAGGTCGACGGGTTGGTCCTCGCGAAGTCGGCGTTCCACCACTCGATGAACTACCGCGCGGCGGTGATCTTCGGATCGCTCGTGCCGGTCGAAGGCGACGAGGCGGCACGCGCGCTCGACGCGATCGTCGATCACGCGCTGCCCGGTCGGAGCGTGGAGTGCCGCGGGCCCACCGAGCCCGAGCGCCGCGCGACCCGGGTGCTCGCGCTCGATCTCGCGGAGGCGTCCGTGAAGGTGCGCGTGGGTGGGCCGCGCGACGCGGAGAACGATCTCGCGCTGCCGCATTGGGCGGGTGTGTTGCCGCTCGACGAGCGGATGGGTGCGCCGATCGCGGGGGACGGCACGACCGCGGAGCTGCCGGCTTCGGTGATCGCAGCAGCGCTGCAGCGGGCGCCGCGGCTCGAAGGAGCCCTGAGTCACGAGGGCATCGGTGGTGGCGCCTTCGAGCTCTCGGGCGATCCGCGTCGGCTCGACGTTCCGCGCGTGCTCGGCTGGCTTCGCGCGACCTACTGGGCGGAGGATCTCGACCTCGCGCGGCTGCTGCGCTCGATCCAAGGCGCCTACGTCGTCGGTGCGTACGACCGGGCAGGCACGCTGGTGGGCTTCGCGCGCGCGGTCACGGACGGAGAGACCTTCGGCTGGCTCGCGGACGTGTACGTCGACGAAGCCGCGCGGGGTCGCGGCCTCTCGCGAGCGCTCACACGTTTCCTCGTGGAGCACCCGCGCTTCTCGCAGCTGCGTCGCTGGATGCTCGGCACGCGCGACGCGCACGCGGTCTACGCACCGCTCGGCTTCGAGGTCCCGCCGGAGGGGCGCTTCCTCGTTCGGCCACGGACGGTCCGTTGATCGACTCTCGACGTTCGGCGCGGTCCCGGAGGGCCCGCCGAGCTGACGTACCGACGACGACGATGCAGGTACGCGGGCGCCCTTTCGGCGCGTTGCTCGACTCGGACACGGACGTTCGCTACGTCGAGGTGTGCCCTTCGAGCTCCGTCTCGCGACGAACGACGATCTTCCGCACGTCGCCTCCCTCCTGGCCGAGCTCGGTTACACGACCGCCGCAGAAGATGTGGGCTTGGCCGCCACCCTCGACGCCGTGCTCTCCGACCCCGAGCGACGCGTGTGGATCGCCACGAACGACGGCGCCGTGCTCGGCATGATCTCGCTCTCCGTGCGACCGCAGCTCCGCCTGGCCGGACCGATGCTGACCGTCGAAGAGCTCGTCGTGCGCGCGTCGAGCCGTGGTTCCGGCGTGGGAACGCGCCTGCTCGACCTCGCACTCGAAGAAGCGAGCCGAGTCGGTGCGCGACGCGTCGAGCTGCTCACGAACCGCACGCGCGACACCTACCGCCGAGGGTTCTACCAAGCGCGCGGCTTCGTCGAGGTCGACTCCGCGGTGATGCGCAGGCCGGAATGACTCGCTCGTGCTGGTACCCTCGATCTTCGTGAAGCGACCCGAACTGACAGACCAGTCGTCCCGCGCGTGGGGGCACGCGCTCGCGCTCGACGAGGCGAGCACCACGCCCCTCTTCGCGCAGATCGCGGAGGCGCTGGCGGCGGACGTGCGGCGCGGGGTGCTCCGACCGGGGGATGCGATCCCGGGGAGCCGCACGCTCGCCGGGGCGCTCGGAGTACACCGGAACACCGTGCTCGCCGCGCTGCGCGAGCTGGAGAAGCAGGGCTGGATCCGCAGCGAGCGCGCGCGGGGGACCTTCGTGTCGGAGGCGCTGCCCGAGCTGCGCGCGCGTGCGCCCGAGGCCGTCCGCGGCGACGCGCTCTTCGACGTCTCGCGCGTGTTTCCGGACGTCGCGACCACCGTTCCGCCCGGGTCGCTGCCGCTGCTCGGCGGCGTGCCCGACGTGCGGCTCGTACCCACCGAAGCGCTCGCGCGGGCCTATCGACGTGCGCTGCGCGCGCCGCGTCTGCTCGGCTACGGCGACCCGGCGGGGGCGCTCGCGCTGCGGCGCGCGCTCGCGACGATGCTGGCGCACACGCGGGGGCTCGCGGTGGAGCCGGACGACGTGGTGGTCACGCGCGGCAGCCAGATGGCGATCGATCTCGTGGCGCGCGCGCTGCTGCGACCGGGCGACGTCGTGGCAGTGGAAGCGCTCGGCTACCGACCGGCGTGGGAGGCGCTCCGCGCGAGCGGCGCCACGCTCGTTCCCGTACGTGTCGATCGCCACGGGCTCGACGTCGCGCGGCTCGCGGAGCTGGCGGAGACCACGCCGCTGCGCGCCGTCTACGTGACCCCGCACCACCAATACCCGACGACCGCCGTGCTGGGCGCGCCGCGACGGCTCGCGCTGCTCGAGCTCGCGCGTCGAAGACGCATCGCGATCCTCGAGGACGACTACGACCACGAGCTGCACTACGAGGGGCGCCCGATCTTGCCGCTCGCATCGCGCGCGCCGCGCAGCGTGGTCTACGTAGGCACGCTCTCGAAGGTGCTCGCGCCGGGGCTGCGGCTCGGCTGGGTGATCGCGCCGCCGCCGCTGCGCGAGGCGATCGTCGCGCACCGCACCTACGTCGATCGCCAAGGCGACCACGTGCTCGAGCACGCGATCGCGGAGCTCGCGGAGGACGGCGAGCTCGCGCGCCACACGTTGCGCATGCGGCGCGTCTACCTCGCGCGCCGCGACCATTTCATGAGCGTGCTGCGGGAGACCCTCGGCGAGACGCTGCGCTTCGAGGTGCCCCGCGGGGGCATGGCGCTCTGGGCGCAGGCGCGCGGCGTCGACGTGGACGCGTGGGCCGAACGCGCGGCGACGCGAGGCGTCTACGTGCAGACCGCGCGACGGTTCACCTTCGATCGACGGCCCCGCGCGGCGCTCCGGTTGGGCTTCGGGGCGCTGGACGAGAACGAGCTCGGTCGGGCGATCGGGCTGCTGGCGAAGGCGCTTTGAGCGGTCGGAGGTGCCTGCTCTTCGTCGAGGGGTCGGCGCGACTCCTCCATCCGAGGAAGCCGGCTCGAGGCGTAGTCGACGTGCTCGGCGACCGTCCGGTGTGCGTCGGGGGATTCAGGCGGCGCGCATGTCCGCGGCGAGCGCCACCCGTCACCACGCGTCAGAAATACGCGAGAATTCCCGTAATGTTGTCGTGCCCACCGTTCTGCCGCGCCAGATCGATGAGCCCCTGGATGCACGGTTCGACCAAGTCCGGCCCGACCACGTGCATCAGCCGACCCTTGATCTCTTTGTCCGGGATCTCGCCGTAGAGTCCGTCCGTACAAAGCAGAACCTTGTCACCCCGCCGAAGCTCCACCTGATGGAGCTCCACCTGGATCTCTTCGCGCGACGACGACGTACTGACGCAATTGGTGAGCACGGAAGCAAAGCGACTCGAACGCGCTTCGTCCGCCGTCATCACCTTCATCCGCACCATCTCTTCCGCGAGGTTGTGATCCCGCGTCAATCGGAAGAGCTCGCCGCCGCGAAACAGATACGCCCGGCTGTCGCCCACGTGCACGAGGTACAAGATCGGCCAGCGCAGGTACCCGAGCGTGAGCGTGCTGCCCATGTCGCCCTTGAGCCCCTTGCGCTTGGCGACCTCCTGCATGCGCTGCTGGCTGCGCTGCACCGCCTGCGTCAGCCCCTCCGCGAGCACCTGCTCGTCCGCCGCGTTCGAGGTGCGCAGCCACGGCATCATCGAGAACGCGTATTGAAGCATCGCGTCCGTGACCACCGCGCTCGCGACGTCGCCGGAGAGCTGCCCGCCCATTCCGTCCGCGACCATCATCAGCCGCGCCACCGGATGATCCGTGTGCCGCGTCCCGTCGTTTCCTTCGTACCCACACTGCTCGACCAAGATCGAGCGCTCGAGCCGCGCGACGACGAACTGATCCTCGTTCCGCTCGCGCACGCAGCCCGGATCCGTCGCCCCCACGATCGTCGCCGCCGCCGCGACGTCGTCGTGCTCGACGGTGGCTTGCCCGGGCCGACGGAGGAACTCGAGGGTCTGCTTCACCGACATGGCCGAGGAGCCTACCAAGCCTCGCGCCCGCACGGATCCCCGAAGTCGAGGAGGCGGGGTCTGAGGCTCCTCGTGAACGTCGTCGTGGTCGTGGTCGTGGTCGGCGACGCGACGGCGACGGCGACTCGAATCCTCGATTCCCGACGAGCGCGCGACGGCTCGTGTGGCGCGCGCCCCGACGGAACGAGAAAAGGCGCCCGAAGGCGCCCCGTCTCAGTGTCGACTCGAAGAAGAACCCGAGCTCACTCGCCCGCGGCCGCGTAGGCCTGGCTGCCGCGACGCGAGCCGAAGCTCTCGTCCACGACCATCTCGAGCTTCTCTTCCTTGTACGCGCCGAGGCCCGTACCGGCCGGGATGAGGCGGCCCATGAGGATGTTCTCCTTGAGGCCGAGCAGGTAGTCCACCGTGCCGCTGATCGCGGCCTGCGTGAGCACCTTCGTCGTCTCCTGGAAGGACGACGCCGAGAGGAACGAGTCCGTCGAGAGCGACGCCTTCGTGATGCCGAGGAGCAGCGGCTCCGCGACGGCCGGCGTACCGCCCTTCGCGATGATCCGCTCGTTCTCCTTCTCGAACACCGGCTTGGGCACCGTCTCGTCCGGAAGGAACTGCGTGTCGCCCGAGTCCGTGATCCGCACGCGCTGCAGCATCTGGCGAACGATCACCTCGATGTGCTTGTCGTTGATGGTCACGCCCTGGAGCCGGTAGACCTGCTGGATCTCGTCGACGAGCCAGCTCGCGAGCTCCTTCTCGCCCTTCACCTTCAGGATGTCGTGCGGGTTCGCCGCGCCGTCCATCAAAGGCTCACCCGCACGCACGCGATCGTTCTCGCGCACGGTGAGGTGCTTGCCCTTCGGGATCAGGTACTCCTTCGCCTCGCCGACGTCCGGCGTGATGATGACCTTGCGCTTGCCCTTCGTGTCCTTGCCGAACGACACGAGGCCGTCGATCTCCGACACGATCGCGTGGTCCTTCGGCTTGCGGGCCTCGAAGAGCTCGGCCACGCGCGGAAGACCGCCCGTGATGTCCTTCGTCTTCGTGGTCTCGCGCGGGATCTTCGCGATGATCTCACCCGCCTCGACGACCTGACCGTCGGCCGGGATGATGTTCGCGCCCACCGGGAGGAAGTAACGCGCCTCGCCGCTCGCGATCATGACCGGGTCGCCGCTCTGCGGGTCGACGATCGCGATGCGCGGACGCGCCGAGGGATCGCGCGACTCGATGACGACGCGACGCGAAAGACCCGTCACCTCGTCGGTGCGCTCTTCCATCGTCACGCCCTCGACGACGTCGCCGTAGCGAACCTCGCCCGCGACCTCCGTGAGGATCGGCATCGCGTAGGGGTCCCACTCGGAGAGCACCGTGCCCGCCTCGACCTTGTCGCCGTCGAGCGCCTTGATCGATGCGCCGTACGTGAGGTTGTAGCGCTCGCGCTCGCGACCGGTGTCGTCGACGAGCTTGAGCACGCCGTGACGGTTCATCACCACCACGTCGCCGTTGCTCTTGCGCGTCGTCGCCACGTTCTCGAGCCGCACGGTGCCGGCGCTGCGCGTCTCGATCGTGCTCTGCTCGATCTTGCCGCGCGACGCGGTGCCGCCGACGTGGAAGGTACGCATCGTGAGCTGCGTGCCCGGCTCACCGATCGACTGCGCCGCGATGATGCCGACCGCCTCGCCGATGTTGACCTGGTAGCCACGACCGAGGTCGCGGCCGTAGCACATCGCGCAGACGCCACGCTTCGTGTTGCAGGTGAGCACCGAGCGGATGAGCACCTTCTCGATGCCGCGATCCTCGACGAGCTGCACGAGCTCTTCGTTGATCTCCTGGTTCGCCTCGACGAGCACCTCGCCGGTGACCGGATCCTCGACGTCCTCGAGCGCCACGCGACCGAGGATGCGCTCGCCGAGCGGCGTGACGACCTCGCCGCCCTCCTCGAGCTTCGACACCCAGATGCCGTCGAGCGTCTGGCAGTCGTACTCGGTGATGACCGCGTCCTGCGCGACGTCGACGAGACGACGGGTCAGGTAACCCGAGTTCGCCGTCTTGAGCGCGGTGTCCGCGAGGCCCTTACGCGCACCGTGCGTCGAGATGAAGTACTGGAGAACCGTCAGACCCTCGCGGAAGTTCGCGGTGATCGGCGTCTCGATGATCTCACCGCTCGGCTTCGCCATCAGGCCGCGCATGCCGGCGAGCTGACGGATCTGCTGGTTGCTACCGCGAGCGCCCGAGTCGGCCATCATGAAGATGGAGTTGAAGCTCGGGACCTTCACGGAGTCGCCCGTCTCGGCGTCCACGAACTCGTCCGTCGCGATGTTCTCGATGAGATCCTTCGCGATGCGGTCCGAGGCTTCGGCCCAGATGTCGACGACCTTGTTGTAGCGCTCACCGTCGGTGATCAGACCCTCTTGGTACTGCTCGACGACCGTCTCCACGTCCGCCTGAGCCGACGCGAGGATATCCTTCTTGCTGTCCGGGATCTTCATGTCCTCCATGCAGATGGAGACACCCGCGCGCGTCGACATCTCGTAGCCGAGCGAGCGGAGCCGGTCGGCGAGGAGGACGGTCGACTTGTTGCGCGCCATTCGGTAGCACTCGTCGATCAGCTTCGAGAGCGCCTTCTTGTCGAGCACGCGGTTGACGTTGCGGAAGTCGAGGGGCTTCGGGAGCACCTCGGCGACGAGCACGCGGCCGACCGTCGTGTCGTACATGTCGCCCTTCCAACGAAGACGAATCTTCGCGTGGAGGTCGACCTCACCCGCGTCGTACGCCATGCGGACTTCCGCCGGCGACGAGTAGATGCCGCGGAAATCGCCCTTCTTCTCCGAGCCGTCGCGGTAGCCGCCCTTCTGGAAGGGCTTCTCGCGCGTCATGTAGTAGAGCCCGAGGACGATGTCCTGCGTCGGGTTGATGATCGGCTTGCCGCTCGCGGGGGAGAGGATGTTGTTCGTGCTCATCATGAGCA
>ERZ761602.2123-NODE-2123-length-32445-cov-5.952979_pt1 | contig 32445 bp, 30 predicted proteins | sample MGYA00512165_ERZ761602 | MGnify/ENA primary metagenome ERZ761602 (study PRJEB28899, sample SAMN02445085) | bioreactor sludge metagenome | biome: EBPR sludge; isolation source: Thorneside wastewater treatment plant | place: Australia: Brisbane, Thorneside...
ATAAAAATCTAAAAAACGAAAAAACGGACATGTCGGATATTCCGGTGATTGTCATGTCGGGCCGCCGGAGCATGCAGGAGTTTTTCGACAATTGGTCCATCGTTTCGTTTTTAAACAAGCCCTTTAAAGCTGAAGAGTTGCTGGCGAGCGTTCAGCGCGCGTTGAGTTTTAAAAAAGCGGATGCAGGCAGCCTCTCCGGCAAGGCTTCGGCTCCTTTCATCCCTGAAAGCGCCGCAACAAGCCCTGCTAAAAAACAACGCCTTGCCGTTATCGCAACCGTGGAAGAATCCGTGACGGTTTCGTTGAAGAAGTTTTTAGAGTTTAAAAACTTCGCGATTGAGACGGCGTTGAACGCGGATGAAATCTATCAGCTTGCTTTGAAACGCAAACCGCACATCGTTATTTGCCAGTATTGGGATGATGCCAGTGTTTTTGATGCTTCCGCGGTTCTGCGCCGGCTTTCTGAATCGGAAGCCACGCACCAGATTCCGGTTGTGCCGATTTGCATGGCGGCGTCTTCTAAAAACGCTCAGAAAGTTTTTGGCGCGGATAATTTTGTCGCTTTTGACTCAATGCGCGAGTTACGTGAAAAGATAGAAACGTATCTCTACTGATTCTGCTTTTACGTTCTTCTGAAGAAAAATCACGCCTGAGCCGATAATCAACCATGCCGTATTGAGCGGCGCGTGAAAATCATGGCTAAAGAGATCGTTGATTTTGTTTGGGGAGGGGGCGCCGGGGATGCTTTGTTTAAGGTATTCACGCGCGACAGTTACGGCTATCTCGGGACTGTGGACAAGTCGACGGATATTCTTTGTTTTTCCACCAATCCACATTCGGCGGAGCTTTTTCAAACTCATCCGAATCTTAAGAACTTCAACCTTCACACCTTTGAGATGTATCCTCAGCTTCGGAAAGATTTTGATGCGTTGTCCGCGGGGGATACGGTTGGTCATCTGGGTCTTAAGCTCCGGTTTTTGGAGCAAACTTTCGGGAAAAACTTTCAGCAAAGAATCAGAAAAGATCAGCCGCTTTTTCAAGGCGCGAAGATTCAATTTCATCCGCCGCAGAAAGAAATGTGGAAGATGGGTTTTTATCAGGCGGATAAATTTGCCGTGATTCAGCCATTTTCCCATTTGCCCGGCCGAGATATTCCGTTTGCCGTTTTGAGAGAAATATTGGAAGTTTTGTCGGAAGCAAAATACATGGTTTATTTGATGGCGCGGAAGAATGAGCTCCAGCCTCATCAGCCAGCCAATTTTGATTTGCAGAATTATTTTAATGAAAAACTTGTCGCCGATTTGCCGTCCTACCTGAACATCTGCCTTTTGGAGGGGACTTTGCCGGCGATGATTCATGCCGTTGAAGGATGCGACTTTTTCATCGGCGCGGACGCGGCTTTTCTTCCCGCGGCGTGGTTTTATAAAAAGCAGTCTGTTTTTTTAGTGCCGGAAACAATGCTCAAAAGTGAACCTGAAAAATCACAAATCCAAAAAAACGAAGGGCGTTATTGGGGCGCGCACTTTCCGACCACGTGGCTTTTACCCTTTGATTCATTCAAGCTGCCCGAGTTTAAAACCTACATTCAGAAAAACGCTGTTCAGCGCTAAAAAACGTTTCTCTCTAACGATGTGAAGGTTCGGGAGTTCCTGTCGCGGAGACATGGGTTGTCGTTCGGTCTTTTCCCCTCCACCGCCATTTTCTAAAGGTATGTTTTTCTATTTTGAGCCAAAGAACGCTCAGAATGATTGTTGGGATAAGTGTTGCGAGAGTTTGAAGCGCAAACAGCGTGAATTCTTTCCCGGGCAGGAAGCTTTTTATGCTTTTTAAAAAATCGTAAAACTCCGGGTGGCGTACGAAGATGGCGAAAATCGGGTGATGAAAAAGATACATCGGATAGCAAAGGTCGCCCGCGTAGGTCGATTTTTTGCTTTCATCTTGATTCCATGAAATCAAAACAATGATGGTAATCGTTGAAATGAGTAAATATCCGATTTGATAAAAGTGCCGGTCAAACTTGGTTAGTCCGTTGTAAAAAATGCCGTGCAAAGACAGCAGTGCGATCAATATTCCGAATGACAAAAGAGCGCGCGGAGCGATAAAAACCCAAGCAGGGTGCTGTTTGGAGATGGTTTTCTGATTAATTGTAAAGAGGCACATTCCTAAGAAAAATAAAAAAGCCGCGTTTAAATGGGATTTTGTTTGAAACGAAAATGGCAATACTAGCAGCTCCGATTTCCCATATAAAGCGAGCAAAAAAACAGAGCCCGCTAAACCGATCCATCGGAAAGCCGGGTGCAGCATGACGAGCGGAACATAAAGGTAGAACACTATTTCGTAAGACAATGTCCATGCGGGATTGTTGAAGGAGGGCATATTCGGCAAGAGCAAAAAAGACCCAATGATTTGGTTTAGGCTAAAACCGCTTTTGACATAGTCACTCCAGCCCGTTGCGCATAGATAAAGAACAATGGCGGTTACCAAAATGTGAAGAGGGTAGAGGCGGACAATACGGTTCCAATAAAAGGGGAGAGGCTGGTTTTTATAATTGGATTCAAGCGTGAGACTCATGCCGAATCCGCTGATCAAGAAAAAGGAAGAAATACAAGATTCGGCAAAAGAATTAGGAAGGATAACGGTATGCCGGAAAAGCACGATTGTGGTTAAAAATAAACGAAGATAACCTAACATAAAAATAAGATCGCTTTATTAAAGTATTTAAAGAGGCAAGTTATGATAACGCAAATTTTTTAAAAAAGAGAATGGAATCTGGGGTGCGCCGTCAGTTTAAAGAAAATACCAGCTTGAAAAGGTGGCGGCTTGGCCGATGGGGCGGAAGTCTTCATCGATCAGATTCCACACGGTTGCCCGCTCAATTTTAAATCTGCGTCCGGTGCTCGAGATTCGAATTCCCGAGTAATTGTCGATAAAACCCTTTTTCTGAACCGTATCCAAAAATTTTTGTCTTTCATCGCGATGCATGGCTTCCGCGGTATGTCGGCCGGGCGTTTGTGTGAGCTGCTGCCAGGACATTTCCCAAAGCCGGAGGCCTTGCTCGTTGCCGTAATTAAGAATCGGGTCAGCGGCTGAATTGGAAGTTACGACGACAAAAGGCGCGAAAAAAAGCAAGCTCGCGGCTTGGTTTTTATCCGCACAGGCAGGGAGCAAGTCCTTTCCCGTCCAATGCGAATAAGAACGTAGAATGATTTGGGTTTGAGTTTGCGCGAAAAGAAGCGGAATGTCCTGAGGCAGTGTCTTTGTCATCGTGGTAAAATAGCACGATTTTTAGATTAATCAATGCGGAGCGAGAGTATGAAAAAAACGCATCTTTGGATTATTTTGTTTTGGGCTGCGGTGATTGGTATTAAAGTTTGGGCGGGCTTCCATGGCCAAACCACTTTGGCTGATTCGATCAGCGAAATCACGGGGTTTGCATGCCTTTTGACCGGCACGCTGTTTCTTGCTTTTTTTACCGAGTTGAGCAAGCGCCGCTTTTTAAAAGTAAGCGCGGCGCGTGTTGTCGGCGAAATGGCGGATCATAATTATTTCGCGCTGTTGCTTCAGGGGATCTTGCTTTTGGTTTTGGGTGTTTTGGCCATTTTTTTAAAATGGTGGATTACGGTTATTATTGGCACTCCTTTATTCTTAGGAATTATCGCGCTTTTTTTTAAAGGCTGGCCGAGCTTTCGTCTCGACCGTATGTATGGTAATCGGACGGTCGTTGAGACCCGTGCTGAAATCATCGAATGATTATTGTTTTTAATAAACCTTACGGTGTATTGTCGCAGTTTACGCCGGATCAGCCGGGGCAGAAGGTGCTGGCTGAATTTGCGTTTCCCCAAAACGTGTATCCGGTGGGACGGCTTGATTTAGACAGTGAAGGGCTGTTGATTTTGAGCGATGAAAAGGTGTGGAATGACAAATTACTTAACCCCGAGCACGCGCATGAAAGAACTTATCATGTGCAAGTTGAGGGAAAAGTAACGCGGGATGCCGCGATCCGGCTTGAAAAAGGAGTGGTGATTCAAGGCTATAAAACAAAACCATGCAAAGCGCTTCGGCTTGATTCCGCGCCGGAGTATCCGCCGCGCATTCCGCCGATCCGGGAAAGAAAAAATATTCCGACAAGCTGGATGGAGCTTAAATTAATTGAAGGAAAAAACAGGCAAGTGCGTCGAATGACTGCGGCGGTTGGATTTCCGACATTGCGTTTGATTCGTGCGGCGATCGGAAAGATCCGTCTGGAGGGCTTAGCGGAGGGACAGTGGCGGGAAATTAAGGCGGAAGAATTATGCTAAAAAAAATATTCTTAACAGCGGGGATTTTGTTTGCTTTGCAGGCGTCTGCAGCGGCGGTGACTTTCGAAAGCACCGAGCGGCAGGTAACCGTGGCGGAGCTTTACACTTCTCAGGGCTGCGGTAATTGCCCGCCCGCGGAAGATTGGATTCGTAGTTTTCGCTCACAGTCTTCCTTGTGGAAAAGTTTTGTGCCCTTGGTTTTTCACGTGGATTATAAAAACAAACAGGGCTGGAAAGATCCTTTCAGCTCAGGGGAGTTCACGAGCCGTCAGCGCCAATATACGCAGTTATGGAGAATGAATATGCTTTTGACTCCGTGCGTTGTGATTCAAGGACGGCTTTGGGCTAATTGGGGCCGGATCAAAACACTGCCGACTTTCAATCAATCAGTCGGCGTTTTGCGGGTGGACCAACAGGGGCCGGGGAGGTACCGTGTTCTTTTTGATCCCAAAGATAAAAAAGAAAAAAAATATGATGCCCATATCGCTCTTTTGGGGTTTAATATCGAATCGACTCCGGCAAAAGGTGAAAATGCGGGCAAGCCCCTCAAACATGACTTTGTTGTACTGCAGTATGATAAGGTTCCCATGGATGGTTTTTTACAACCGACTGCCGCGATGAATTTAAATACGCGGGATTCTCGCGCGCCGCGCTTGGGATTGGCCGCTTGGATTACTGTCAGCGGCAGCCCGATTCCTGTTCAGGCTACCGGCGGGTATTTAGAAGCGGCTTCATAATGTAGTCGTAAAGCCAAAGAATGGAGAGAGACGAGGGTGGCGAGGAGACCGAAGCAGGCAATGTCCAAAGCACATTGTCGATGCAGGTCGACGACACCAACCGAAGTCTATATTCATTCGACGCTTAGGAGTACTTATGAAATCGCTTCAAGAATAAAAACATCAGCCGAAGCCTTTTCAAGCCGTTAAAACACCTATGAATTTTAATCGGATTTTTACGGCACAGTTCTTTCCGCTGATTTATAAGACAAAAGCAAATTAATGAATCATTTAACATTTCTTCAGGATATGGCGGTGGTGATGGCGGTGAGCGCGGTCATTATGATCGTGTTTCAGCGTTTCCATTTGCCCGTCGTGCTTGGTTACATTATTGCCGGAGTTGTCATCGGTCCCAACACTCCGCCATGGCCGCTGATCAGCAACGTTGACAGCATTCATACTCTTTCCGAGTTAGGAATTATTTTTCTGCTTTTTTCCATCGGGCTGGAATTCAGTTTTAAAAAACTGATGAAAGTCGGCGCCATCGCGCTTCTTGCCGCGATTATGGAAATTTGTTTCATGATTTGGGTCGGCATGACTATCGGGAATTTTTTGGGATGGGGGATGATCGACAGTCTTTTCTTGGGAGCGATTCTTGCCATTTCGAGCTCGACGATCATCGGAAAAATGCTCATTGAGATGAAGAAAATGAAGGAGAAATTCGCGCAAATTATTTTCGGTATCGCGATTATCGATGATGTGCTCGCGATTTTAATCATCGCGGGTCTTTCAGGGTTGGCGGCTACCGGCTCATTCGCTTTTGAAGATGTTCGTTTCGCTTTGCTCAAAGTCAGCATGTTTATCGCCGGAGTTTTATTTTTTGGATTTTTGATTGTTCCGCGTCTTTTGCGTTCGATCGCAAAGTCAGATTCACAGCTGATGGTGATTACCGTGCTCGGTCTTTGCTTCGGTGTTTCATTGGTCGCGATGAAGCTTGGTTTCTCAGTCGGGCTCGGCGCTTTTTTGGTCGGCGCGATTATTGCCGAAACAAAGTACGGCCAAGCGATTACGCACAAGTTTGAACCGATTCGCGATATGTTTACCGCGATCTTCTTCGTTTCGATCGGAATGCTGTTTGACCCGCGTCTTTTACCTGATATTTGGCTGCCGGTTTTAGTGATTGTCGTTATTACCATGTTCAGCCGTATTTTAACTTGTTCGCTTGCGACTTTTTTGGGCGGATATCACTCCGATACGGCGCTGAAGGTTGGTTTGGGTTTGGCGCAAATCGGAGAGTTTTCTTTTATTATCGCGAAGCTGGGTCAGTCTACCGGCGTCACACGGCCGGAGCTTTATTCCATCGCCGTTTCAGTTTCGGCGTTAACAACCTTGGTTAGCCCGCTCTTAATTAAGCATACGGATACGATCGTGGCGGCGCTCAAGAAAGTTTCACCTAAACCGCTTGTCGCGTTCGGCAATTTATATTCGGGTATGATTTCCAATATCGGCGGATTCAGCGGCAGTTTTTTTTCAAAGACAACCATTGCTTCGGGGTTCAAATCTTTTTTAATCCGTTTCACGATATCCGTCGCGGCCGGGGCTTTTATTTTTGGCGTGATGCAGTTTGTTTTGGGCCGATTTCCGGACTTAGCGCCCGTTTATTATTGGGCATTAATGGGCGTTGCCTTATTTCCGGTTTTGATCGCGTTAGCCTATGCTTTTGATGAATTTATTTGGAATGAAATCGTTCTTAATTTAATTAAATCAAGGGAAAAGCTGGATGAGTCCCAGGATGCGAACCAAATTCTGCACAATGTTCTGCGTTTTTTAATGGTGCTGGTCGCGGGAGTTTTCTTTTTGGCCCTGGGGTCTCTTTTTACGCCGTCTTTGCCTTTAACGGCGGCGTTTATGGGATTGTTTTTTATTTCGGGTGTTTTTCTATGGGGCTCCATCCGAAAAGCGCATGCTCGCGTTGAAAAACTCGCGTTAAGCATTTTTGAAAGCAAGCCGGAAGACATTTCGTCCGTGAAGGTGAAAGGTGAACAGCAGGAATTAATTCGTCTTATTCATCAAGAATATCCATGGGATGCGGTAACGGAAGATTTTCTTTTGCCTTATCAGGAGACCGCGGCCAATCAAACTTTGCGCGATTTACGTTTACGCGCGGAAACCGGAGCGACGATCGTGGCGATTTACCGTGATGAAGAGTCCATTCCCAATCCTCCCGCCGAGACACAGCTTCAGCCCGGGGATGTTTTGCTTTTGATGGGCGATCAAGAACAAGTAAAAGCCGCCATTCAGTTTTTGAATAAAAAAATCAAAGAGCCTTTACAGGCTGTGCCAAAGCGCGAAGGCGTGCCAAAAACACAAGCGTTTACAATTGTTTCCACCTATTGGGTTGTGGGGAAAACCTTGGGGGAAATTCGTTTGCGCCGCAAAACCGGCACCACGGTTTTTGGTATGCAAAAACCGGAGCTTTCAATCAATAGTCCCGGCCCGGATACTTTAATTGAAACAGGCGATGTCTTAATTCTTTTTGGTTGGCCCGACCAGCTTAAGGCGGCTTTTGACTATCTTTCTCAGCCCCAAAGAGACTGATTGCGCATGGCGACTTCCATAGGTCGTTTTCTTTCCATTTTATTTTTTACAATCTGGCTGTCTGTTCCGGTATCGGCGGAACCGGTCTATGACGCGCATGCGCGCGTTGAGTTGATTGCGGATACCGCCGAAATAACTCCCGGGTCTGAGTTTCAGGCCGGCGTGCTTTTCCGCATGGATCCCGAATGGCATGTTTATTGGAAAAATCCGGGTGATTCCGGACTTGCGCCCGTTTTTAAATGGGAATTACCCGAGGGGATTTCTGCAGGGGAAATTCGTTGGCCGATTCCCCAAAAAATTGATTTGCCGCCGCTTACCAGCTATGGATATGAAAAAGAAGTTTTGCTGGCAGTACCTTTCAAAGCATCACCCGAGTTGAATACTCAGCTTCCCGCTGTTCTTCGGGTTAAAGTCGAATGGCTCGCCTGCAAGGTAGAGTGTATTCCCGGGAAAGCGGAATTAGAAATTAAAACACCTTTTCAGGCAAACAACGAAATTTTCAGGAAAACCGAAAGTACTTATCCCGCAAAAAAATTGCCCTGGAAAGTAGAAGCGCGGCGAACGGAAAAGAATATTCAGCTCAGCTTTTTTTCGGGCGAAGCAAAAATGTCCCTGGGCGACGTTTATTTTTTTCCTGAAAACGAGGCTCTTGTCCGTCATGCAGATTTGCAGACGCTGATCAAACGAGATCAGGGTTATGAGTTGCAAATTCCTTTATCCGTGCATCATCCTCAAGACATTGATTCCTTGCGCGGAGTTTTGGTTTCGCGCGAAGGTTTAAGCGCGCGAGGATGGGAAGTGAACGTGCCTTTTACCTCCGCGGTAATTGCGGCTGAGCCGCCGCTGCATTTAGCCGCCGCGGTTCTTTTTGCTTTTCTTGGGGGCCTTATTCTAAATTTAATGCCCTGCGTTTTACCGGTTTTGTCGCTTAAAATTTTAAATTTTGTGAACGAAGCAAAACAAAGCCGTTCCTCTGTTTTAAACCAAGGCCTTATTTTTACTGCGGGAGTTTTGTTTTCGTTCTGGGTTTTGGCGGGGGCTCTTATTTTACTGAAAACAGGGGGACAGCAAATTGGCTGGGGCTTTCAGCTGCAATCGCCGTGGTTTGTCGCCGGGTTAGCGGGTGTCTTTTTGGTTTTAGCTTTCAATTTATTCGGCTTTTTTGAAATTGGTTTGAACTTTACGAGCACCGGGCAAAATTTAAACGAAAAAAAAGGATGGGCTGGAACTTTTGCGAGCGGTGTTTTAGCAGTGGTGGTGGCGACGCCGTGTACCGCTCCTTTTATGGGGACAGCTTTAGGTTATGCTTTGACTCAGCCCGCCTGGGTTGCCTGGCTTGTTTTTACCGCGCTTGGGCTGGGGTTGGCTTTTCCTTATTTACTGCTTTGCGCGAATCCCGCCTGGCTCAAGTTTGTTCCTAAACCGGGAAAATGGATGGTGACACTCAAAAAAGTTTTGGGAGTGTTCCTTTTATTAACAGCTTTTTGGCTGGGATGGATTTTTTCGATACAAATGGGAGTGTTGCAGATTACCCCCCGAAATCAAGAAGCTTCGGCTCATAAGCTCAGCTGGGAGTCTTACTCTGAAGCCCGTTTAGAGGAGTTACTCTCTGCCGGTAGACCCGTTTTTGTCGACTTTACTGCTGCGTGGTGTCTTACTTGCCAGGTTAATGAGCGCTTGGCGCTCGACCGCAAGGAAACAGCCGCGCTTTTTAAGGATAAGGGTATTACACCGCTCAAGGCGGATTGGACCAGCCGTGATGAGAATATTACCCGTGTCCTGGCTTCGCATGGCCGGAACAGCATTCCGTTTTATCTGTTTTATCCGGGGCAGGGGCTTGAACCGGTGGTGTTGCCCGAGATATTAACGGTTGGAATTGTGCGGGAAGCACTTGAGCGGATTGAATTGCAAAATCAAACAAATTGAATAAGATAGCTGTTGCCTCGTCTCAATATTAATCAAGGAGACCGAACATGAATCGTAAACCCGCATTTTTACCCATTTTGATTTTATCTTTGATTTTTTCCGTGCCTGTTTTTGCGGCGGTTGAAAATAATCAGCCCGCGCCTGATTTTTCTTTAACGGATGTGGATGGAAATGTCCGTTCGCTTTCCGAGCTTGAAGGGAAGTTCGTTGTATTGGAATGGGTGAACCATGATTGTCCTTTTGTGAAAAAGCATTATGACCAAGGACATATGCAGGCATTACAAGCGGAGTACGCGCAGAAAGGCGTTGTCTGGCTTTCAATCAATTCATCCGCCGAAGGGAAGCAGGGACATAATACGCCTGAGCAATGGAAAGAGATTCTTGCCGAGAAGAAGTCTGCGGCTACCGCGACTTTGCTTGACCCCGAAGGAACGGTTGGAAAACTTTACGGCGCTCAAACCACGCCGCATATGTATATCGTGAACCCTGACGGTGATTTGATATATCAGGGAGCCATTGACAGTATCAAGAGCACCAATCCTTCAGATATTGAGCTTTCGGAAAACTATGTCCGTTCCGCATTGGACTCAGTTCTTGCGGGGGGGACGGTGCAAACTCCGTCTTCGAAAGCGTATGGATGTTCGGTGAAATACAAAAGCTGATTCTTTTCTCTTTCAAAAGCCGCGCCTGAAGTCATAGTCGCGGCTTTTTTTGTTTTTAAGGAGCCTTAGCACAGCGCTGAGGATTATTTTGAAATAACGAACTCGTTATTTCATTTTTATTGGATGGCTAGTATAATCCCCGCTCTTGATACGGAATACCAAACATGATTTGAAAGGGAAAGACAAATGAGTAAGATTGCGAAAGTTTTTGCACGTGAAGTGCTTGATTCACGCGGAAACCCGACGGTTGAAGCGGATGTTCTTTTAGCCAATGGAATTCTCGGCCGTGCCGCGGTACCAAGCGGAGCATCCACCGGCGAATACGAAGCGGTTGAGCTTCGTGACGGCGATAAAAAAGTTTATATGGGTAAAGGTGTCCGCAAAGCGGTTAAAAACACCAACACGATTATCGCGAAAGCGCTCAAAGGTAAAGACGCGACCAATCAAAAAGCAATCGACGAGCTGATGATCAAGCTCGACGGCACTCCGAATAAAGCCAAGCTTGGCGCGAACGCAATTCTCGCGGTTTCGATGGCGGTTTGCCGCGCGGCGGCCGCGTCCAAAGGCATTTCGCTTTGGAAGCATATCGGCAATCTTCACGGCAGCAAGCGTTTCACGCTTCCGCTTCCGATGGCGAATATCATCAACGGCGGTAAACACGCCGATAACAAAATCGACTTCCAGGAATTCATGATCGCTCCGGTCGGCGCCAAGACTTTCTCCGAAGGTCTGCGCTGGATCACGGAAATTTTTCATGTTTTGAAATCGATTTTGAAGAAAAAAGGCCATGTTACGGCTGTGGGCGATGAAGGCGGATTCGCGCCGAACCTCGGCAATGAAGAAGCTTTAGAAGTGATCATGGAAGCGATTCAGGCCGCGGGGTATAAGCCCGGTACGCAGATCCAGATTGCGCTCGACTGTGCTTCTTCGGAGCTTTTCGATGAAGGCGGACGCAAAGGCTACAAGTTTTGGAAGTCGAACCCCGGCGAACTTTTTACCGCGGATGAAATGATCGCGATGTATGCGGACTGGAAAAGCAAATATCCGATTTATTCCATCGAAGACGGTCTCGACCAGAATGATTGGGCGGGTTATGTTGAATTTACGAAACAGCTCGGCAAAAAAATTCAGATCGTGGGCGATGACTTTTTCGTGACGAACCCTGAGCGCCTTGCCAAGGGTATCAAGATGAAAGCCGCGAATTCGATTTTGATTAAAGTGAATCAGATCGGAACTGTGACCGAAACTTTGGAAGCGATCAAGCTCGCGCAAAAAGCGGGCTACGGCGTGATTTCATCGCATCGTTCGGGTGAAACAGAAGACGCGTTCATTGCGGATTTGGCTGTGGGGACAGGTGCCGGCCAGATTAAGACCGGTTCGCTTTCACGCACGGATCGCATGGCGAAGTATAACCAGCTTCTGCGCATTGAAGAAGAATTGGGCACGAAAGCCATCTTTGACCGTAAAGCCGCTGCGCGATAATGTTTTTGTGTGCTCGATAAAGCTCGCGCACGGAAGGTGAAATAACTATGCCGCGGTTTAAGTTTCCAAAATACACGTTGATTGTGATTTTGGTCTTAACCGCGGCATTTTTCTTTTATTTCCCGTCTTATTCCCGTTACCGTGAGCTTAAATCGGAAGCCGATCGCCTTCAGTCCCAGCTTGTGGATTTGCAAAAGCAGATCGAAGTCCTCCAGCGTGAAAAACAGCTGATCAAAAATGATAAAAACTATCTTGAAAATGTGATTCGTAAAGAAATGGGTCTGGTCGAGCCGGGGGAGGTTGTTTATGAGTTTGAAGATAAACCCCGTAAGCAGGTCTCAGCTATTCCGCCGGTGGTCAAAACAGTCTCATTGTCTTCGGAATCGGTACCAGCGGGTGATTCCCGGGAGTAAAACCCCGTTTTGACCGTTTCGTTGACATCCCCAAGCTCCAAGCTATAATACACAGCTTTTTAGGATCGAAGACTTTTACCATTTTAAGACAAAAATAAGCGGGAAATAAGCGTGTCAGACATGTTTAGCCCTAAAAAAGCTTTTGCTTTTTTTGCGGCTTTTTTAATTTTGGGAAGTATTACGTTGGCGGATGTTCACGCTCAGGTTGCTCCTGCAGTCGCTTCGGCGGAGTCTCAGGCACAGGGGAAGAAGCCCAAGCGTAAATTACCGACGGGTTTATTGGAGTTAAGCGGTTATAAGGTACCGGTTTTCCTCTATGTTCCCGAGGGGTTGGAAATTGACAGAAAATATCCTTTTCTTGTCATGGTTCCCAATGAAACCACTCCGGCAAAAAATCAGCTTGAATATATTTTGCCTGTAGCGAAAAGTTTGGAATGTTTTGTCTTAGCGGTGGATGCCTGGCCTAAAGAGGGTGAACCGTTTGTTTTTGACCGATGGCTGTTGCAGGTGAAGGAAGATATGATGATGCGTTTTCCGATTGATTCATCCAAGGTTTATGCCATCGGACGGAATGGGGGCGGGCATTATGCCGCTTATTTAATTTCAGCGTATCCGAATGAATTTTCCGGCGCCGCATTTTTAGGAGAAGCGTGGGATGGTCTGTATGTGCAGCTTTTTAATCCCCGTGCGTCTGCAGGAGATCAAATGCCTGTGGTGGCGGCCTTCACCGCCAATCAACAAACCACCAAAATCAAAAATGAAAAATGGGTTCTCGAGTATCAGCAAAAGGGTTATCCCGTGCACGTGATGGATGTGACCGGCGAAGAGGGCTTTGATTCATCCGAATTCAAAGTGTCTTTGCTGGAGTGGCTGGATCAGAAAAGTCAGGCATGGAAACTCGTAAGAGAAGAAAAAAATAAAACATTCAAGCAACGCTTCAAAAAGGGCGTTAAAGAATTTTTCGAGGTTTAGCCCGTTTTGTTTTCGCCTCTGCGCTAGCGCAACCGGCAGAAATCAGATACAAGTTGTTTTAAATAAGTTAATTGCGGTTGGGTAAATCCCAGAGCTATTAAAAATACAGTGTAAGGAAATTTTATGGAATTAACAGGTGCGCAGATTTTAGTTAAATCATTGGAAGCCGAGGGAGTTGATTGCGTTTTCGGTCTGCCCGGCGGCGCGATTCTGCCGACTTTCGACGCAATTTATGATTCGAAGATCAAGTTCCATTTGGTGCGCCACGAACAGGGTGCTTCGCATATGGCCGATGCTTACGGCCGCGCAACGGGTAAGCCCGGCGTTTGTATCGTAACCTCGGGTCCTGCGGCCACCAATACCATCACCGGTTTGGCGACGGCTTACATGGACTCCGCACCGATGGTTTGCATCACCGGCCAGGTAGCGACAACCGCAATCGGTAGTGACGCTTTTCAGGAAGCGGACGTCGTCGGCGTTTCCCGTCCGGTTACAAAACACAATTATCTGATTAAGAACGTGAAGGATATCGCGCGCGTTGTAAAAGAAGCCTTCTATATTGCCCGTACGGGGCGTCCGGGTCCGGTTCTGATTGATTTTCCTGTGGATGTCAGCCGCGCGAAAGCGGAGTATGAGCCTGCGACTTCCGTAAAATTGCGCGGTTACAACCCTGAAAAAGCTTCGAATCCCGTAGATCTGGATCAGTTGCAGAAAGCCGCGGATTTAATCAACAGCGCAAAACGCCCTTGTCTGTATGTCGGCGGCGGCGCGGTTATTTCCAATGCCGAAAAAGAAGTCATGGAACTCGTTGAAAAAACCGGCATTCCGATTACGACGACGGTTTTGGGTCTCGGTATTTTTCCCGAAACGCATCCTCTTTCATTGCGCATGCTCGGCATGCACGGCACGGTTTACGCGAATTATTCGGTTCAGAAATCGGATGTGTTGATTGCCGTCGGCGCGCGTTTTGACGACCGCGTAACGGGACACATTCCGCGTTTCGCGCCGCACGCGAAAATCATTCACATTGATATCGATCCTTCTTCAATTTCGAAGACGATCAAAGTCGATGTGGCGATTGAAGGCGACGTTAAGCAGGCTTTGGTTAAGCTCAATAAGATGGTGAAAAACCTCCGTCCCGCGACGAAGGAATGGATTGAGCAGATTAATGAATGGAAAGCCAAACATCCGCTGAAATATAAAAAAGAAGGCGGCATTCGCCAGGAATATGTGATTGAACAGGTCGGTAACCTGACCAATCATAAAGCGCTTGTCGCAACCGGCGTTGGCCAGCATCAGATGTGGGCCGCGCAGTGGTACGGCTTCGCCGAACCGCGCAGTATGCTGACTTCCGGCGGGCTCGGAACCATGGGTTACGGTTTGCCGGCGGCTATCGGCGCGCAATGCGGACGCCCGGATAAAACCGTGGTGTGCTTTGACGGCGACGGTTCGTTTCAGATGACGATGTGCGAACTGGTGACCGCATCGCATTACAACATTCCGGTTAAATTGTTTTTGCTCGATAACGGCTGGCACGGTATGGTGCGTCAGTGGCAGGAATTGTTCTATAAGGAACGTTATTCCGCTTCGCATCTTGAACCCTCGAATCCGGATTTTCCGAAACTGGTCGAAGCCTGCGGTGTGCGCGCGATTCAGTGCAAAACGAAAGAAGAAGTGATTCCGGCAATTAAAGAAGCACTCAAGCATAAAGGACCGGTCGTGGTTCATTGCCTCGTCGAAAAGGCGGACAATGTTTATCCGATGGTTCCGGCCGGCCATGCGCTCGACCAAGTCATGGACATGGCGTAAAAATTTGTGAAAAAGTCCTTTCGTTGCGTTAAACACATCGCTTTTTTGTGCGGCGTATTAGCAAAATACGCCTCCGCAGGCGCTTGTGTTCGCCTTACGAACGGAACTTTTTGACAAATTTTTGAATGATTTGAAATTTTAAATTAAAGAGAATAAAAACCGATTAAAAAAAGATCAGACGCAAGGCGTAAACGAGCAACCGAGGAGGTGTACTGTAAATGTACATCGCACGAGCGTTGCGAAGTTTACAACGCAGCAGATGGCTTTTTTTAGCGGTTTGAGGAAATAATATGCAGAAACATACGATCGCGGTCTTAGTTGAAAATCAGTTCGGCGTTCTTTGCCGTGTAGCGGGGCTTTTCTCTGCGCGCGGTTTTAACATCGACAGTTTAACCGTGGGCGAAACCCAGCATGCTGATCTGTCGCGCATGACGGTGGTGGCCCGCGGTGATGAACGCGTCGTACAGCAGATCGTCCGTCAGCTTGATAAATTGATCGATGTGATTTCGATCGAAATTCTGAATCCTCAGGATTCGATTGACCGCGAACTCGTTCTGATCAAAGTGAAATCGGATCTTTCGAACCGCAACGATTTGATGGGCGTGGTGAATAACTTCCGCGGAAAAATCGTGGATGTTCAGGAAGATTCCATGACTTTGGAAGCGACTGGCACGGAAGCGAAAATTGACGCGATGCTCGAACTTCTCCGCGCTTTCGGCGTGATTGAAGTGGTGCGCACCGGCAAAATCGCGATTTCCCGCAAGGCTCCTTTGGATGCCCCGGAAGCGAAAGAAGTGGAAGTCGTGAAGGTGAAAAAGTCGGCTAAAGCCAAATCATCCGCAAAAGCTGCTACTAAGGGCGGCGACAAAAAAGCGAAGATGCAGGCGGGCACCGATACTTGGATGTGATCGCTTCGCGATCACATCATCATGTTTTGCAATTTCAGACGAGCTGAAATTGCGGGACAGCAAATATTTTTTTGAAACTGAAAATTAAAATAGAGAGAGAAGAATAAGAAAATGGCAAAGATTTATTACGACAAAGACGCTGATTTGGGATTCTTAAAAGGTAAAACCGTTGCTATCGTGGGCTACGGTATTCAAGGCCGCGGACAGGGGCTCAACCTTCGTGATTCCGGCGTCAAAGTCATTGTGGCACAGCGCCCGGGCGGAAAGAATTATGATTTGGCAATTCAGGATGGGTTTAAGCCCGTTTCCGCGGAAGAAGCCGCGCAAAAGGCCGATATCATCCAGATTTTGACGCAGGATCATTTGCAGGCGCAGATCTATAAGGAAAGCATCGAACCCTATTTGAAGCCCGGCAAAGCATTGCTTTTCTCACATGGTTTTAATGTTCACTTCGGCTATATCAAACCGCCTAAGAACATTGACGTGTTCATGGTTGCTCCGAAGGGTCCGGGCGCTTTGGTTCGTACTCAGTATCTCGCGGGCGGCGGTGTGCCGGCGCTTGTCGCGATTTATCAGAATGCCAGCGGCAAAGCTTTGAAGCTTGCTTTGGCTTATGCGAAAGCTATCGGCGGAACACGCGCGGGCGTGATTCAGACGAACTTTAAAGAAGAAACCGAAACCGATCTTTTCGGCGAACAGGCTGTTTTGTGCGGCGGTTTGTCGGAGCTTATCCGTAACGGTTATGAAGTTTTGGTGGAAGCCGGCTATCAGCCCGAAATGGCTTACTTTGAATGTCTGCATGAAGTGAAATTGATCACGGACGCGATTTTCATCGAAGGTATCAGCGGTATGCACCGCCGCGTTTCCGACACGGCTGAATACGGAGATTACTCGCGCGGAAAACGCGTTGTGCCTGCTTCGGCAAAGAAGGAAATGAAAAAGATTTTGAAAGAAGTTCAAACGGGTGCTTTTGCGCGCGAGTGGATGGAAGAAAATCGCACCGGCCGTAAAAAGTATAACGCTTATCGCAAAGAAGCCGATAATCATGACATTGAAAAGGTCGGCGCGCGACTTCGCGGCATGATGCAGTGGATTAAGAACTCGAGCTCCCTAGCACAGAATACAAAGAAGAAGGCGGGGGCGAAAAAGCGTAAACCGGCGCTTGCAGCTCGATAAAACAAACTAGTTTTGCTTTTAAAACCGCCTCTTCTTAATAAGAAGGGGCGGTTCTTTTTTTAGGGTCGATTTACTCTAAAAATCGAATTGCGATAAAATTTCAAAGGGATATTTATGAAAGACACGAAACGTAGAATTTATATTTTTGATACGACATTGCGCGACGGCGAACAATCGCCGGGGGCGTCTTTGACGCCGGATGAGAAATTAAAGATCGCTAAACAGCTCGAGCGTTTGGGCGTGGATGTCATCGAAGCCGGTTTTCCGGCTTCATCGCCCGGTGAAATGAAAGCGGTGGATATGATCGCGCGCACTTTGACCAAGCCGGTCATTTGCGGTTTAGCCCGCATGATGCCGCGCGACATTGACGCCGCGCGCAAGGCTTTGGAAAACGCAAAGAAAAAGCGTTTGCATGTTTTTTTGGCGACATCGCAGATTCATCGCGAATTCAAATTGAAAAAAGACAAAAAAGAAGTTCTGAAAATGATCGCGGAGCAGATTCGTTCGGCAAAAAAAGATTTCAAGCAAATCGAATTTTCGCCGGAAGACGCGTCGCGTACGGAGCGGGACTTTTTGCATCAGGTGGTACGTGCCGCGATTGACGCGGGCGCAACTTCGATCAATGTTCCCGATACGGTGGGCTATACCGTGCCGCATGAATTCAATGATGTCATCAGCGGTTTGGTTAAAAAAATGCCGGAATTGGGCAAGCAAGTGGTTTTGTCAGTGCATTGTCATAATGACTTGGGTTTGGCAGTAGCGAACTCATTGGCCGCGGTGCAAGCGGGCGCTAATCAGGTGGAATGCACTGTCAATGGCATCGGAGAGCGCGCGGGCAATGCTTCTTTAGAAGAAATTGTGATGGCGATGGATACGCGTAAAGATTTTTTTAATTGCACGACCGGCGTGAATACCAAAGAAATCATGAAGTCGTCCCGTTTGGTGTCACATTTGACGGGCATGGTGGTTCAGCCGAATAAAGCGATTGTCGGACGTAATGCTTTTTGGCACGCGTCGGGCATTCATCAGGATGGAGTCCTTAAGAAGCGCCAAACTTATGAAATTATGGACCCAAAAAAAATCGGGTTGGCGAGCAACAACATCATGCTGGGTAAGTTGTCCGGCCGGAATGCTTTTGCCGCGCGTATCAAAAAAATTGGTTTTAATTTGAAGTCCGCTGATTTGGATATTGCGTTCGCAAAATTCAAACAGTTGGCCGATAAAAAGAAATATGTTTTTGATGAAGACTTAGAAGTGTTGTTGCAGGATCAGGCCGGACCCACCTCCGACACTTGGATGCTGAAAGACATGCGTGTCGTTTCTGAGTCGGGTAAGAAATCGGACGCGCGTATTGAATTAAGCCGCGACGGTAAAGTGCATGAAGCGGAAGTCGTCGGCGATGGTCCTGTGGATGCTTGCTATAAAGCGATTGAGAAAATTATCGGTTCCGGCGCTAAGGTCGCGCATTACGGCATTCAGGCTGTCACGGGTGGGATGGACGCCCAAGGTGAGGTGACCGTGAAGCTTTTAATCAGCGGCAAGGAAGTGTCGGGTCGCGGAACGAGCACGGACATTCTTGAAGCGAGCGTGCGTGCTTATCTGTTCGCGATCAATAAGGTCGCGGCGCATGGACTGCCAAAGCAAAGCGCGCAGCATCTGTGACACTGTAATATAAAAGGCTCTGTACGGCTGCTTGATAAGCAGCCGTGCAACCGCTTAAGCCCCCGAGCGATTACAAATGCAATCGGCTCGACCGGGGATACAAACCAGAATTAAGGGTAATGGATAAGAAACTAGATTTGTATGGTATTTTCGGGCATCCGCTAGCCCATACGCTTTCGCCTGTGTTTCAAGAGGCAGGCATGCAAAAAGCCGGTCTGTTAGCGCATTATTTGGTTTTTGATTTCAGTGAACCTGTTTTTAAAAAAACCATGCGCTTGCTGAAAAAAATTCCGCTCAAAGGGTTCAACCTCACCGTTCCTTATAAGCAAACCGTGATTCCTTATTTAGATTGGCTGACCGATTCCGCGCGCGCAATCGGTGCCGTGAACACAGTGTATCGCTTCGGAAAAAAATGGTATGGCACCAACACAGACGCGGAAGGTTTTTGGCTTTCACTGAAAAAGGAATGGAATTGGAAGCCCAAGGGAAAATCTGTTTTGGTAATCGGAGCCGGCGGCGCGGCAAGAGCGGTGGTTTATGCTTTAGCATCGCGCGGCGCGCGAACGATTGCGGTATCAAACCGCACCGAATCCCGCGCCCAGGATTTAATTGCCGCGTTCAAAAAACTGTTTCCCAAGACGGAGTTCTTTTCGACGTCTCTTGCGTCAAAGAAAGATCTGACCGCATTTGATTTGATCGTGAACACGACTTCGGCAGGTCTGAAAAAAAATGATCCGCTCATCTTGCCGGCGAAGTTGATTCCCTCCGCGAGGGAAGGTAAAAAATATTTCGTGGATCTTATCTATAATCCGGCCGAAACGCCGTTTTTAAAAGCTGCTCGTCAAAAGGGCCATAAAACTTTAAATGGATTGTCCATGTTGCTTTATCAGGGCGCGCGTGCGTTTGAAATTTGGACGGGGAAAAAGGCGCCGATTGAGACGATGCGTTCCGCTTTAATTCAAACGCTGAAAGATTCTAAGAAATGATTCTTGCTTTGGTTTTTATTTACGGCGCGATGATCGGAAGTTTTTTAAATGTCTGCATTTACCGCATGCCGCGGGAAATGTCCGTGGCCAAGCCGGCACGGTCTTTTTGCCCCGAGTGCCAAAAGCAAATTCCTTGGTATTTGAACCTTCCCTTGATTTCCTACTTGTGGCTGCGAGGACAATGTGCGTTTTGTAAAACGAAGATTCCGCTCAGGTATTTTGGCGTTGAACTCGCGACCGCACTGATGTTTGTCGGGCTGTGGAATCTAAGCGAGGGGAGTCTCATTCTGTTTGTGATACGCACCGTTTTCATGAGCATGATCATGGTTGTCGTTATGACAGACTTTGAAATGAAATTTATTCCCGACTTAATTACATTTCCCGGGATGGCGCTTGGGCTGCTTTTCAGCCTTTTTCCGGACGGAATATTTCCTCAAAGCTTATGGTATGATAGGCTCGTGCAGTCGGCATTAGGCTTGGTTGGCGGGTATGGTTTTCTTTTTTTGACGGCACTGCTCGGAAATTTTCTTTTTAAAAAAGAAAGCATGGGCGGCGGCGATCTCAAATTAATGGGAATGATGGGCGCTTTTATCGGATTACCCAAAATTTTCTATGTTTTTATGCTCGCTCCGTTTATTGCTTTGCCGTTCGCGCTTTGGTACCGTGCCGTTAAAAAAGAAGAGCAAATTCCTTTTGGACCTTTTCTCGCGTTTTGGGGCGCGGCTTTTTTTCTGTATGGTGAAGTTTTAATGCGTTATTTAAATAAAATTTACGGAGTATCGTAATGTTGAAATATGTGACAACGGGTGAATCTCACGGACAGCATATGGCCGCGATCTTGGAAGGTTTTCCGAGCGGGCTTAAAATGGACATGGAGTATATCAACTCCGAATTGCGCCGTCGGCAGGGCGGATACGGACGCGGCGGACGTCAGAAAATTGAAACAGATACGGTGAATCTGATGGGCGGCGTCATAAAAGGCCTTTCTACCGGCGCGCCGCTTGGATTTTTACTGACGAACGCGGATTTTAAAATTGAATCCATGCCCGAACTTTTTCGTCCCCGTCCGGGGCACGCGGACTTAAACGGAGCGCTCAAATACGCGCAGGGAATTCGCCCGATTCTGGAACGTGCCAGCGCGCGTGAAACTGTGATGCGCGTGGCAGTGGGCGCGGTTTGTAAATTGTTTTTGAAGCAATTCGGTATTGAAGTCGCGAGTCATGTGATTCGCATCGGAAAAGCCGCTTTACCGAACGATGCGGAGCCGACGGTTGATCAAATTCGCGAAAAAACAAAAAACTCTGAAGTGAATTGCATTTGTCCTGATACCGAAAAGAAAATGATCGCGGAAGTGGATGAAGCCCGACGTCAAAAAAATACGGCCGGCGGAAAATTTGAAGTGCGCGTTTCAGGTGTTCCGATCGGCTTGGGTTCTTTTGTACATTTTGAGCGTAAACTCGACGGACAACTCGCCATGATCATGATGAGCATGCAGTCGATTAAAGCGGTCGAAATCGGTTCGGGAACTTTGGTTGGCGAAGTTTTTGGTTCCGAAGCGCATGATGAAATTTTTCATGACCCGAAAAAAGGGTATTACCACAAAACAAACCGCTGCGGCGGCATTGAAGGCGGCATGTCCAACGGTTCCGATATTGTTGTGCGCGCGACAATGAAGCCGATCTCGACTTTAGGTCAGCCCTTAGCTTCGGTAAATATGCAAACCAAGCAGGCAGAGCGCGCGGAATACGAAAGATCCGATATTTGCGCGGTGCCCGCCGGCGCGGTTATCGGAGAGTCGTTGGTGGCTTATATTATCGCGGGTTCCTTCCTTGAAAAATTTGGCGGCGATTCCATTTCTGAAATCCGCCGTAATTACGAAGGTTACTTAAAACAAATTTCGGCTTAATGAAGAACATCTATCTGATCGGCATGATGGGGTCGGGAAAAACTTCAACGGCTCGTGAATTGTCCGCGCTTCTCAGTATGCCCTTAATTGATTTGGATGCCGAGCTTGAAATGAAAAGTGGTAAAAAAATCGCCGAAATCTTCCGTGAAAAAGGGGAGGATTGGTTCCGTGATACCGAAACTAGCATTCTGACGCGGTATCCTGCGGATACAAGCGCGGTATTTGCGACGGGCGGCGGGGTTGTGATCCGTGAAGAGAACCGGGAATGGATGCGTGCCTGCGGAACGGTTGTTTATCTGGAAACTGACCTTGAAGATTTATGGAAGCGGGTTTCAAAAGAAACAGGCCGACCGCTTTTGGAAGATTTTGATCCGAAACAAAAATTGATGTCGATTTTAAACACGCGTCAGCCGCTTTATGAAGATTGCGCCCATGCCCGGGTTGTTACGAACGGAAAAACACCGCGGGAAGTCGCGGTTGAAATTGAAAAGAAACTGAAATGAAAACTATTCAGGTTAAAAGCCTCAAACAGAACTACTCGATTTTAGTCGGAAGCGGATTGCTTTCCAAATCAGGCATGCTTCTCAAGAAAGTGTTTAATCCCGGATGCCGCGTGATGCTTGTGACGCAGAAAACAGTTCCTATCGGGCATCGCAAGAAGGCGGAAGCTTCTTTGCGCAAAGCGGGGTTTCAGGTCTTTTTTTATTATCTTCCGCAGGATGAAAAAGCTAAATCCGCCAATGAGCTTTTCCGTTTGGTTGCGGCGCTTCTTAAAAATGGATTTGAACGCGGTGACGCGATTTTTGCTTTAGGCGGCGGAGTGACCGGTGATGTGAGCGGATTTGCCGCGGCCGTTTATTTGCGCGGTATTCGATATGTTCAGATGCCCACCACGTTGCTGGCGCAAGTCGACAGTTCCATTGGAGGTAAAACCGCCGTGAACACCCCCGAAGGCAAAAACTTGGTTGGTGCGTTTAATCCGCCTGCTATGGTGATTTCGGATGTGGATACTTTGAAAACCTTGCCTTCACGGGAATTACGCGCCGCGATGGCTGAAGTGATTAAGTACGGCGTGATCGCGGATCCGAAGCTGTTTGATTTTCTTGAAGCGAATGCTAAAAAAATTACCGCTAAAAATCCCAAAGCATTAGAGCGTATTGTTTCGGATTCGGCTCGCATTAAGGCCGGAGTTGTCAGCCGTGATGAGTTTGAGACGAAGGGCGAGCGCATGATTTTGAATTACGGACATACTTTCGGTCACGGAGTAGAGGGCGCGCTTAAATATCAAAAGCTTGTCCATGGTGAAGCCGTTGCTCTCGGTATGCTGATGGCCGCGGAAATGGGTGTGCGTTTAGGCCTGTGCTCAGGGAATTTTCAGCGCCGACAGCTGCAATTGATTCGGTCTTTTGATTTACCTGTGTCTTTGGATCGTTTAGGCATTACCACAAAGAGTATTTTTAGAGTGATGGCACATGATAAGAAAAAGAAATCAGGCAAGTTAAGGTTTGTTTTGCCTGAGCGGAATGGCCTTGTAAGCATTGTCACCGGCATTGAAGATGCCGCAATTCTTTCGGTGATCGATTCACTTTTCTAAGTAAAAAGTTTAAAAAGCACACCCGCTGTGCCGCAAGCCGCCAAAACCCACAGTAAATTGATTTTGAATCTCAGAATCGCAATTCCCGCCGCACAAGCCAATAAAGCCGGAAAAAACTGAAAAGTATTCCAGTCCGGAACCCAGAGTTTGATTCCATTCCATGTTGAATTTTCGATTTTGCTGAAGAGTGTATGCAAAGCAAACCACACGGCTAAATTTAAAATTACACCCACAACGACGGCCGTGATCGAAGAAAGCGCGCTGGTTAAGGCGCGGATGCCGCGCAGTTTTTCAATGTAAGGCGCGCCTAGAAAAATCCATAAAAAACACGGCGCGAAAGTAACCCACGTGACAATCAGCGAAGCGATGAGGCCCGCTGCCCAAGGTGAGAAAGGGGTGGCGTCACGAAAAGCACCGAGGAAGCCAACAAATTGAACAACTTGAATTAAAGGTCCCGGGGTTGATTCAGCCATGCCCAAGCCATCGAGCATTTCTCCGGGCAAAAGCCAGCCAAAGTTTTGTACCGCTTCTTGCGCGATATAACTCAAAACAGAATAAGCGCCGCCGAAAGTAACCATCGCGGCTTTACTGAAAAAAATGCTTTGTTGTGTGAGGATATGATTGGCACCGAAGAAGGCCAATAATAAACCGATTGGCAAAAACCAAATTCCACCCCAAATTAAAAGTGTTTTTAAAATGTAAACGAAGGCATTGGGGGGATGCATGGGCTCGTCTTTAAAAAGAGCGGGCGTGTCGATCGCGGCATCTTTGGTTTGCATGATTAAAAATAGGTCAGGACGAATGGATGTCCCGGCGAGTCCGATGATACCGGCGCAGAGAATGAGCAGGGGAAATGGAATTTGAAAAAAGAAAAGGGCAATGAATGAAGCCGCCGATAAAGAAAGCATCATTTTATTTTTCAGCACTTTTTTGCTGATGCGAAAAACAGCTTCGAGAACAACCGCGATAATGGCTGCTTTGATGCCCAGAAAAAGGCCGGCGAGCCAAACCGTATTTTGGTAAAAAACATAAAGATAGCTTAACGCTAAGATCGATAAAAAACCGGGCAAGATAAATAAAAGCCCGGCGGTAAGGCCGCCGCGAACGCCGAACATCATCCACCCTGAGTAAGTGACGAGCTGCATGGCTTCAGGCCCCGGTAAAAGCGTGCAATAGCTGAGCGCATGCAAGAATCGGTTTTCGCTGAGCCATTTTTTTTCATCCACTAAAATACGGTGCATGACGGCAATTTGTCCCGCCGGGCCGCCAAAGCTCAAGCAGGCGATGCGAACCCAGGTTTTAAACGCTTCAGCAAAAGAGACAGGAATCATTTTTTAAGCCAAGGCTCCACTTTAAACTCGCTCAGAATTTGTGACACTAACGGGTGCGGATTTTTTCGCGGACGAGTTAGCGCGTAAATCTTTTCTGAAATAGGACTATTCTCCGGAGCGTGAAGTATTTTAAGGTCTTCTTTTGCCGGCGCCTGGGAAATTGTAAGTAAATTTAAGGGGGCAATTCCATGGCCCCGCAAGGTAAGGCGGCGCACAATTTCAATGTCCTGAATTTCTCCCAAAATACGGGGATTTAATTTTTTGGATAATAAAAATTCTCTGACCGCGAAAGCCACCTGACTGGGCGCGGTGGGCAGAATCAGAGAGGCTTCATTTAAACAGCCCGGAAATTTTCCCAGTTTTTCGGCAAGCTTGGTGTTTGCGCAGAAAACAACCGGAATGTCGGCAATCAGGCGATGTTCGGCGGATTTTGCCGTTACGGGGAGGACGGTCGAATCGTGAAAGACAATGTCCAGCAAATGATCTTCCAGTTGAAATAAAAGAGTTTCAATTCGGTCTTCAATTAAAGTGATTTGGATTGCTGGCTCCATTTTGAGAATGAAGTTCAGTAAAAGATCCGCAAAGGATTTGGGAATAAAATTAGAGAGTCCGATTTGAATTTGAATACGGCCTTTTTGGGAAAGATCGCCGATTTGATCCATGAGTTCCTGACCCAAGTCAAAAATGGATTTGGCATATCCTAAAATCCGGTGACCGTCTTCGGTGAGCCGTAGTTCGCGGTTTTCGCGTTCGAACAGTTTTTTATCTAAAAATGATTCGAACTGCTTGAGCTGAGCTGAAAGCGTAGGCTGCGCCAGGCGGAGAGTCTTAGCCGCTTTGGAAACACTGCCTTCTTTGGCAATGACATAGAAGTAGTAAAGATGATGATAGTTAAAAGGGATCATATAGATATATTCTATAGATAACATGAAAATTATCTATTTTAATTTCAAATCAAAAGATGCGATATTGTGTTTGTTCGCCATCGTCTAGGAGGCGAAAGGAGGATCTATGCAATACAAACTTAAAACATTGGCTTTGCTCGTTCTTTTGAGCGGGCTTTTTTTAGTTGTCGGGAGCGCTTTGGGTGGCCAGGGCGGGATTGCAATTGCCTTGATCATGTCGCTTGTGATGAATGTCGGCGCGTATTGGTTTTCCGATAAAATTGTTTTGGCTATGCATGGCGCCAAGCCGGTTCCGGCTGAGTATAGCTACTTGAAATCAGACTTAGAGCATTTAAGCGCCAAAGCTGGCACTCCCGTACCCCAGCTTTATTGGATGGCCGACGTTTCTCCGAATGCTTTTGCTACCGGCCGTGATCCAAAACATGGCACTGTTGTTGTCACTCAAGGTTTGCTCGATCGGCTTAATCCTCAGGAAGTGAAAGGCGTTTTAGCGCATGAACTGGGGCATATTCTTAACCGTGATACTTTAATTTCCGCGGTAGTGGCGGTGATGGCGTCCGCACTCATGCATTTTGTGCATTTTTTTGCCTTTTTCGGCGGTGCAAATCGGGGCGGAGAAAGAGGAGGGAATCCAATTTTGATGCTTGTAACCGTTATTCTTGCACCGTTCGCGGCAACTTTGATTCAACTTGGTATTTCGCGCAGCCGTGAATACTTAGCGGATGAGACCGCCGCGCGTCTTACGGGTGATCCCGAGGCTTTAGCTTCTGCGCTTCAAAAAATTTCGGGCGAGATTCAGCGTGAAACCGAGCATGGTGAAATTGAACCGCAGCCTGGCATGGCGCATCTTTATATCATGAGCCCCATGATGGGGGGAGATGGGTTGATGTCGCTTTTTTCCACTCATCCGCCGGTTAAAGAAAGAGTGAAGAGGCTAAGACAAATTTCAGAAGACATTTTTAGTTCCGCAACCAAGGCTGTGCTTACAGCTTAAAAGGAGATTTCATGGATTGGACGCCGTGGGTTTTATTTCATTTGTTTGTGTTTGGAATGCTCTCGCTGGATCTCGGTGTTTTTCACCGCAAAGCCCATGCCATCCATTTTAAAGAGGCCCTAGCCTGGAGCGGTATTTGGATTTTGCTCGCCCTGCTCTTTAATGGGGTAATTCATTTCTGGAAAGGTGAACAAGCCGCGCTCGAGTTTTTTACGGGCTATGTGATTGAAAAGTCGCTTTCCGTGGACAATATTTTTGTTTTTCTCGTTATTTTTACTTACTTCAAAATTCCCGCCCAATATCAGCATCGCGTCTTGTTTTGGGGAATTATTGGCGCGTTGATTATGCGCGCGATTTTTATAGCCGCGGGAATCACACTGCTCGAAAAATTTCATTGGCTTATTTATGTTTTTGGGGCGTTTTTGATTTTAACCGGAATTAAAATGGCTGTTTCACATGGCAAAGAGATGGAGCTTGAAAAAAATGTTGCTCTTCGATTTTTTAAAAAAATCATGCCCTTAACAGAAAAATTTGACGGCCAAAATTTTTTCACTCTCGAAAATGGCAAGCGGGTTGCCACGCCGCTTTTTATGGCGCTCGTGATCGTTGAGTTTACGGATGTGATTTTTGCCGTTGATTCCATTCCCGCGATTTTAGCTATCACGAAAGAGCCTTTTATCGTTTACACTTCGAATATTTTTGCGATTTTAGGATTGCGCTCGCTTTATTTTGCATTGGCGGGTATTTTGCAGTATTTTCGATTTTTACATTACGGTCTTTCTGTGGTTTTGGTTTTTGTCGGTATCAAAATGCTGATTTCGGAATTTTATAAAGTTCCGATTTTGGCCTCTTTGGGAGTTATCGCGGTTGTGATTTTGATTTCAATTATCGCGTCCATTCTCTTGCCTTCAAAAAAAGAGGAGATTAAGGTATGCTAACAACCGGGGGAGAAAGTATGTTTTTAAAACCTGTCGAAAAATTTGGAGATATTCCTGAAGATTGCCGGAATACTCCCGTCGGACTTTTGCTTGAGTATCATAATTTAGGCCGCGAATATGATAAATATACCCAGGCACAGCTTCTGATCGGGATGTGTATGGACAGCCGTAAGCACCTGAGGATTCCCGATAATTTTGCGTTTATTATCCGTTCGGGCGGCGCCAATCTGCGGTATGCCACTTTTAAGGTATCCTATGCGATTGGGGTGGGCGGAGCCAAAGCGATTGCTTTAATAGGGCACAATGATTGCGGCATGCGCAATTTGGAGTCGCGCAAAGAAATTTTTATTCAGGGTATGATCGACCGAGCGGGCTGGACAAGAGCCCAGGCCGAAGAGCATTTTTCAACTAATCGAGATATGTTTGAAATCGGTGAAGAAACTTCATTTTTGATGAAAGAAGCTAAACGTTTAAATGATCTTTATCCAAAAATTTTGGTAGTTCCCATGCTTTACAATGTCCACTCGAACCTTCTTTATTTAGTTCAGAAAAAAGCGGATTAGTTGTACGGGTTGTATGCTTGTGTCTAAGCCCTAATCACGAGTATAATTCTTTCCGTTTGTAATGCCCTGCTCGGGCTTTTTAATCTGATTTTTTCGATCAAAGCTAATCAAAACAAAGAGAAAGATTTTACGAGATGAAAACCGCCCCTATTTGGTTCTTTGTATGTGCGCTTGTTTTATCCGCTTGCGGATCTTCCTCGGATTCGAATTCAAAAATTAAAATCGGCTGTGCCGCGCCTTTGACGGGTGATCAAGCTCAAATCGGAATTGATATGTGCAATGGCGTCGAGCTCGCGCTTTTGCAAGCCAATGATTTTGCTCAGCAAGCGGCCGTCTCGGGTGTTGCCCCTTTACAGTTTGAAATCAGCCGTCAGGATGACCAGCATAACCCCGCCCAAGCCGTGAATGTTGCAAAAAAATTTGTTTCGGATCCCGCTGTTTTAGCGGTGGTCGGACATTTTAATTCGAGCTGCACGAAGCCTTCGTCCGCGGTTTATAACTCGGCAGGATTGACGCAAATCACGCCCGCTTCAACGAACCCGGAGCTTTCACGGCAAGGTTTTTCGACTTTTTTCCGCACCGCCGCGACGGATGAAGTTCAGGGGCCAAAGGGTGCCATTTTTGCCGTTAAAAAGCTGGGTATTAAAAAGATTTTTGTGATCGATGATAAAACCACCTACGGTAAAGGCTTGGCGGACGAATTTGAAAAGAAAGCCCGCGAGCTTGGCGCCGAAATTTTAGGGCATGAAGGAATTACGCAAGGAGATAAAGACTTTACCCCCCTGCTTACGAAAATTAAACCGCTGGAACCCGAATTGATTTATTACGGCGGTATTTATCCCGAAGGCTCTTTGCTTTTGAGGCAGACGCGCGCGCTCGACATGAAAGCCGGATTTATGGGTGGTGACGGCATCGCGACTTTAACTTTTTCGGAGTTGGCCACGCAGGCGATTGCCGAAGGTACTTACGCGACCATGGTGGGCGGCGATATGCACCAGGTTCCCGCGGCGGCTTCTTTTATTCGCGACTATGAAAGTAAATACGGAACTTTAGGGCAGTGGTCGGCTTATGGCTATGATTCAGCCAATGTTTTTGTTGAGACGATCCGCAAAGCGGCAACCAAAGATCGTGCCGCGGTGCTTAAAACGATCCGTGAAATCCCTAAGTTTCAGGGAATTACGGGGGATATTGTGTTTGATGAAAAAGGCGATAATCAAAATCAGTTTATCGGAATTTTTCAGTTTCAAAGCGGCAAACTGCATTATGTCGGACCGGCGGACTAACTTTCGCGTGGCGGAATCAATTTTAAAAAACACGGCCCCCGCTTCTTTTCTTTCTCTCGTATTATTTGCATGAGCATTTTAGATATTTTTCTTCAGCAATTGATCAATGGTTTAACGATCGGCATGATCTACGCTTTGATCGCGTTGGGATACACCATGGTTTATGGTATTGCCCAGCTGATCAATTTCGCGCACGGCGAAGTTTTTATGGTGGGCGCCTATTTGGGGTTGCTTTTTTATACGATTTTCAATCAAACGGCGCTGGCATCTTGGATCATCGCCCCGACTTTTCTCGCGACCATGATCGCTACGGCCTTGCTTGGCTATTTGATCGAACGGTGTGCATATAGGCCCTTGCGCAACGCGCCGCGCTTGGCGCCGCTTATTGCCGCGATCGGCATTTCATTTTTACTCCAGAACGCGGTGATGTTGATTGCCGGACCTACAGATAAAAGCTTTCCATCGATTCTCACGATTCAAAAATATACATTCTCACATGTGACGGTGACCAATTTACAAATTTTGATTACGGTAGTTTCAATTGGTTTGATGACGGGGCTGCATTTTTTTGTGAAGCACACGAAAATTGGGAAGGCCATGCGCGCTTTGGCGGACGATCGGCAAGCCGCCAGTTTGATGGGGATTGACGTGAATTTTGTGATTGCGGTGGCTTTTATTATTGGGTCTGCATTGGCCGGTGCGGGCGGTTTGATGTTCGGCGCTTATTACAACACGATTAATTTTCACGACGGTTACTTGGCGGGTATGAAAGCTTTTACAGCCGCGGTTTTGGGCGGCATCGGTAATATTCCCGGCGCGATGATCGGCGGCGTTTTGCTCGGTGTTTTGGAAGGGTTAGCCGCGGGCTATATTTCTTCGCAATGGAAAAATGTTTTTGCTTTCTTGATTTTGATTTTAATTCTTCTTTTTCGCCCGACTGGGCTTTTCGGCGCGCGCGTCGTGAAAAAAGTCTAAATGAAGTTTCAGAAATTTATTCCATGGCTGGTGATCGCGGCGGCTTTTCTTTTTCCGTTTTTTGACAAAAACGCGTATCACATCGATGTCCTTGTTACCGCGGGGATTTTTATTTTGCTGGCGCTGGGTTTGCAGGTGATCGTGGGCTATGCCGGAATTCTCAATCTAGGATTCGCGGCATTTTTCGCTTTTGGCGCTTATACCTATGCGATTGTAAATATTCATTTCCATGTTCCTTTCTGGGGCGGCGTTGCGGTTAGCGCGATTGCGACGGCCGTATTCGGTATGCTGCTTGCTTTTCCGGCTCTTCGTTTGTCGGGGGATTATCTCGCCATCGTCACTTTGGGAGCGGGCGAAATTACCCGCATTGTTTTGAATAACTTGGATCAAGTCACCGGCGGTCCGAACGGTTTGCTTGGCATCGATCATCCGCGTCTGCCGATGGTTAATTATGATTTCAGCGTGCACTCCCAGCCTTATTATTTTCTGATTCTCATTTTTATTTTGGCCGTGATTTTCTTTTTACGGCGGCTTGAAACCTCACGTCTTGGGCGCGCATGGCGCGCACTGCGCGAAGATGAGCTTGCGGCTTCAGCCATGGGGATTAATCTGGCTTGGGCTAAACTCACGGCTTTCGGAATCGGCGGTTTTATTGCTGGCATTGCAGGCTGTATTTTTGCCGCGAAGCAGGGCACAATTTCGCCCGACAGTTTTGATTTTACGGTTTCGGTCATGGTTTTAGCCATGGTGGTGCTGGGCGGTATCGGCAGTATTTACGGTGCGGTTTTAGGCGCGTTGGTTTTGACCATTTTGCCCGAATGTTTGCGCGATTTTACTTCTTACCGCATGCTTATTTTTGGTGTTGCGATGGTTGTGATGATGCTGTTTCGTCCCAGTGGTATTTGGAGCTCTGTGCGCTTTCGCGCACAACCGCTGAGAGCAAATAAATGAAAAACAACCAAGCTTTAGCCGAATTCAATATCTTGAATATCGAAAAAGTGACGCAGCGCTTTGGCGGTGTCACCGCGCTGAATGAGCTCTCTTTTTCGGTGCGGCAGGGACAAATCGCGAGTGTGATCGGACCCAATGGCGCGGGCAAAACGACGCTTTTCAACTGCATCACAGGCCTTTATCGTCCTGATTCAGGATCGATGTTCTTCGGCGATTCGCAAATAAATTTAAACCGTATGCAGCCCTATGAAATTGCCGCCTGCGATATTTCCCGTACTTTTCAGACTATCCGCTTATTTAAAAATATGACCGCGCTTGAAAATGTGATGGTGGGTGCGCATTCCAAGCTGCGTTCCGGAATGTTCGGTTGTTTGGTTCAGCCACGTTGGACCCGCGTGGAGGAAAAACGCATGGAACAGCGCGCGCACCGATTACTTAATTTCTTTTGTTTGGACGGCAAGGCGAATGAGCTTGCGCACAATTTAGCCTATGGGCATCAAAGAAAACTCGAAATTGCGCGCGCGCTTGCCAGTGATCCCAAGCTTTTGCTTTTGGATGAACCTGCGGCGGGAATGAATCCCAAAGAAAAAGAAGAATTGCTCGGTTATTTAACCGCGATTCGTGACCGCGGCGTCACCTTGGTTTTGATTGAGCATGATATGAAAGTAGTCATGCCGATATCCGATCATATTGTGGTTTTGGATTACGGAAAAAAAATCGCGGAAGGCAAGCCTAAGGAAATTCAATGCAACAAAACGGTTATTGAAGCTTATTTGGGAAAACCTTGTGAATAAAGAATCGACGATATTGGAAGTTGAGAGTCTCTATGCGGGTTACGGTCCGATTGAGATTTTGAAGGGCGTGAATGTCAAAATTCCGGAAGGAAAGATTGTGTCTTTGATCGGCTCGAATGGCGCCGGGAAGACGACTTTTTTGATGACGCTTTCAGGGTTGGTGCGTGCTCATCAGGGTTCCATTCTGTTTCAGGGTAAAGAGCTTTCCAAATGCGCGCCCTTTGATATTGTGAAGCAAGGTGTGGTGCAGGTCCCCGAAGGTCGGCGCATCTTTCCGCATCTCACCGTCGAGGAAAATTTAGATTTAGGGGCTTATACCCGCAAAGATCCCAAGCAGGAAATCAAACGCGATAAAGAGGAGTGGCTTACTTTGTTTCCTATTCTTCAGAAAAGATTGAAAGGGCAGGCTGGTAATTTAAGCGGCGGGGAACAGCAAATGCTCGCGATGGCACGCGCGTTGATGGCAAAGCCCAAACTTTTATTGTTGGATGAGCCGAGCTTGGGATTGGCGCCGAAGTTGATCGAGATTATTTTTAATTTAATTCTTAAAATCAAAGAAAAAGGGCTGACGATTCTTTTGGTCGAGCAAAACGCCTGGAAAGC
>ERZ761602.2124-NODE-2124-length-32427-cov-10.329699_pt1 | contig 32427 bp, 31 predicted proteins | sample MGYA00512165_ERZ761602 | MGnify/ENA primary metagenome ERZ761602 (study PRJEB28899, sample SAMN02445085) | bioreactor sludge metagenome | biome: EBPR sludge; isolation source: Thorneside wastewater treatment plant | place: Australia: Brisbane, Thorneside...
TGTGCACACCGTTGCCGGAAATTGCCGAGGGCGAGGCGATCACCATCGCCGACGACGGCAGCAAGGTTCGCGACTTGATGCATCGTGGCATCATTTCCTGTGCTCCGGACGATACCGTCGGCGCCGTGGCCAAGGTCATGGTGGGCAACGAAATTCATGCAGTGGTGGTCATGGATGCGCAGGGCGCGGCGGTTGGCGTTGTCTCGCAGACCGATATGGTGCTTGCACGGCAGGGCAGGACTCCGGATCAGGCACGTGCGATGCGGGCCAGCGAAGTCATGACTCCGGGTTGCGCGACCTGCGATGCCGATATGCTGTTGAGCGACGCCGTCAGCCTGATGACCGGACGGCGAATGCATCGCCTGGTGGTCACCGAGAAGGGGCAGCCGGTCGGTGTGATTTCGATGACCGACGTGGTGCGCAAGATCATCGGCGACTAATCGCAGCCGTATCAATCGCCCCCGTTGCCTGGCCTCTGGCCGCATCTCTCCCTGGCCAGGTCGGGGAATCCACCCCCCCCCTCGTCCTGCGGGCCGGGGAGGGGCTTTTCTCCGTAATGATGGAGACTTTCCCAGCATGCGCGCTATCGTCTGCCGTGAACTGAGCGGCCCGGCATCCTTGCGGCTTGAGGAGCTTGCCGAACCTTGCCCTGGTATTGGCCAGGTGCGCATTGGCGTCCGCGCCTGCGGCGTCAATTTCGCCGATAGCTTGATCACCCGCGGCCAATATCAAAAACAAGCAGCGCTTCCCTTCAGTCCCGGTTTCGAGATTTCCGGCGAGGTGCTGGAGTTGGGTGCGGGCGTCAAAGGGATCGAATGTGGCGATCGGGTGCTGGCCATGCTCCCGTGTGGCGGTTATGCCGAGCAGGCCGTCGCCGATGCTCAGCGCTGCCTGCGGATCCCCGCCGAAATGTCCTGGCAGCATGCGGCTGCCTTTCCGGTTGTTTTTGGTACTTCGCATATCGCCTTGTGGCATCGGGGGCGCTTGCGGGCTGGCGAGACCTTGCTCGTGCATGGTGCCTCCGGTGGCGTCGGATTGACCGCCGTCGCAATCGGTAAGCAATTGGGGGCGACGGTGATTGCCACCGCCAGCAGTCCGGCGAAACTCGCAGTTGCCCGCGAGCACGGCGCCGATCATCTGCTTGACTCCAGCAGCGGGGATCTTCGTGAGCGGGTCAAGGACTTGACTGCGGGCCGTGGCGCCGATGTGGTCTACGATCCGGTAGGTGGTGACCTGTTCACCGCTTCGCTGCGCAGTATCGCTTTCGAGGGGCGCATCTTGGTCATCGGCTTTGCCGGTGGCAGCGTGCCGCAGATTCCCGCCAATCACTTGCTGGTCAAGAACGTCGACGTCATTGGGGTCAACTGGCCGGCGTACGTGGAATTGAACCCCGGGGTAATGACCGAGAGTTTTCAGACGCTGATTCAATGGTATCTCGATGGCGCGATCAAAGCGCATGTCTCGGCGACCTATTCACTTGAGGAGGCGGTCGAGGCGCTTGATCAGCTGGTAAGCAGAAAATCAACCGGTAAAATCGTGATTACCATGGATTGAGTCACGTTGATGCCCTTTGAATTGACCCCTGTGTTCATATCAAGGATACTCGTTGCTGTGTAATTCAGATTTTCTTCCTTGCCGCATTCCCGGTTCGACCTGTCGGGAATTGCCGAATGACTTCACTGACGCCGGCAATCGTCTGCGTCATTTTCCCTGGGCACGGCGATGTTCGTGCTGATAATCACCATGAAAGGCCTATCATGAATCCACAGAACGGTTACGATATCGAAGATTTGTCCGTCGGTATGAGCGCGGAAATTGCCAAGACCATTACTGACGCAGACTTGGTCATGTTTGCCGGCGTGTCCACGGACGTCAATGCGGTGCATATGGACGAGGATTTTGCGCGCACGACGATGTTTGGCGGTCGTATCGCACACGGCATGTTGTCCGCCAGCCTGATTTCGGCGGTGCTCGGCAATCGCCTGCCCGGGCCCGGCTGTATTTACATGAGCCAGTCCTTGCGTTTCCGCGCGCCGGTGCGTCCCGGCGAAACGGTGCATGCCAAGGTCACGATCAAGGAAGTTTTCGCCGACAAGGGCCGGGTGGCGCTCGATACCGTGTGCACCGTTGGCGACAAGGTGGTCATCGATGGCGAAGCGATGTTGATGCCGACCTCGCGCAGCAAGCGCGAAGCGGCCGGCAAGTAGTTTGCAGCGGCACGGCGCTTCTGATGCCGCCGCGGCGTTGAGCGCCGAACTCCTGACTGCTGCTGCCGCAGCGCGTGCCCTGCGGGATGCTGGGCGGACCGGCCTGGACGGCTTTTCGGGGGATTTCCGGGCCGCTCTACGAGATTGACAGCGCGCGATCGGCGCTCCTATACTCGTTTTCTCAGCATTGTCTTTCCTCTCCTTCCATAGGCGCCGGTGCGTCGAACCCCGACGGGAGCCATGATGAAGAAATCGCTGCGCGGCTTGTGTGTGTTGCTGCTCGGGCTGGGGGCCATGGTCCAGACGCCGTTGGCGTTGGCGCAGGTGCCCCCTCACAAGCCGGGCACCATTTGCTTCACGGAGCGCTTCTGGTGCTGGGCCCGAAAGCCGGGCACGCCCGGGCAGCGTTGCTCCTGTCCTTCGCCGTACGGTAACGTACCTGGCCGGCTGGGCTGAGGGTCGCACGTGAGCCAGGATAACGGGAAAGCCGATCTCTTGAGCAGCCTTCGCGAGGCGGTCGATTACGCCACGACGGCCGGCCTGCTCAAGGACGCCAACGCGCTCGCGACGCTGGATGCGGCGGAATCGGCGCGACGGGATGGCCAGGCGCCCGATCTCAAAGCTGTCAGCCAGGCCCTGAATGACATGGTCGCCCTGATCGCGCCCTTGACGCTCGCCGATCTGCATTTCCATCGTAATCCGCTGTCGCGCGAAAATCAGGCGCGGACACGCATGTACCAGTTCTGGCTGCCGGTGATGGCGCTGCTGACGCTGTTGCTCATCGGCTACCTGATGCAGTCCCTGCGCCAGGCACAGAGCTTCGTGGCGCGGGTCGAGCAGGTGCAAAGCCAACACCCCGAGCAGCGCTTGGCGGCCTTGCAGCAAATGGTCCTGGTGGACAAGCTGCTGGCGGCCTCGAGCTCCAGGCCCGGAAGCTCCGTGCGTGTGCAATACCTCGAAAAGCTCTCCGAGATGCAGCGCTTGAATGATGAACTGGTTGCCCTGAGCGCCCTGGCCGACGATTGGGTGTCCGGTCCAGGCGACGTCTTCTCCGGCCTGTCGTCTCTGCCGCCCGAGCCGCAGTCCGACCCCGGCGCCGCGCCGGCCGCGGATGCGGCGGGCGGCTTGAGCCAGACGGGTGGCACGGGGCAAGCCGGCAATGTGGCCGGCTCGACGGCTACGCCGCTGGAAGCGAGCGAGCAGGGCAGTCCGCCTGTGGAAGAGTCCACCGTCCTGTGCGAAGGGAAGGACGGCGAGTTGCTGCTGCCCGATAGACTCAAGAAATTGCCGCAATGGATGCAGGAGATGGCGTTCGACGACCTGCGTACCTTCTGCTTCCGGCTGCAATTGGCCGGCAGCGGCAGCAGGTCGATGCCCGAGTTCAAGTCGATTTTGTCAAAGCTGGGTGCGGCGATGCCGACCATCAAGGACAAGATCCGGCTGCGCTCCGAATGGTTGCTGCCGTTTCTCTACGGATTGCTCGGATCGATGCTGTTCGTGATGCGCACCATCGGCAACATCCGCCTGCCGGCGATGCACGACATGTCCATCCTGATGCGCATCGCGCTCGGGGGCATGGCCGGCATCGTCGTCGGTTGGTTTTCGATCGGCGACCCGGGCGCCACGGCGGGCATCACTTCGGCCATCGCTTGGCCCTTCGTGCTGGCTTTCGTCACCGGCTACGGCATCGAGGCGCTATTTTCGGTGCTGGATCGCATGAACAGGATCATCGCCGACACTACCTACCCGAAACGCGAAGCCGGCACTGGCACGCCCTGACATCGGGAGCGCCTCGCGTTTGCCGAGCTGGCCGGGGTGGGCCGGCTTCGCGCGGGTGCAGCCGTAGGCGGTGAGGTCCGCCCGCAGGTGCTTGATCATGCGCTGCAGCCGCTTTGCTTGCTGCGCTTTCGAGGCGTGTACCGTGACCACACTAGGGAGCTGAGAAATGGCTGATCAGAGCGCTGCCATGATGCTCTTCGCAATGATTGTCGGCGTGCTCTTGGCCGCGGCCGTGGCCTGGGGCGTGGCCGGCGCCTATCGACGGCAGATGCTTGCTTTGATGCGCAGCGGTGCGGCGCCGGACGCAGCACATCCCCTTTCCACCGACACCCTCGCCGTACAGGCCAGGCACCAGTCGCCGCGGCTCGATCTCGCCGCCAATCGGCGCGCGGCCTGGCGCTTCCTGCTCCTGCTTTCCGGGCTCAGCCTGCTGGTCGGCGTCAGCCAGTCGTGGCTGGCTCTGCATTTCGTCTACGACAGCGGTGGCCCCTTTTCCCTCAACCGGCTGCTGGTCCTCGGCGCGGTCTACGCCTGGCCGATGGTCATGGCCTGGGGATTGCTATTGCGCTGGTCATGGGGCAGGGTCTTGTTTGCCGTGGCCCTGTACATGCTGGCCATGATCCTGCTGGTGATGCTGACTTCCAACGCGGCACAGACGATTGCCGGGGTGGGCGTCTGGCTTGGTGGCGTTGTCGCCATCCCGATCCTGGTCACCCTGGCGATCGCTGCCAGCGGACGGATTCGCGCCATCGCTCCATACCTGCTGCCGTTCTTCCTGTTGCTGTCGGCGGCATCGCTTGCCGCCTTGCAGGCACTGGCGATTGGCGTCGAGTCCTGGCCCGCCTGGCTGACCAGCACGGTCGGAGTTCTTGGCGCCTGGGGAACGCTGCTATCCTTCATCCTCGCACCCTGGTTGCTGCTCGCCTGGCCCGTCTACGCCTTGGGCCGCTGGCTGGCGCACGCCTACCGGGAAAAGCGCTTCTCCGATCTCGGCTACCTGTTCGCCGCCTACTGGTTCGTCGTTCTCGCCGCCAGCGCATTGCCGGCCCTGCAGGCCGTCGGTCTGGTCGGACTGACGCAGCTTCTTCCGTGGCTATGGCTGCCGCTTGCCTGGTGCCTCTTGCCGCGCTGGCTTGCCCCCGCGCTGCCGGCCTCGGCACGGCCGCCGACCCTGCTCGTGCTGCGCGTATTCCAGCGCGACGCACAGGTCGAACGCCTCTTCGACCGTGTCGTCGAACGCTGGCGCCTGAGCGGCAACACGCTGCTCATTGCCGGCACCGACCTGATCAGCCGCACGCTCGATCCGGACGATCTCTTCGCCTTCCTGAACGGCCAGTTGGGCGACCGCTTCATCGCCACTGAGGCGGAGATTCCGGCGCGCCTGGCGGGTCTCGATGTGCGCCCCGATCCCGACGGCCGTTACCGGGTCAACGAATGCTATTGCTTCGACAGCACCTGGCAGCCGGCACTGCGCGCGCTGGTACAGGCCAGCGACGTGGTGTTGATGGACCTGCGCGGCTTCCAGCCGGACAACCTCGGCTGCCGCTTCGAACTACGCGCTCTCGCCGCTGCAAGCCACCTGCGGCGGGTGCTCCTCTTGCACGATGCCGAAACCGCGCGCGAGGCGGCCGCAGCCGATTTCGCCGCTGCGCCAGCAGATCGCTTCGTCTGGCTGCAGGTCGGGCGCTTGAACAGAAGCAAGACCGGTGAGGTGCTGGCGGCCTTGTTCGCTGACGCTTCGCCGGCTCTCAGCCGCCGCTCAGTGCCTGCACGATGATCAGTTCGCCGTCTGCGTGCAGCGCCTGTGTGAGGTCGCGTAGCTGCTCGCCAGCGAAGAAGAAGCGAATGTGCGGTCGTATCTGCTGCTGCTCGTCGAGCATGCGGAAACGAATTCCCGGATAGCGCTGCTCGAGGTCGGCAAGCACGGCGGCGAGCGTCTCGCCACGGGCCTCGACCGTGCCGTGTTCGGTGTAGGAGCGCAGCGCGCTGGGGATGAGCACTTGCATCGGCGGCCCGAACTACGCCAGGAGCGCAGCTTCGACGGCATAGATTTCCGGCAGATGGCGGGCGATGCATTGCCAGTGTCGGCCTTCGTCGCGGCTCATCCACAGCTCGCCGCTGGTGGTGCCGAAGTACAGGCCCACCGGCTCCAGTCCGTCGGCGCTCATCGCTTGACGTTTGACTGTCCACCACGCCTGGCTGTCCGGCAGGCCGCTGTCGCGACGTTGCCAGCTCTGGCCGCCGTCGCGCGTCGCATAGACCGCCGGCTTGCCGTCGGGACTGGTGCGTGGCCAGACCGAGGTGCCGTCCATCGGGAAGACCCAGGCGATGTCGGCGTCGCGCGGATGCACGACCATCGGAAAGCCGATATCGCCAACCTCTGCCGGCATGCTTTTGCCAATGTTCAGCCACTTCTCGGACGGCCGGTCGAGGCGGTAGATGCCGCAATGGTTCTGCTGGTAGAGACGGTCCGGATTGCTCGGGCACAGGCGAACGCAATGCGGGTCGTGAAAGCCAGGGTTGGCGCGATCGAAGCCTTCGACGACGTCGAGCTGGTCGAGCAGTGGCTTGAAACTCCGGCCGCCGTCGACCGTCTCGTGCACCCCGCCACCCGACATCGCCAGGTAAAGATGATCGCTGTCGCGCGGATCGACGATGATCGAGTGCAGCTTTGGCCCGTCCGGCGTGCCGTCCTGTACGCCACCCATCCACTGCCGGTATTGCGGGTCGTCGTTGATGCACGAGAACGGTGCCCAGTTGACGCCACCGTCGTCGGAACGGAACAGCCCCTGCGGCGAGGTGCCGGCGTACCAGACCCCAGGCTGGTCGGAATGGCCCGGCGTCAGCCAGAAAGTGTGATCGACCGTGCGACCGGGCAGGCTTGCCTCGCCGGAGCTTCCTTCGCTGGCTGCAGCAAAGGCCGGTGGACGACTGGCTTCGCTCCAGCTACGCCCGAGGTCGGTCGAGCGGAAGAGGGTCGGACCGAGGTGGCCCGTCTTGGCCGCCGCGAGAAGCGTGCGACCGTCACGCGGGTCGAGCACCAGATGACTGATGATGTGGCCGAGAAAATGCGGCCCATCGACCCGCCAGTTTTCGCGTGCCGCGTCGCCGTGATAGAGCCAGGCGCCCTTGCGGGTAGCGACCAGCAGTACCAGCTGCTGTGGGTCTGCTGCGCCGGCACGGCGACCGTTGGCGTGCCGGACTTGCGTATTGTCTGCCATCGTCGGTTTCTCCTGTTCGTTATCGTTCGTCCTGGCGGCGGTTGTCGCTCATGGTGGGTATTTTGCAGATATCGCGTCCAGCCGCAAGCCTCAGGCCTCAGCTTTGCAACAGTGCTCTGGCGAGCATGTAGAGGCCCAGCGCAACCAGGCCAAGAAAAAACCAGCGCCGAAAGGCGTCGGGGGCAAGCTTGTCGCGCACCCGCTGGCCGATGAACATGCCGAGCAGCGCCGGCACGACGGCCAGCAGGGAATTGGCGGCGGCAATCCACGGATAGTTTCCGGACAGCGCGAGCGCTGCCGCGAGCGCCAGGGTGGAGACAGAGAAGAACAGCCCGAGCGCCTGCACCAACTCGTCCTTGGCGAAGCCGAGCGCGCTGAGATATGGCACGGCAGGGATCGCGAAAAGGCCCGTAGCCCCGGCAATCAGACCGGTCAGCAGGCCGACGAGTGGCGATAGCCAGGGTTCGGCATTCGCGGGCACGGAAAACCGGCGCGCAGTGAGCGCGAACAAGCCGTACATGACAAGAATCGCACCGAGCGCGCCACTGGCAAGGGAAGCGGAACTCCCCGTAAGCACCTTGATCGTCAGCAAGGTGCCGATGACTGCCGTAAGCAGCATGCTTGCCAGACGGCGGGCGAGTGCTGCGAGCTTGGGACCGGCAAAGAGCTGCCAGAGGTTCGTGACCAGCGATGGAACGACCAATGCCGCGGCTGCAGAAGCGGGCGGCATGACCAGGCTGAGCAAGCCGATGGCGATGGTCGGCAGGCCCATTCCGATGACCCCTTTGACAAAGCCGGCGGCCATGAAGGCGAGGGCGGCGAGCGCTGCAATGGCAAGGGGATCGCTCATGGCCTTCTGGTTCGCGTCGACTGATCGAGGCGCCACTTTACCCCAGCCGGCCGGCGTCAGATAGCGATGGCTGTGTTCGTCGTAGCGTTCAATGCGGCCCCTTCCAGTGTCATCCGTTGGTAGAATCGCTGCCTGTGAGGCCGCGGATGATGAAAATTTTGCGAATGCCGCCCACAACGGTGACGGTCGGCGCTGCGCCTGCAGCGATGCTGTCCTTCCTCGACCCCCGTCGCAAGCGCTCTAGACGGTCGGTGTAAAACGCCCCCGTCGCAAACAAAGCCCGAATATGTCCACAACCGAACCTGCATCACCAGCTAGCCCGGAATCCACGGCAGCAGCGCCAGCAAGCGCGGCAGCTGGAGCTTCCGCGCCAGCCGAAGTGGCCGAGATTGCCGGGACTGCCAGCCTCGGCGAAGACCTGCTCAGCACGGGCAGCTTCTTCCGCGCGCTATGGTTGGGGCCGCGTGCATGGGGGCGCTGGTGGCGGGCGCTGGTCCGCGAGATCGATCACCGCGGAATTCTCGATCAGGTCGAACAGGACGCCAATTTTTCCTTCAATTTCTGCTTCATGATCGTCGTCGCCGGCGGCATTGCCACCATCGGTCTGCTGCTCAACTCGCCGGCAGTGATCATCGGGGCGATGCTGATTTCGCCGCTGATGGGTCCGATCGTCGGCAGCGGTATGGCCATCGCCACGCTCGATTTCGATCTGGCGCGAAAAAGCCTGCGTGCCCTGGCCTTGGGCACCGCGGCCGCCGTCGCTTTTACCTCGCTGATCGTGCTGCTGTCACCGGTGAAGGAATTGACGCCGGAGTTGCTGGCGCGTACACGCCCGAATCTCTTCGACCTAGTGGTCGCCATCCTCTCGGGTGCCGCGGGTGGCTATGCCCTGATCCGCGGCCGCGGTGGCGCGATCGTCGGGGTGGCCATAGCCACGGCCTTGATGCCGCCGCTGGCAACCATCGGCTATGGCCTGGTCACCGAACGCTGGCCGGTGGCACGCGGCGCGCTGCTGCTGTTCTTCACCAACATGGCGGCGATCAGTCTTTCGGTCGCCGCGGTTGCCGAGTGGTATGGTTTCGGCCGCGGTGGATTGCGCAAGCGCTTTGCCCGCCAGGCGGCGATTTCCTTTCTGGTCCTGGTTCCCCTCGGCATACCATTGTTCATTTCGCTCAAAGCGATCGCTTTCGAGAGCTTCGCGCAGATACGCATCCGCAGCGTGCTCGAGAGCGGTGCGGCCTCGCTGCCGGCCGGTCGGCTTGGTGCTGTGGACGTGCTGTTCATCGACGGCAAGCCGCCACGGGTGCGCGCCATGGTTCTGAGCGCCGAACCGGACAACGAGCTGTCGGGCCGCCTGGCGAAGGAGATCGAAGGGCAGCTGCACCAAGCCGTCGACCTGCAATTGACGCAGCTGCGAACTTCCGAGAAAGTGTCACCGCAGGTGCTTGCGCTAGGGCTTAGTGAGAGCTCGCCCGCGGTCGGCAGCAGTATCACTGACAGCCTGCGCAGTGCCTTTCCCCTGCCGCTGGCTGCATTTGACGCCGATGTTGCGCAGCGACGCGCGACGCTGGTTCCGGAGGCGCAAGCAGGAATCGACCTTGCCGCCTGGCGGGCAATGGAGAGCGATCTCGGAAAGCGTCATCCGGAGTGGCTGATCCGCATTCTGCCGCCGCCGCAGGCACTGCCGCCGATCTATTTCCAACACGGCAGCAAGGATCTCGACAGTGTCGCGGAGACGCGCATAGCGACCATCGTCTGGGCGCTGCAACGCTGGAACATCGATCGCGTCGAAGTCGTGGGTCACGCCAGCAGTGACCGTGGTGGGCCGCCGCGACTCGCCGGTGTGCGTGCCGAACGCGTTGCCGCGGTATTGCGCGCCAGTGGCATTGAGCTTGGCTCGGTGGCCCGCTATCCGCTTCCGAACCAGTTGGCCGCCGAACGGGAACTGGGCGAAGCGGCGTTTCGGGCAGTGTCGGTGCTTCTGCCGGTCACTGCCGACAAGATTCGCAAGGAGTAACAATGGACAGCAGCTTTCTTGGCCAGCTACTGGAGTGGAGCACTCGCTCCTGGTTTCGCCTGGGTAACACCGACATCACCCTGCTGCGGGTTGTCGGCCTGGTGGTGATCCTGTTCTTCTTCTGGTGGTTTGCCTCGCTGCTCGAACGTGGCCTGCGGCAGGTGGCGCGCGCCGGCAAGAGGGTCAAGCTCTCCGAGTCGGCCGTTTACGCGCTGACGCGCATCGTTCGCTATCTGGTTTGGATCGTCGGCAGCATCGTCGGTCTCTCCTACCTTGGCTTCGACCTGGCCAGCCTGGCGATCCTTGGCGGCGCGATGGGGGTCGGCATTGGTTTCGGCTTGCAGAATATTTTCAGCAACCTGGTTTCGGGGATCCTGATCCTGGTCGAAAAGACGCTCAAACTCGGCGACTTTGTCGACCTGCAGTCCGGTGTCGTCGGCAAGGTGACCGAGATCGGCCTGCGCTACACGCGCGTGACGACCAATGACAATGTCGACGTGATCGTCCCCAACTCGGAGTTCATCAATGGGCGGGTGACCAACTGGACGCTCGACGACCATCTGCGGCGCCTCCATATTCCCTTTGGCGTCGCCTATGGCACGGACAAGGAGTTGGTACGCTCGGCGGTGACCGCTGCCGCGCGCGAAGTCGTCGGCACGATCGATCTGCCGGGGCGCGGACCGGACGTGTGGCTGGTCAATTTCGGCGAAAGCAGTCTGGATTTCGAGCTGGTGGTCTGGGTTGGCCAGGAATTGGCGATGTCCCCCGGCCGCACGCACGCGCGCTATCTGTGGGAAATCGAAACCGCACTGGGCAAGGCGGGCATCGAGATTCCTTTCCCGCAACGCGACCTGCATGTACGTTCCGGACGTCTGACCGTCGATCTGGCAGGCGCCACTTCGGCGGCTGTGCACAGCAAGGATGCGGGACTGGAATAGAAGTCAGGGCGCCTGCGGCGCAGCAGCGGCGTCGCCGAGCTGCGCTCTTACTTCCACATCGCTCGCATGCGTGCCGCCAGGTCCAGTGCCTGTTGTTTGGCTTCGGGATTGGCGGCCGGCGCTTCCGGCGCCGGTGGCCACGAGCCTTGCGCGAAGTGGGGCAGCAGGGCGTTGCTGATGAAGCGCGTGCGACTGGCGTAGAGATGCCGGTCGCCGAAGCCTGCCTGGTGGGTGACGTAGAAGCGCTGCGGAACGATGATCTCCAGCTGCTCCTTGGCGCGCGTCATGGCCACGTAGAGCAGGCGTCGCTCCTCCTCGATTTCGGCCGCCGAGCCGGTGGCCATGTCCGACGGGATGCAGCCATCGACGGCGTTGAGAATGCTGACCGCGGTCCATTCCTGGCCCTTGGCGGAGTGGATCGTCGACAGGATCAGGTAGTCCTCGTCGAGCAGCGGCGGTCCGGCCTGGTCGCTGGTGGCGTCCGGCGGGTCGAGGGTCAGTTCGGTGAGAAAGTTTTCGGCGCTGGCGTAGGTGCTGGCAATGCGGCCGAGTTGCTCGACGTCGGCCTGGCGGATTTCCGCATCCTGGTGTAGGCGGTCGATCTGCATTTCGTACCAGCGGCAGATGTGGTCGAAGGCGGTCGGCCAGGCCGCGGCGGCCGCGCCGCAGCTGTCGACTAGGGCGGAAAACTCCAGCCAGGCGCTGCGGGCGCCCTCAGGGACCGGCTGTTCGCCGAGCAGGGCGAGGCCCGGCGCGGCTTCGGCGACATTGCGCAACACTCGGCTGGCGGTCTTCGGCCCGATGCCGGCGACCAGTTGCATGGCCCGGAAACCGGCAATCTGGTCACGCGGATTCTGCGCCCAGCGCAGCACCGCCAGGACGTCCTTGACATGCGCCGCTTCGAGAAACTTGAGGCCGCCGAATTTCACGAAAGGGATGTTGCGTCGGGTCAGTTCGAGCTCCAGGCGCACGCTGTGTTGCGCGGTTCGGAAAAGCACCGCCTGCGCCTTCAGCCTGACCCCGGCCTCGCGGCGGGCGAGCACCTGCTCGACGACATAGTTCGCCTGATCGGCATCGTCGCGCACCGAGACCAGCGTCGGCTTCTGCGACGACGGGCGCTCGCTCCATAGATCCTTGCTGAAGCGCTCGGCAGCGAGCGCGATCACCTGATTGGCCGCGGCCAGGATCGGTTGCGTCGAGCGGTAGTTGCGCTGCAGCGTCACCAGCTGCGCGGGCGGCTCGAAGTGCGCCGGAAAATCGAGGATGTTGCGCACCGTTGCGCCGCGAAACGCATAGATCGACTGCGCGTCGTCACCGACCACGGTCAGGCCGCGGCCATCGGGTTTCATGGCCAGCAGGATCGCAGCCTGCAGGCGATTGGTGTCCTGGTACTCGTCGACCAGCACATGCCGGAAACGCTCGCCGAGCTCCGCGCCGAGCGTCGGCTCGCCGACCATCTGCGCCCAGTAAAGCAGCAGATCGTCGTAGTCGAGCACCTGTTGCGCCTGCTTGGCTTCGACGTAGGCGAGAAACAGCCGCTTCAGATCGCTTTCCCATTCGGCACACCAGGGAAAGCTCGTTTGCAGCACCTCGCGCAGTGGCGACTGGGTGTTGACCGTCGCCGAGTAGATCGCCAGGCAGGTCGCTTTCAGGGGGAAGCGCTTGTTCTTCACCGACAAGCCCAGCTCGTGGCGCACCAGGTTGATCAGGTCGCCCGAATCCTGCCGGTCGTGGATGGTGAAGCTCGGGTCGAGACCGATGCGGCCGGCGTACTCGCGCAGCAGGCGTGCGCCGACGCTGTGAAAGGTACCGGACCAGTGGAGCGTCGGCGTGCCGCCCGGCGTGCGACCAGCCGTGCCCCGGGTCAGCAGGCGCTCGACGCGACGGCTCATTTCGCTGGCCGCCCGTCGCGAGAAGGTCAGCAGCAGGATTCGCCCAGGGTCGGCGCCGTGGGCGACAAGCTGCGCGACCCGCTGCGCCAGCGTCGCCGTCTTGCCCGAGCCGGCGCCGGCGATGACCAGCAGCGGCGGATGGGCAGCGTCGCCAGCGGCAGAGCTCGAGTTACTGATGCCGAAGGTGGCTGCCTGGCGCTGCGCTTCATTGAGCGGCGCCAGCGGGTCGACAGCGCGCGCAGGCTCCGCCTTCGCTGCGGCTGCGCTGGCTGTGCTATCGGGTCGAGCGTGTTCAACGGCTTGCGGGGCGCGCATCGGCGGCTCCTTGCCTACTGTAATTATCAACAGTATAACGTAGTCGTCCGGCTCGATGCCTTGGGGCAGCCATCAGGCTCATGAATCTGCGTAATCTGCGGACACATCAATTGCCAACAAACATCCTGCACGCCGCCCGGTGCCAACAACCGCCGGGCATTGCCGTCGATCCGGAAAAATCTCTCGATATCCGCAGATAACGCAGATTTCCACAGATCAAAAACGACTGGCAGGCTGCGATCACCTCCCAATCAACTTCAGATCGAAAGCGCGCTCGAGCAGCCAGATCAGGGCAATCGTCAGCGTGGCCAGGGAGCCGCCGATGAAAACGCCGCGGCGATAGAAGCCGGTGTTGCGCAGCGCGTAGGCGAGCGGCAGGAAGAGCGCGACGATCGCCAGCTGGCCCACTTCGACGCCGAGGTTGAAGCCGAGCAGGGAGAGCACCAGCGCCTGTTGTGGCAGGCCCAGCTCGGCGAGCACGCTGGCAAAGCCGAAGCCGTGGATCAGGCCGAAAACGAAGGCCACCAGCCAGCGCCGGCCCTCGACCATGGGTTTGAGATTGTTGGCCGCCGCCAGCACCACCGAGGCGGCGATTGCCGATTCAACCAGCCGCGAGGGTAGCTGGATCAAACCCAGTGCGGCCAGTGAGAGGGTGATCGAATGGGCGACGGTGAACGCCGTGACCACCCACAGTACTTCGTGCAGCGCATCGCGGAAACGCGCCACTCCGCGCCAGCCTCCGTTGTCGTGCACCAGCACCGCAGGCAGCAACAGGGCGAGCAGAAAAAGGATGTGATCGAAGCCGATCCAGATGTGCCAGATGCCTTCGACGAGATACTGGCCGAACTGTGCCAGGCGCGAGCTCTGGCCGGCGACGAACTTCTGTTCGGCGCGCTCCGGGGCGAGCACTGCGGAATGCGACGTGCCGTCGAGGGTCAGGCGCAGCAGGCCGCGGTGCAGGGCGTCGAGTTCGAACAGCAGCCGGTAGCTGACGCTCAGTTCAGGGTCGGTGCTGGGGCACTCACCGGTCAGTTGCAATACTGCGTAGGCGCCGTCGGTGTGCGTGTCCACGAGGTGGTCGGCGACCTCTATCCGGCAGGCGCCGCCGCGCTGCAGGCCGAGGCGGCCGAGTGCCCAGGTGTCGATGTCAGGCAGGCGCGCGCGCAGCTCGCCCCAGGTGACCTCGCCGTTGCCGTCGAGGTCGAGTCCGAGTGCGAAATCGACGTCGCGCAGGGCGATGTCCCACTGCCCAGTGACTTCGCGGCCATTGACATCGAGGATCAGGTAACTGTCGCTGGCTTTGTGCGCCGATGCCAGCGGCGACAGGACGAGCAGCACAAGGAAAAGCAGCAAGGCCGGCAGGCGAAACGGGCCGTGGCGGAGACTCATCGCGGAGCTCCTGCCTTGGCCGGTGCTTGTCCCCGGCCGAGCGTGGACCTTTGGCCCAGATCGCGCAGCCGTTGATCCTCGAAGCCGCTGTCGCGTAACCAATCGCGCGCCGGCTGCGCCGCCGCCGGGTCGGCGGCGGCAATCGCCGCTTCGAGCAGGATGCGTGCGTCGCGCGGCTCGCGCTGGACGGCGTAGTTTTCTGCAGCCAGGCGCACGGCGCTTGCCGGGTCTCTGCGCAGATGCAGGGCGTAGCGCGCCTCCTCGGCGCGATGGGTGGTGTCGCCACGTTGGCGGGCCGCTGCAAAGCGATCGTCGAGGGTCTGCGTCAGGCGTGCAGCGTCGGGCGAGTTCTCCAGGGCGGCCGCCTCGGCGAGGCGCAGCAGCAGCGTGTCGGACGCTTCCCAATCCGCCAGTTCGCGAAGCACTTCGGCTGGACGGCCGTTGTCGAGGAGAAAATCGCTCCAGGCGGCAAGCAGATAGCCGTCGTCGCGACCGATGTTCAAGGCCTCCCGGTAGTACTCTTCAGCGAGTTTCGACTGGCCACGCCAGGCCGCCACTTCGCCCAGGCGAGTGAGCAGCCAGAGGCGATTGTCGGGATCGTGGCTACTCGCCAGCGCCTGTTGCAAGGCTCGGTAGCCGGCGGCGAGCTGACCGCCGTAGGCCTCGACAAGACCGATACAACTGCCGTAGAGAATGTTCTTCCCCAGCGCCTGCAGGGCCGTGCACTCCTGCTGTGCGGCGGCGTAATCGGCCTGCACCAGGAATATTGCGGCGCGCCAGGCGTGCGCCTGTGCGAGTTGCGGATCCAGCGCCAGGGCCGCCGCAAAATCGTCAAGCGCCGCTTGAAAGCCGTGCCGATACTGGCGCAGCATGCCGCGGATGGAAAGCAGCTGCGGCGGCAGTGGCTCGGGAAAACGAGCAATCACGGCTTCCGCATAGCCCACGTAGCGCGGATCGCCGCGCGCCATGGCCAGCTCGAAATAGCGCTGCGCGAGCCGCGCTGCGGGCAGTGGATCAGTTGCCGCGGCAGCCATTGCCGCGCGCAAGGCGGCCAGTTCGCGGGCGCTGGCGTCGCCGGCACGGGTGGGCAGCCGTTCCAGCACTTCCGAATCGTCGCTCGGTTTGCGCGGCGCGGCATCGACGGACAGCGGCAGCAGCGCCAGCAGCGTGATCGCGGTCGTCAGCAAGGAGGGCAGAAAGCGAAAGCGGGTAAGACAGGTCAACTTGAGCAGGGCCATTTGCGTTAGTATTTTTGTGCGCGCCGAATCGGCCGTCACATTCTCCAACAAATCCCGAGGAGTTTCATATGAGCAAGCTACTGTCCCTTCTGATTGCAGCGACCTTCGCCACTGTTTCGGCTGGCTCCTTCGCCATGTCGCATGGCGGCGCCCCCAAGGACGAGAAGAAGATGGAAGAGAAGAAGCCGGACACGAAAGACATGAAGGCGGACGACAAGAAAATGGAAGACAAGAAAGACATGAAGGAAGAGAAGAAGTAAGCGTCCGGCTTCCTGAACGAAAAAGCGGGCCTCGGCCCGCTTTTTCGTGGGCGCCGGGCAGGGCGCACTTAGCGGGGTACAGCCCGCCGACGGCCTGCAGGGCGCTGGCCCGCAACAGCGCACGAGTAATCGCGCACGCCAGGAGGCTCTTGCGGTGCCCGGCGAATCGCGCAATCACGCAATCGCGCAATCACGACTTCAGCACTCTCTCCACTTCCGCTGCCGTCAGCACCTTGCCGACCGAGACCACCTTGTCGTCAATCGCCAGGGCCGGTGTCGACATCACCCCATGGGCCGCAATCTGCGCGAAGTCGGTTACTTTTACCACCTCCGCCGTCAGGCCCAGGCTGGCGAGTGCCTTTTCGGTGTTTTCCGTGAGGGTGCTGCATTTCCTGCACCCTGAGCCGAGAATCTTGATGATCATTTTGCGCTCCGTGGCTTAAACAAAGAGGTAGGCATAGGCGTTGAACAGATAGCCGATGAGTACGATGCCAAACGTTATGATGCCGAAGAACAGGGCCAGCAGCGGGGCTTTCACGACTTTCTTGAGCATGATCAAGGAAGGCAGCGACAAGGCGGTCACGGCCATCATGAACGCCAGCGCCGTACCGAGACCAACACCCTTGGCCACCAGGGCTTCGGCGATGGGCAGAGTGCCAAAGATGTCGGCGTACATGGGCACACCAATCAGGGTGGCGAGGGGCACCGACCACCAGTGGTTCTGACCAAGCAAGGATTCGGTCCACTCAACCGGAATCCAGTTGTGGATGGCTGCGCCGATGCCCACCCCAATCAGCACGTAGAGCCAGACGCGTCTGAAGATGTCGCTGACTTGCGCGCACGAAAATTGGAAGCGATCACGCATGCCCAGTTGGTCTTGCGGCACGTCGAGCACCGGACTGTGCATCACGAAGGATTCAACGTAACGCTCCATCTTTGCCTTGCCGATCAGCATGCCGCCCAGGACCGCCAGCACCAGCCCGACCAGCACGTAGGCGATGGCAATCGTCCAGTTGAAGATACTGGCCAGCAGGATCACCGAAGCCAGGTCCACCAGCGGCGACGAGATCAGGAAGGCGAAGGTCACTCCCAGCGGCAATCCCGAGCTGGTGAAACCGATGAAGAGGGGAATCGACGAACACGAGCAGAAGGGTGTGATCGTGCCCAGCAGTGCGCCGGCAAGCTTGCCGCTGAAGCCCTGCATGCCGCCAAGGATGCGCCGCGTGCGCTCGGGCGGAAAATGGCTCTGCACCCAGGAAATGGAGAAGATCAGCACCGCGAGCAGGATGAAGATCTTGATCACGTCATAGATGAAAAAATGCACGCTGGCCCCGCTGCGGCCAGCCATGTCCAGGCCGAACACGTCTTCAACGAGCCGGCCGACCAGCCAGGCCAGCCAGTCCATGCGTAATAGCTGGTCGTTCAACCACTTGAATACTTCCATCTTCAGATCCTGACTGGCGTTCGGATGAGGTCCGCGGCCGCGCAAGCTTCGCGATCGCCCGAAAAAAAGGCGGGCTCAAGTTCCCGTACCTCGGCCGTGAGTTGTGCCTTGAGCTTCTCCGCCGAGCCGTACGGCAAGGCGCCATAGCCGCTGGCGTCGGCGTCAATTCTGCAGCGGTTCGGCGCGGCCGTCACAAAGGGGGGGGCGGCGCAACTGTGCGCAGAAAACCTGCACATCATAGCAGCCGTGTAGGCGCCGTGGTTTTGGCGCGACTGTTTGCAGAGGCTGCCGAAGGGGCCCGGGATGGCCTCGGCTGCCTGGCAAAGAGCGAGGCTTGACAGCGGAGTTGCTCGACAGGGCGTTGTGCGGACGATGCAGTGGCCATCCGAAACGTGGGTCGACCAAGGGCGGCAAACGGCGTTTGAAATTGTAGCGACATGGTGTGGCGCTCGTGAAATGCCGAGCACCGTATGCTGATGCGATGATTTCACCAGCGGAGGAAGCCGGCTATGAAGAGATGGTGAGGAAGTCGGCCGCCAGCAGTCCTTGAAGCGGCCTGGGTGTATGCTATCGACCTAGCCAGCGACGTGCCGCCGTACGACAAAGTAAACCGCCATCAAGCTCCGACGCCCATGACTGCATCGATCATCGCTCTTCTGCTTGTCATCGCGATAGCTGTCGTGGGGACCGTATGGCGCCTTGCTTCCCGTCGCCAGAGTCTCCCCTGTCCGGTTTGGCTGCGTTGGCTCGTAGAACTGGACAATCCATTCACCAAGACGAATCGGGCGGCGTTCATTGTCGAGACTCTCGCTCTCTCGCCTGGCATGACTGTCCTGGACGCAGGCTGTGGCCCGGGGCGCCTGACAGTGCCCTTGGCCCATGGCGTTGGCCGGTCCGGTTGTGTTGTTGCGTTGGACATCCAGCCGGGAATGCTTGCCCGCGCCAAAACCAAGACGGAGGCTGCAGGTCACACGAACGTCGAGTTTGTCGCTGCCACTCTCGGTGAAGGAAAGCTCCCCGCCAATCGATTTGATCGCGTGCTCCTGGTCACTGTCCTCGGGGAAATTCCAAATCAGGCTGCGGCTCTCGCCGAACTATCTGGCGCCCTCAAACCCGGCGGGGTTCTTGCGATTGTCGAGCTCGTCTTCGATCCGCACTTTCAGTCGCGTAGTACCGTCACGAGACTCGCAATTTCAACTGGTCTTGCTGAACGAGCGTTCTTTGGTCACAGCCTGGCATATGTCATTCACTTCGAGAAGCCGAATGATGCCTAAGCCTTCGTTGCACGGCACCTGCTAGGACATGCTTCGCTTGCTTTCGCAGGGGCCTGATTTATGGCGTTGGTGGCACCTTTTGGTAAACCACGACTTCCGGTTCTGAAAAAAATAGTATCTCTTTACGACAGGCGTGCTGCGGGATGGAAGCGAAATCGCTTCATCGAAGTGGTATGAATGAAGCGATTCGAAGCATTCCCGCCGCCAGGTGGCACTCCTCTCGATCAAGGCAAGTCTCCCGGCTGCGCCCGCCGATAGGGTGGCCTCGACGGCTGCTTTCTGGTCGAGTGCTAAACGCGTACAATCGGCCATGTCCGGACGGTGGCGCAGTTTGCGAAAAGCCGCCATTGACGCGATCCGGGTGTATGCTATCGACCTAGCTTCCGAGGTGCTGATTCCCACGATTTTTTAGTGCTGTAAAGAGACAGCACCAAAAAGGGCACAGAGCCTGCTGCGGTGAGGCTTGCCGCGTTCCGAGTGACGCCGAGTTACGGAGTAACTCCGATGTTGTGCAGCAAAGTTGTCGCCCTAAAACAAAGTTCGACATAAACACACCTTAGGAGCTTTCGCATGAATGATAATCGGGCCTTAGAGGTTTTTATCTCATATTCACACGAAGATGATGTATGGAGGAAAAAACTCGGTCTCTGTCTTTCAATTCTCGAAAGGCAGGGAATTATATCGACGTGGTTTGATCGAAAGATAAGAGCGGGAAGCAAATGGGAAAATGAAATTGACGACCATATCAATTCTGCTGAAATTATAATCTTACTGGTCAGCACTCATTTCTTGGCGTCAAATTACTGTTATGATAACGAGTTTTTGAGAGCGTTGGAAAGGCATGAAAACAAAGAAGCCACTGTTGTCCCAGTAATTGTGAGACCATGCGAATGGAAAGAGACGCCTATTTCAAAGTTACAGGCGCTACCAAAAAATGGTGTTGCCATAGCTAAATGGCAGGACGAGGACGAAGCATTCTTGGACGTAGTAACAAATTTGCGAGCATTAGCTAAGAGTCACGAGCAAAACAATGATGTAGCCCATGGTTGCCTTCGCGCCCACTCAGTCGCCGAAATGATAACGTTTAGGAAAGACAGGACGTATTTATCTATAGGCGTAGATGTAGGAACCACTAAAATCGCCGCCTCACTAGTAAAATTATCAAAAAATGCCGGCCCGGAGTATAACTCTGATAACATAGTCCGAGTAGAGCATGATGAAATACATAATGCAGAAGGGGTGTTTGAAAAGATTGTCACAATAATTGAAGAGGTTATCGTAAAGGAATGTATCGGAAAAAGCGAAATAGACGCAATCGGATTAGGCTTGCCTGGACAGGTTAGAAGGACAGATGGTTGGCTAAGTTTTGCCCCCGGCCTTCAACTTCGTAGTTACAATTTCTGTGCGCAACTGCAAAGGGTGTTTGGCGTTCCCGTACATGCAGATAATGATGTTAATTGCGCCACGCTTGCCGAATTAGTGTATGGCTGTCAAGAAATATACGAAAACTTTGTCTGCATATTTGTTGGGACAGGAATTGGTGCTGGGATTGTTGTAAACAACAAAATCGTAAGAGGGCAAAATTTCTCTGCTGGAGAAATTGGGCACATGAAAATAGATTTCCGAGCCGATGCGAGAGAGTGCACATGTGGACAACGAGGTTGCTTTGAGGAATATGCGTCTGCAAGAGCAATTGTTCGCCTTGCTCGAGTCAGAATGTTTGATGTCATTGAGAGAAAGATAGATAGTTCGCTGAGAGAGCTAAACCCAAGAACTATCGAGCCAAGGAATATCGCATCTCTAATTCGCCAAGGCGACGATGAGGCGCGCAAGCTTGCTAATGAAATAGCAAATTATCTATCCATAGGGCTAGCAAATATCGCAACACTACTGAATCCGCAGGCTATAATTCTTGGAGGAGGGATAATCGATGGATTCTACGATTTTCCTGATTTCGAAAAATCCATTAATAATAAGTTCAAGACGTATGCAATACCTGAGTGCGCTACAACGGGGCTGGTTAGATCGTCATTCAAATGCAATGGCAGCGGCAGTCCTGCCCCAATTATTGGGGCATCATTATTGCCCTTTGAGAAGTCCTACGCATATTAGAGAAGTAGGGTCCCTTCGCTCGATCGGAGTGATGTTGTCCCGTGATCTCGATCAGTACTATGAACCCCGCCACCTCCAGCCTGCAGCCGCTGCGCTTTCATTGCCTTGGACGCCGCGGACGGTGGTCTCCTCGCTCCCACAGACAGGTCCCAGCACTGGGCGGTAAATCTTCGAGAACATGCCATTCCTGCAACCGGGGAGTCGATTGCCGCCACTTCCGTTATTCCAGCGCCCATCCAACGGCCTTCCCCTTCTGACCACCCGGTCGGCTTCTCCACATTCTTTACAAGGCTACTGGTGGGTTCATTTTCATTACGGCCTGCTCTCTTGCTGCTTGGAAACTTGCGACCCAGTGTTACCACGACGTCGCTTCCTCATGCTACCGAGGCGTACGGATAACTCCGTGGATGGGACTGCAACCCGCTAGACTTACTGCTGTTACTGCGAACGGTCAGGTTTCGACTTTTACCCAAGGCACGGGGAAAGACCCGACCCCAAGTACACAGCACGTATTTACCAAGAAGTTCTTGGTTTTTCGGTCACTGACTACATCGCAGTAGACGAGCTCGACGCGATCTTCCTGCATTGCAATCCGCGCTACCATAGTCTTGCCCTGATCAACGAGTGCTACGGCATGAAGAGTGGCGAAATGCACCACTTCATGCTGGAGACCCGGGCGCTGGCGGACGTGGGCCGCGCCTACGACAAGGTGCGTAGCCGAAAGCTGCCGCTTGTTCTTTCGCTGGGCCAGCACTCCAATGACCGCATGACCTGGTTCTACATGAAGACGCCTTCCGGGTTTTCCATGGAATACGGCTGGGGCGGCATCCTGGTGGACGATGCCGTGTGGCGGGTCAAGCATCACTCGGCGACCAGGCTGTGGGGCCACGATTTCGTGGGCTAGCTCCTGCGGTGAGGTGATTCATGAGCGCGTCATGGGTTGATTGACGGCGGTACAGACAGGCTGCCGGCAGGTATCGAAGCGTCAGCAGAGCCTTCGCCGCTGCCACTTCCGAAGACAAAACTGTCCATCGCCAGAACGCCGTGCGTGACGCCGCCTTCGATTATCATCGCCGGCAACGACGTGGCCGCGGCGCCGGCGGCCACCAGCAGTGGCCAGAAATGTTCGGCGGTCGGGTGCGCGCGTCGGGCATGCGGAGCCAATGCCAGGGTCTGGCGCAGCCGCGTGCTGTCGCCGGTGAGGACGGCGTCGCGAACCCAGGCGGCGAACTCGGCCACATAGGTCTCGTCGTGACCGTGGTCGCCGTAGCCGCCGCGGAAATCGTTGAGATTGTGCGTCAGGCTGCCCGAACCGACGATCAACACGCCGTCGTCGGCGAGCGGCGCCAGCGCCTGACCGAAGCTCCAGGCCGAATCGGCGTCCAGCCGCGACGGTAGCGAGACCTGGAAAACCTGCACGTCGGCCTCGGGGTAGAGGTACAACATCGGCACCCAGGCGCCGTGGTCCAGGCCGCGGCGCTCGTCCGGCCGCGGCGACCAGCCGGCTTCCTGCAGCAGATCGAACGCGCGACCCGCCAGCTGTGGGTGGCCGCGCACCGGGTAGTCGATCTCGTACAGCGCCGGGGCGAAGCCACCGAAATCGTGGATCGTCCCGGGCCGTTCTACCATCCCGACCTGCGGGCTGGGCGTCATCCAGTGTGGCGACACGATCAGCACCGCGTGTGGCGTGGGCAGTTGGCGGCCCAGGGCCGTCAGTCGCGGCCCGGCCAGGCCGGGCTCGATGGCGAAGCTGGGTGCGCCGTGCGAGACGAACACGCTGGGGAGACGGGTCATGGCATCGCTCCTGGTCGGGTGGATGTTCGGGCGGCGCCGTTCAGCGCGCGCCGCGCGCGGCCAGCGAGGCATCCACCGACAGTCGCCCAGCGCCGCCGATCAACAGCGATACCGATGCGGCCAGCAGTGCCAGGCCGAATTCGTAACCGTTGTTGGCCATGAACAGGCCCTTGTCGATGTGCACGCTGAAGATCGCCACCAGCATCGCGAACGCCAGGGCAGCTGCGGCAGGGCGGACCAGCAGCCCGACGATCAGTGCCAGACCGCCGAAGAACTCGGCACTGCCGGCCAGCAAGGCCATCAGGTAGCCTGGCGTCAGGCCGAGCGAGGCCATGAACTGGCCCGTGCCTTCGAGACCGTAGCCGCCAAAGGCGCCGAACAGCTTCTGAGCGCCGTGGGCGGCGAAGATGATACCCACGGGAATGCGCAGGGCCAATGCGCTCCAGCCGGTGTGGGTGCCGACGACGCGTTGCAGCAGGGAAGGGGTGTTGGTTGTGCTCATGGGGTACTCCGGGCAAGGGTTGTGAATCGATGGGCGAATTGTAGAAGTTGCGCCAGGATGGATAAACATGCTTGAATGCGATTAACTGTTCCGGATATCGAGACAAATGGACCGATTCGAAGCCATGCGGGTTTTCGTCGCCGTGATCGACGCCGGCAGCTTTGTCGGCGCCTCCGACGCGCTCGCGATGTCCAAGGCGGCGGTATCGCGCCATGTGGCGGATCTGGAAGCCCGGCTGGGAGTGCGCCTGATCCATCGCACGACCCGCAAGTTGTCGCTGACCGCCGAGGGCGAGATCTTCCACGCGCGTTGCGAGGAACTGCTGGCCGGCGTCGAAGAGGCGGAAGCCGAGATCACCTCGGTCAGCGGCGAAGCCACGGGAATCCTGCGCATCAACGTCCCCTTCACCTTCGGCCACTTGCACCTGGCGCCGCTGTGGGTCGAGTTCATGGCCCTGCACCCGAAAGTGACGCTGGACGTGACACTGGCCGACCGCGTGGTGGACCTGGTCGAGGAAGGCTTCGACATGGCGGTGCGCATCGCCCGCCTGCCCAACTCGACGCTGATCAGCCGCCAGCTGACCTCGACGCGCCTGCTGTTGTGTGCATCACCCACCTATTTGCGCAAGCGCGGCGCGCCAAGCCATCCGTCAGAACTGGCGCAGCACGAGATCGTGGCCTACAGCCTGTTCTCGATGGGTGATAACTGGGCGTTCACGGGACCACAAGGCATGGTGTCGGTGAGGGTGTCACCGCGCCTGCGCACCAACAACGGCGACACCTGCCGGATCGCGGCGCTGCGCCACCAGGGCATCGTTCTGCAGCCTTCCTTCCTCGTCGGCCAGGATCTGCTCGCGGGAACCCTGGTCGAGCTGTTGCCGGCCTATCGTTCGATCGAAATCGGGGTGTACGCGGTTTACCCCTCGCGCAAGTTCGTCGCCCCCAAGGTCCGCTTGCTGATCGACTTTCTTGCCGACGCCTTCCGGATGCAGGCCTGGCCAGGATAGAGCCCGTGAGAATTCGTGTGTGTGTGGGGGGGGACGGCCACGGCGCTTGGCGGGGAGAAGGACGGTGAAAAGCGCTAACGAGGGCTACGCCCCGCGATCTTACGGCAACGCTTCTTGGCACGGCAGGAGGCACCGGTATACCGCTGATCGGATCCGGCGAAGCATTCTTGCGCTCAGCTCCGCCAGACCGTCCGATCGACGCCGAGCACCTGATTGCGGCCGCCCTTCTTGGCGAGATAGAGTTGCTTGTCGGCAAGAGATACGATGCTTTCCGCGTGCGAGGTCTTGTCCAGAGACAGGGTCACCACGCCAAGGCTGGCGGTCACCCGGTGCGAGGTGGTTGAGGTGCTGTGCTGAATATCCAGTCGCTCGATGCCCCGTCTAATGCTGTCGGCCAGGCGCATGGCTTTGCGGTGGGGGATATCGGGAAGGATGACTGCGAATTCCTCGCCGCCGTATCTTGCCGCCAGGTCCGCGGATCGCTGGGCCACCTCCTTGAGCAGCTGGCCGATACCGCGCAGGCAATTATCTCCCATGACGTGGCCATAGGTATCGTTGTAGTCCTTGAAGTGGTCTACATCGAGCAGGATCAGCGATAGCCGGTTACCCGAGCGGGCGAAACGCTTGATTTCCAGGGCCAGCCGCTCGTCGAACAGCCTGCGGTTGGCAAGACCGGTCAGGAAATCCTTCTGGGCCAGACCGGCGAGTTCCTGGTTCATGGTTTCGATTTCCCGCGCTGAGGTGTCCAGCAGACGGTGCAGCACGCGCATGGTCTTGAATTGCCGGGACGTCGCGTTCTCCGGTTCGGGCTCGCTATCGGGAAGCTCACTACGCCTGGCTTTGCCCTTGCCTTCCGCGAGACAGAGGACGGTCAAGGTCTGACTCAGGAACAGGGGCTTGCTGTAGGGGCGCCCAAAGAATTCGCCGTAGGAGAAGAAGCCCGTCGAAGGGGCCACGCGGTCGACGGGGGCGAGTTCGATCTGTACGTCGGCGCCCAGGATCCATTTGCGCGACACGCAGGAGCAGATGAAGGCCGCCTGCGCCGCTTGCGCGCCCAACTCCGCGCAGAGCCGTTCCGCACCAACGTCGACGAGCCCGGCGTGGCAGTGACCAAAGCGGACCTGTTCGCCGGCCTTGAAGTTGTCGATGTAGTCGATGGAGCCATCCGGGTTGACCCCCGTGGCGTGGATCGCCATCAGAATCCCGTCGCGCTCGATCATCATCGAAAACTCCGCCGCCGATAGCGGCAGGCCGTCCGCCACCTCCTTGCCCAGGTAGTGGCTGTAGAGGGCGTAGGGCGTCTGGCCGTCGATCGTGAACACCCTCGATCCTTCGGCGCGGGTAATGGTCAGCTTTTTGCCGATGGGCACCCAACTGAGGGTGTAGGCGCTGTTGGCGGTCAAGTTGGCGCCGGCGATCGAAACGGCGGCCACCCCCTGGCTGGTGATCCCCTCTTCGGTGAACACCAGGGTATGGGTGCCCCTTCCATTATCGGCCGCTTGCCCGCCGGCGAGGGCGACCTCGGGCAGTTGTTGACGAAGAGCGTCGAGCAGGGGCTGGGCGCGCAGGGTTCGTTTGTCCTTGATGCCGCATCCGAAGGCGATCACGGCCTTGCTGTCTCGCTGCTTGAGGCTGACGCCAAGCGCGCGTCCGGCTTCGGGCAGATCGTCGTTTTGCGTGGCCAGCGACGAGCGCACGGTGGAGTGTTCAAAACAAGTAATACTGAGCACCGTGGAATTGTCGAGCGACTGGCCGGCGATAATCTCACCCGCGGTCGTGGTACCCAGAATGGGTGCGCCGGGGAAGCGGGTTTTCAGTTTGTCCAGCAATTCCTCTATCCGCTCTTCCTCCAGAATTCCGGAAAATACTTGGATGAGCGTCTTGTTCGGCGTGTGCGCAAGAAAATCGGCGGGAAGTGCGGTCAGATCACTCGCGTTCCGATACAAGATGCTGAGATTCCGAATCACAACGGGTTCCTTGTGGAATTGCCAGGACCACAGCCAGTCCCAAGCGTCGAGTATATGCCAAACGGCATCTCGATTGACTTAAAATGGGAGGGCTGTCGTTAAGCCGATGCCGGCAACGTGCGCCACAGTGAGGCTGAGTAAATATACGGGCTACCGCTCATGACGGTCGAGACGCCCCAGATGATGAGCGCCGTGACCGTTTCCCTCTTCTTTTGCGGTGGGGATTCCGGCTTGTACATCGGAATCGCTGGCCGGGCAGAGAGCATGCTCCCTGAATTCCCCGCTTCACCCCGCGAGCGGAGAAGGGGGTTTCCTGAGTCGCACACGCGACGTTCACATTAGGGGGCTGTGGGCAAGGGCAGCAGGGCGCCGACCGTCTGTCTAAGCAAATCCCGCCGTTGCTTGCGAAAAAATGCTCGGTTTGCGGCTGGGTCCCATTTCGATTCGGCTGCAATAGCGCCACCGGTGCTCCATGGCTCGTTCGGCGACGATTAGAACAGCGGCGTCATGACGTCTTCGACAGCGGGCGGGTTCCCGCCGCCAGCGGTAAGCTCGCCCAGCAGCGTCACCCGGCCGCCACCCATCGCCTTGTCGATACGTTCCGACGAGGCGAGCAGCTGCACGCGAATCGCCATCAGGTCGAGCTCGGCCGAGCCGAGCGCCAAAGCCGGCGGCAACGCTTCAAACGCGCGCGCTGTTGGCGCAGAATGTGGCGTGTTCCGCTCGAGCGAGGGTCGCGACATGGCAGCGAGAAAGACCGCACATGGCGGCGGGGAAGATGGCCATCCCTGTCAATGGCAGTCGGGACGGGCCTTCCTGGTGCTGTTCCTGCTCGCCGCGATGCTGATCGTTCCGACGGCATTGACGCTGTCGAGAGTCGAGCATCCGGGCGTGCTCAGCATGGTGTCCGCCAACCCGACGCCCTACGGTTACACCTGGAGCCTGCTGCTGTTCATCGTCCCGGTGACGGTGCTCGGCGGCTGGTTCGCGTTCCGGTCGGATCTGCCTTTCCCGCGCCGCGCGTTTTGGCGAACGCTCGCCTTGCTCGTGCCGCTGGGCTTCGTGCTCGACCTGGTTTTCGGCAATGCCTTCTTTGTCTTCAGCAATCACCACGCGACGCTGGGAATCATGGTTCCAGCGGTCGGCGGCGCGCTGCCGGTCGAAGAGTTCGTGTTCTATCTCAGCGGTTTCATGGCCGCGTTGTTAAGCTACATTTGGGCCGACGAATACTGGATGAGTGCCTACAACGTGCCCGACTACCGCGCGCAGGTATGCGGCATCGAGCGCATCGTGCGCCCGCATCATCCGTCCGTGCTCTTCGGAATCGCACTGATCGTCGCCGCCGCCGCGTACAAGCGCTGGTTTTCCGACTCGCCGGCCGGTTTCCCCTGGTATTTCACCTATCTCACGCTTGGCGCCCTGATACCCTCGGCGGCGCTCTTCCACACCGCCAAATCGTTCATCAACTGGCGCGCGTTCAGTTTCACCTTCTTCCTGATGTTGCTCATCAGCCTCCTCTGGGAGGTGACGCTGGCTTTGCCGTACGGGTGGTGGGGCTTCCGGCCGCAAGCGATGATCGGCGTGCACATCGACGCCTGGTACGGCCTGCCGATCGAGGAACCGCTGGTCTGGATGGCCGTGAGCTACGCAACGGTGATCGTCTACGAGGTGGTCAAGATCTGGCTCGCGCTGGGCGACCGGGCGTGGCAGGTGCTGTTCGGGACGGGGGAGGCGTAGGCGGCATCGCGCGGTGGCGCTCATTCAATCCGCGAGGACGGGAAGCGGTCGGCGTAGCGGCGGCGAAAACTTGCCCTGCGCGAACGTCCGCTAAGTGATCCGGAACCCGCCCCCCGCGTGTGTTCGCTGTCGGTCCAGTTCTCGGCCAAAGCGGCCGTTGGCGGCACATGGCACGGCCGGCCGGTATAGCGCCTTGACCGGACGTACAGGAATACATTGCGCCGAACGGCTGCTTCGACTTTTCGGCCGTCACCAACGCGGTATCGCGCAGCCAGGTTGCCTACCTATTCGAGCTGGCCAGCGATCTGGATTAGCAGGTTTCCCACATGATGACCAATCTGTAAGAGGTACAGGCAACGCTATCGCAATTGACGGCGCTGTCCCCAGACAGCTTGTGCCATGGAGGCCTCGACGGCGGCGAATGATGGCTGGCCGCCCCTACTCTGGCCCATCAAGCGTCCGGTCACAACGGCGGATCGCATCGCCAACCACCAGAGACGAAATCCGCAGGAACGCGCCTCCCTGAAAAAGCGCCTGCTGCGCAAGTGGATGAGCACATGAAGCTCCGGCTTGCTCCAAGGTGGAGGCTGGTGACACAACTGCTTGTTCTACCCCTGGTAAGTGCGCCCGTCGCGGATGTGATAAATCCGCCGGAAGGTCGGGATGATCTGCTCGATTTGTGTGGGCAACCGGCATCGCACGACCGCCGGTGTGAAAAACACAGTGGCAAGGCTTGCGCTCACGCGAAGGGTCCGGACGGCTAAACAGGCAACCGAACGTACCCGCGGCGAATTCTGACCTTCTCCATGGTCTCGATTATCTTCGTGCCTTCCGCTTCGCTCGATACGAAGAGAGTCCGGAGCGCACCAAGCCGATTGGTCTTGCCGCCCCTGGAGACGATCAGCACCCAATCCTGAAGCAGGTCACGCACCAAGCGGACCTCGTAGTACCTGGTACTGGTCTCCCAGCGAACGCGCATCGTTGCCTCTCCGCCACCCCGCATTGCAGACCATCATTGAACTCCGGCGTGTATGCGGGTGCCGGTATCTTCATCTTTCATTGCAAAAGTGATTGACTTCTACATCTCACCCTTGGCAGACTAAATTTCGGGGGAAGCTCAAATTCTACTCTGTCAGATTGCGCGGCGTTGGTGCACTATTAGCAACATCTGATATACGATATGTTTAATTCCAGAACTTTGGGCGAGAACACCGCTGTCCCCGTCCTACGTTATGCGGCGGGCGCAATTTGCCAACCCTGACGAAGCGATTGAAGTCGGCTAGCCCGGCCGTCGGCGGCAATGCGGTCTGGCAATCGGGGAGCACCCTCCAGTATGCGTGATGCAAGCACCTTGGGAGGCATCTCTACGGCGCTCGCCCTGCTGTCGGTCGCGGTCGTCGCCCTGCTCACCATCAATCACCTAATTCGCCGCAGCCTGGCCGCGCCGCGCGTTGCCGAAAGCGGGCTTCCCGACGGACTGCCGTGGCGCCAGGTGGCGATCTCCAGCGTGCGCGGAAAGGCTCTGTTCGGATGGTTCATCCCGGCCGGCGAATGCGCACCGGCACTGGCAATCCTGCATGGTTGGGGTGGCAACGCCGAAATGATGTTGCCGCTGGCCAAACCCCTGCACGGGGCAGGCTACGCACTGCTCTTCTTCGATGCACGCAGCCACGGCCGCAGCGATGGCGACAGCTTTGCTTCACTGCCGCGCTTTGCCGAAGATCTGGCGCACGCGGTGGATTGGCTGTGCGCCCAGGCGGAAGTCGATGCACACCGAGTTGGTGTCATCGGGCATTCCGTAGGGGCGGCGGCGGCTTTGCTGCTCGCCAGCCAACGACAGGACCTGGTCGCCGCCGTGACGCTGGCCGCTTTCGCCGATCCGGCGGCGATCATGCGGCGCTGGCTGAAAGCGCAGCGGATTCCCTATTGGCCGCTGGGGGCCTACATTCTGTACTACGTCCAGCACGTCATCGGCCATCGTTTTGCGGACATCGCACCCTGCCACACCATCCGCGCGGCAAGCTGCCCGGTGCTGCTCGTACACGGCACAAACGACGAAACGGTACCGGTCAGCGAAGCGCAGGAAATTTTCGCCAGGCGCCGTGATGAGCGGGTACGCTTGCTGCTGATCCCTGGCAGCCACGATCAGTACGCGGAAATGGAGCGCCACTTCGAAACGGTGATCGACTTTCTGGACAGTGCCACAAGACCACTTGCCGAACGACACGGCAAAGAACTCTCGTAACCAACAATAGGAGATGTAAGGTGAAGAGGCGCTACTGGATAATCATCATCCTGCTGTTGCTCGTTGGCCTCGACTGGGTAATCCGCGCCCCCGATTCGCGTTCTCGCCAGCTGACGGCAGTCATTGCTGCGCAGGGCAGCGCGAAGCTGAAGAGCTACCCCTACCAGTTCCGGATCCTGAAAGTCACTGGCGAAACGGCTTTCATCAGTACGCCGCGCAACGTCCAGGTACCGGCGTTCAAGGCGCTGGCCGTTCTCTATCCGGAAATCAATACCAAGGATGCCAACGATCCGGCGTTCATCGCCGCGCAAACGCTGCTCGGCGAAGTACAGGCTGAAGCGCGCGCGATCGTCCTCGCGCAGCCCGGGATCAAGGACGCGCGCTGGGAACTTGATCGTGAGTGGCTCGCCGCGCACTATATCGAAGTGCCCGAGAGGTAATTTCCAGCGCGGCAAGCGCGAAGACGCGGCGTGCTCGCTGCTGCCACGGATGGCTGCAGAAACCAATCTGGGATGCTGCGCTGTGGGTTTCAGCACAACGATCGATGACCGGGGATATTCGTTCAATGAGTCCGGAAGCGATGTGGCGCAATCGTTACCACGAAGCTGGCGAACAATATTTGTTTGGCACAGAACCGCTTCCTGGCACACCGAGCAAGACTGCTGCAGGACGGACAAAGGGCGCTGTCGCTCGCCGATGGCGAAGGCAGGAACTCGGTGTGGATCGCCGAGCAGGATCTCGAGGTCATCCATCAGGATCCGAGGCTGCTGATCGGCGACGCGAGCGATTGACGTCAGCGCCTCTTCAACGATTTTCGCGGCGCCAGCGTTTCCGCCAGCGGCGGACTGCAGCAGCGGGTGGCCGTCGCGGGCTGGGAAGGCGCCGTGGTGGTGGTCGAGATGACGACACTCGAAAAGAAATTCGTCCAGAGCTACCAGATCGATGGCGGGAATGGACAACTCGTCATCTCCTCCGTGGCACACGGTTTCGGAAGGGCAGCCGGTTTCATACCCCCTCGTATATGACCGGCTCAAACCTGACCTAGGTGAGAAACAGGCGCGCCGGAACGTCAGTGCGGGACAAGGAGGAACGCGATGAACATCCATTATCTGCAGCACGTGCCGTTCGAAGGACTCGGAAGCATCGAGGAGTGGATTCGGCGCGGTGGGCACGCACTCGGCTCAACGCGCCTCCACCGTGGCGATCCCCTGCCAGGCATGCACATGGTGGATCTGCTGGTGGTGTTGGGCGGCCCCATGAACATTTACGAAGAGGCTGACTACCCCTGGCTGGTGAACGAGAAGCGCTTCATCGAACGGGCCATCGCCGCCGGCCGGCGCGTGCTCGGCATCTGCCTCGGGGCGCAGTTGGTTGCCGATGTACTTGGCGCAAGGGTCTACGCCAACGCCGACAAGGAGATCGGCTGGTTTCCGGTCGAAAAGACGGAGGCCGTCTCTGGCGACGGTCTGTTTGAAGCCTTCCCACGGCAAATCGATGTGTTCCACTGGCATGGCGACACCTACGACATTCCGACCGGCGCGGTGCGTGCCGCTCGCAGCGCCGGCTGCGCGAACCAGGCCTTCGTCTACGACGGGCGGGTGGTCGGCTTGCAGTTTCACCTGGAAACGACACTGGACAGCGCACAACAGCTAATCGCTCACGGCGCCAACGAACTCGTCCAAGGCCGCTACATCCAGATGCCGCAGGAAATCCTTGCGGACGCAAGCCGGTTCGACGCCATCAATCGTGTCATGCATGACCTGCTCGACAGGCTGGCGACAGACAGCCCGGAACGGATCGCTCCAGCGGGTGGAGAAACAAGATGAACATCACCTTTCTCGGCGCGGCGCAGCCCTGCGAAGTAACCGGTTCGTGCTACTTGGCGGAGACCGCGGACACGCGCTTCCTGGTGGACTGCGGCATGGTGCAGGGCAGGCGCGAGGCACCGGCGCGCAACCGCAAGCCGTTCGCATTCGACCCGGAATCCATCAATTTCGTGTTGCTGCCTCATGCTAACACCAGTTCGTGGCGACCGCTGTCGCCGAGAAGCCGGCGGCCATGAACACCGCGACGTTCTTCGCTGAACTGACGGCTTTAGCGGGCTCAACAATGGAACTGCTCACGAAACGGGAAAAATCGTACGATAAGGTAAAATTGACGAGTACGGCAGGCTGCCGTACTTTCATCGTCAGGAGGACAAGACTATGCCCGCAGCCATTTCTACCGCCCGCCTCGAAGCC